>Ga0208667_1001036_pt1 | contig 10811 bp, 3 predicted proteins | sample 11BtaG_FD_184085 | JGI IMG/M metagenome (GOLD analysis project Ga0208667, IMG submission 184085) | Marine viral communities from the Subarctic Pacific Ocean - 11B_ETSP_OMZ_AT15265_CsCl metaG (SPAdes) (version 2) | ecosystem: Environmental > Aquatic > Marine > Oceanic | place: Pacific Ocean... | reverse complement strand
ACAAAGTCAAATGTACCTTTTGCTGCACCCATAGCATCAAAGAAATCATCTAGTCCTAGCATTCCTTCAAGTACATCTCCTTGTAGCCCTTCTTCGTATTCCGAGAATAAGTTAGATATATCTTCCTGCTTTAATAAACCTTTAGTATCTTCAACTGCAAATTCTGGGAGTGTATATGTACCTTGTAATCTAGCTCTTTCGGCATCAAATAAACTCTCTAGGTTTCCTTGTTCAGTAAGAATATCAAAGTCCTCTGGAAAATATCCTTGGTCGCTAAACATTCCAAATCTATCTCGTGCCGCTTGCTCTATCTCAGCTAAGTTAGCTAGTGATGTAGCAGGTGTAACACTAAAGTCTGGCATTGTATAAGTTGGAAGTATACTACCTTTTCTTGTAGTGTATTCAGTTTCTAGATTTCCTAATGCTTCATAGTATTCTGTAGTGCTTAAATAGCCACTATTGTAATATTCTTCTATTCTTGTTAGCTCGTTTTGGTACGCAGTATCTATTTCTGTAAAGTCATCTCCTTCTTGTAAGTCGCCATATACACTAAAGTCTGGCAACTCATATACTGGAGCTATACCTTTTCTAGCTTCATTGTAAGATGATTCTAGGGTACTTAATTCATCGATGTATTCAGAGGCAGTTATATATCCAAGTTGAGCATTTAAATCTAGTGCATCTCTAGCAGTATTATAATCTGCATCTATAGCACTAAAGTCTTCTCCAGGTTCTAGCTTAGTATCATATACTGTAAAGTCTGGTGCTTCGTATACTGGTGTAATATCTTGTTTCTTTGTATCGTACGCAGATTCTATCTGAGCCTCAAAGGAATCATATTCTTCTCTAGTAATGTAATCACTATCTAAGAAACCTTGTAGTTCGTCTATAAAAGATTGTTTCTCTGAATCAAGGTTTGTAAACCCACCTTCTGCATCTAGCTCAGATACGGTAAACTCTGGCAATGTATACGCAGGTACAAGTGTTTCTTTCCTTGTATTGTACGATTCATCTAAGGCTGCTACATTTGCATTGTACTCTTCTTGAGTAATATATTCGTTACCCAAGAAACTATCTAATGTAAACATCGCTTGCTCATAAGATGTATTTAATCCTGCAAGGTCTCCGTCTGCTACTACGCTAAAGTCTGGTGCTTCATATGTAGGAACATACAGATTCTCTCTACGCATATCTGCCATACTTTTAGCAAATGCTATTTGAGATGCTTTCATCTCTTCATCTAAATCAGAATCATTAATGCCCTGTATATAGGCTTCAAGACCTGTGTCTAAGTTGTCAATGCTATCGTATAAAGTAACATCAAAGCCACTACCAATTACAGATATAGTTCCTGTTAGGTCTAGTATATCCTCTTCGTTTTCTTTAATGGTATTAGTTAGTCCTGTATTTACTCCTTCAAGTCTAGTTATTTCACTTTGTTTAGTAGCATTTTCTGATTCTAAAGTAAAAATCTGAGTACCGTTATTTCTAATACTAGCAATAATAGTATCAAAATTTAAAGCTTGCTCTGCACTAATGTTTCCTGCTTTTTCTGCATCGTCTACATAAGTTTGGTAACCATCAAGATAAGCATCTAGTTCAACTTGATTAGTAGCGGTAATGTTAAATTCTGGTAGTGCAAATGCTTGTAGTGCTTCTGTTGCCCCTTGTGCTGTTTCTAACTGTAATTGTAAGCTAGATACATCTTCTCTAGCTGATTCTTTAGCAGCCTTTTGAGCATCTCTGTCGGCTCTAGCAGTATCTAACAAACCTTTGATTCTATTTTTTTCAGTTTGTAGTGCTGTATAACTTTCACTATCAGTCAAAGCTTGCGACTCTAGCTCTCCTATTTGGTTATTTAATCTTATTTCTTCTGCTTCTAAATCTGATACTTCTATCTCAGCATTGTCTAATAAACCTTGTATTCTATCTGCTTCGTTATTGGCACTAACTACCAAATCATTTAACCTTGTTATTTCTGCATCAGAAGTTGTTTCTAGTTCTCCAATGCGAGATTCTGCATCACTAAGTTCTGATTGAGTATCTAAAGTTGTGTTTTTCCAATAAGCTCTACTTTGTCTTGCCCCTATAGCTCCTCTTAAATCTGCTAATACATTTGTTATTTGTTCCTGTGTAAGAATGCCGTCATCTATTAACTGTTGCTCGTAATTTGCTATCCACTCATCTTGAACTACTTGATACTGTAATCCTTTGGGGTTATCAAATACAGAATTTTCTTCATTCCATACATAACCCATATCGTTCATAGCATGCCATACATTAAAATCTGGTAATGTATACGCTTGGTTAGCTTCTAAATCTGCTTTAGTAGTATTATACTTACCTTCAAATTCATCGGCTTCAGCTTCAAATGAAGCAGCGGAATCTTGTGCAGTCTTTAAACCTGCTTCTAATTCTGCTATTCTTGTATCGGTAGATGTTCCTAAAGAAGCAATATCTTGTGTGGCCTTGTATACATTAAATGTATTAGTAGCTAATGACTTTTCTAGTTCTCCTTGCTCTGACGTAATTTCTCCACTTGTAACTTTGTCATCTATATCTGCATTGAAGGCATCTAACTCACTTTGTCCGCCCTCTATATCAGTAGCAGTAACCTCAAAGTTCTCTAGCTCTACGTATAAATCCGCTTTAAGCTCTGCTATTTCTAGCTTATTTGCTTCTAGTGTTTCATTAGCAGTAGATAAATCGGCATAAGCTGTATTATATAAACCTAAGTATTTTTGATAGTTATCATAATTATCTTGTTGCGCAGTTTCAGCAATGCCTAAATCTGTTTCTGATTGTGCTAAAGCAGCTACATTAGCTAATATTTGGTCTGCATTTGATGCAGATAAAAAGTTTCCAAACTCTTCCGTAGTGCCTTTCATAACTTCATCAACAAAGTTTTGCATATACGCAGTTGAGTCTTCTGATTCCATATATGCAGTTACATTGAACTCTGGTATTTCGTAAGATTCTATCTTATCTATTTTAGCTTGTAGATTAGCAGCCGTCTGTGATGCTGTACCTTCATTTTGTATTGCAATATCTCTAGCATTTTCTGCTGTATTAATTGCTAAATTTTTAGAAGTTAAAGTATTTATTTCAGATAGCTTTGAATTGTAAATAGCATTTGCTAAATCAATTTCATATTGCTTTTGTCCTTCAGATAAATCGGCTGCATTAATAATATCCATTCGTGCATTTAATTGAGTATCTAAAGCCCTACGATTAGTAGAGGTTACTGTAAATACACCTAAATCTACAAAGTCGCTTGTAGCTTCTGCTTGCGCATCAAGTATTAATTGCTGCGATGTCTCATCTAAGTTTAAGAAAGCTTCTCTTGACTTAAATAAATCAAATGCACTTTGTCTTAAAAAATCTTTTGTATTGTAATCGTAACTCGTTTCATCAATAAAGTCTAATCTATCTTGATAACCTTGACTTAAGTCTTCAAAGTTATCAAAACCAATTACATTAAAGTCTGGTAAATTTAAAAAAGAACCTGCACTCGTTTCCCCTAATCCTGTTTCTTGTCCTGCTATAGAAGGATTTTCTAAAACATAATTTTCCATAAAAAGAAAATCTCCTGTTTCTGGGTCTATTTCAAAACTACCCGCATTACCATCATTGTAGATTTGGGTAGGTGAATAATAGTCAAAGTCTCCTATAGGTTGTCCATTAGGTCCAATAGTAAAATTGGAATCATATTCTTTTTTAAACAATTCTAAGTCAACCTCCGTTACTTCTGCTGCACTAATTTGACCCGAAGCGTATAGGTATTTTAAGACTTCTTGTATATCTGTTTTATTTTGATAAGAAAAATTATTAGTTCCAGGAATCCTAACTCTAGCATTTTCTAAATTTTCTACAGTTGGGGCATCAAATTCATATTTCCCCGTAGCTAAATTCATTCTATCGTTATCATAGAACTCAACAAGACCAGTTTCTAAATCTTCTACGAAAAGCATTGTTTGGTCTTGCATTCCACTTACAGCTACAGGAGCAGAGAATATTGAATAATCGCTTTCCCTGTAGTCACTTTCTATTGCAAAATCTGGCAAATAAGTTGTATTGCTTATAGATACACTTAAATCGGAATCTAAAAGACCTTCGTTCATCATATTTTCCTCTAAGGTATAATAACCGTATTGACCCCAATCAGTACCTGTCGGATTAATGCTATCTAAAAGTTTATAAAACATAGTATTCTCTTCTATTTGAGCAACCAATGTTTCATTATCTCCTGTGTACTTTCTTAAAAAATAATTTCCTAATTCTGATTCAAAACTTCTTAATGCTCTAGGAGTAGGATTATTGTATTCTTCTAAGGCACTATCACTTGCGCTTTCAAATTCATAATATTGAGAACCACCATTTGGTTTTCTGCCTTTATAGTCCATGTAGCCCGCAATGTTAAGAGCATCTTCATTCCATATATCCACCCCAAGTTGCCTTAATTCATCGCCAGTAAATGTATACTGTGGCATATTATCATAATCAAAAGGCATTTCTGAGTCTCTGCCTGTAACAGAAGAAAGATTGCTTGGATTAATATTATATTTGCTATAAAAATCTGCTATTCCTTCTGCACTTAAATCAGCTAATGTATAAACAGATACTCTTCCACCCCAACCGCTATTACCACCTATCATACCGCGCACTATATCTTGCCTGTGCGTTTCTTTGTTTTTGCCTAAATAAACATAAGGATTTTCTTCTACGTATTTTTTTAACTCTCCGAACTCTATACGACCTTGTTTAGCTATTTCTTTTAGTCTTTTAGGATTTAAATTTTTATCAGATGTTAATAAATCAGAGTAAGTCAAAGAAGGGAAATCATACCTATCGTCTTTTATCCCAGGATTATTTGTTAATCTATCTTGTTGTAGTGCATACGTTACTCCTGTTAAGGGGTCATATACTGCATCGCTTCCATCGGGTGCTTCAACATATTGAAATTCATATCCTGTAACGTTTACATCTGGTAGTACAACAACATTATCTCCTACTGTTCGTGTACTAGCCATACTAGCTTCAGAAGTAAATTGTATATTCGAATCATAAAAATTTTCTAGTGATTGTCCGCGAGTTCCGTTACTTAAAAGAAAATCTGCGTGTTCTAACAAGCTACTTGCTTTACTATCGCTATCTTGAAAATTTCCTACTTGAATTTCATTTGTAATATTTTTAACTGTTTCAGCATCAAAAGAAAACCCATTTCCTATGTCTACGGTGTACGCATCACTTTGTACAGAAGCTTCATAATCAGCTTTAAATTGGGCAAGCGTTATTGGTTCAAGACCTTGTATACTTCTAAAAATATTTTCATTATCCAAAGCTGTTTCTAATTGAGCAGGACTCATATATGAATCTTGCTCATATTTTCTTTGGTCTTCTATAGTATTAAGCATTAATGAAGCCGCATCTATAGGGTCTATTGTATCTAAGTTTACACCATAGGTATCCTTAAACCAATTATCCATAGTGTTCATATACTTAGCTGTTATACCCCCTCCTTCAATATCAGACATTACTTCTTGTAAAGATGTAAGACCAGAAGGTTTTGTAGTTGGGTCAGTAAGATATTCGTCTATCAATGCACGGTAATACGATATGTCTTCTTCTTGTACATTATTAGGGTCTATTCCTTTGTCCTCTAAATATCTTTTCCAATCTTCTATTGATTGTGGACCAAGCGCTACTCCTATCGAATTAAGTATTTGTCCCCCAGGTAATCCATCAAAAAATACTGTATCTACTATTGCTTGAGAAAGACCTGGACCTAAAACTTTTTGAATAGCAACTCCACCACTTTGTACAAAAGCTTTTACATCGCCAAGGAATCCCATAATGCCTTGACCTCTATCGGTTTCAATGTCTTTAAATTTTCCTGCATCAGAAGCTTCTTGTACGGCATCAAGTATAGGTCCTTCAAGTAAGCCATCTGCAATATTTTCAAGTATGTTTTCTCCAGTAGGGTCAAACTTACCTAACTCGTTTCCACCTAGCATTGCTAGATTAACAGATAAATTCGGGTCATAAAATGGTATCAACCATTCTGCCTTGTCGGCTATACCTTCTAATATAGGTTTGCCATCTTTGTTTACAAATTTTTCATTTAATAAAGTAGCGGCAAATTCGTGCAAATTAATATTAGGCAAATCTATACCTGTACCTAAAATTTTATTTATTCCTCTTTCAACTGCATTAACGGCTACATTCCAAGAGCTTTCCGTTAAATAAAGTTTTGTTCCAATGTCACCTAATCCTGCTAAATCTAGGGCAACTGCAATAAGTTTTCCTGTTGCCGTATTCCTTTCTCCGCTATCTAATATTTCTCCTTCTCCTGTAAACCCTGGAATATTAAGTAAATCTCTTTCTACTATTGTTTGTGCATCTTCGCTAGGCATATAGGGAGCATACACATAATCATCTATTAATTCTTGGCTTGGCGTTGATTCATTAAAATTAGGATTATCAATCATTGTTTCACCATCTTCCGATAGTATTTGCTCTCTTGTATCTACTGCATCAAACCTCCCGTCATAACCTGGACTCAGCATAAAATCGGATACCGCTCTTTCAAAATCATAAGCAGCACTATTTAGTGCATTTATGCCTACGTTTTCTTTATCGTGATAAGACCCATATCCTACCGATTTACCAGTTTCTGGGTCTATTTCGTATTGAGATTTTAAGAATCCATAATATTTTGAAATTTGATTACTGGCTGAATCTGAGTTTCTTTTTTGCGTTTGATAATAAAATTCCTCTGCAGCCGCTTCCAATTTGGCTATATCAGATGCTTGTACATCTGCCAATACTTTATTTCTAGCAAAGGAAGCGTTTGCATCTTGAATCATTTGATTAGTAAGAGCAACTCCTTGGTCTAGTAATTCATTAACAGATGTACTAAAACCACCACCTAAATCTGTATTAGCAAAGGCTCGATTAACCATTTCATAGCCATCAAGACCTAAAGAGTCTAAGTAATCTCTATCTGCGGAACTAAACCCGTCAGTCATAAGGTCTAAGTCAACAAGCTGAAACATTCCGTTTAGCTCATCGAAGTCCATCATAAACCCAGATTCATCGGGCATCATTTGCCCATCTGAGCCTAGCCCCATGTTGTTTATGTCATTTACAATAGGAGCGTAATCCGTGTTTGGATTATATGTTTCCCAAAACCAATCGTAATTAGCAACGTCTAATGGTCCCGCTGAATACCCCATATTATTCCCCTACTGCTGTATAATAAATTTTGTCTATAGCTGCAGGGTGATTTACTACTGCCTGCGTAGTGCTTACAGATTTTAACGAAAGACTATTTGTAAATACTACATCATCGTTTTCAAGACCTGTAAGCTGTACTGAAAAAACTGTATCAAAGGCTATAGTGCTATCAAATGTTATTGTTGTTTGAGTAACTACACCATCGGAAGGTGCTACTTCTCCGAACTTCATTATTAAACCATTAGGAAATTTAGTATACTTGCTACTATTATCAACTGTCGCAGGTAACAATCCAGGGTTAGAATCTACATAAGCTTTAGTAGCTTTAGCACTAGGTATAGTATCATCATTAGAACTCACTACAGCTAAATCTGTATCAATGTCTACTTCTTCAACTACTCCAGTTCCTGCGGTTGTTCTACCTAATAATTTAGCAGTCGCTGAAACATATTGCATTTTTGCGTATGTTACGCCATCTGTAGTACCAGTAGAATCTGGTAGCTTGGCAGTAGTAATAGCATCATCTGCTATTTTAGCAGTAGTTACTCCTGTAGTTGCACTTGTACTTGTTTCTATTAAAGAAGTAGTAATAGCTCCATTAGTAATTGTAACTACTCCTGTATTTACAGTAAATGTATTACTAAACGAATCACTTGCTAAAAGTAAATTGTCTGTAATTTCATTAAGACTTGTAGCCGTAATAACGTCTCCATTTGAAAAATTGTTTCTACCTGTAAATTTCGCCATATTATTCTGCTTTGTTTTGTGAACGGAAAGTTAAAGCTCCCGCAATTTGAAATTGACTAAGAGTAAATCGACCGCTAGAGTTTTGTATGTCTGCTTGCGCTCCATAAGCTCTTAGATTACCTATTCTATCACGGAAGGAAACCCCTTCGTAATCACTAGGTCTATATTCTTTTGGACCTTCAACTCTGTCACGGTTTTCTGTTGTTATCGTTACGGTAACAATAGTATCTGCATTAGTAGCATTACTTACAACAACTTCATAATTGTTCCATTTTTTTCTATCTATAGTTCCTAAATTATATTGCCTTGTTATTATTCTCGAATTTATATTAGTAAGTTGTGCAGAGCCTCCAATTTCAACTATAGTTGAATCTTGAGAATCAAAATCGTTAGCTTCTAATTGATGAACTCCACCTAAGGAATTAACTGCGTATACTCCACGTTTTGTTCCAGTTCCCGCAACTATTAACTTATCCATAGAAAATCCAGTATTTGAAACTGTATCAAGACTTTCCCAAGCTTTATTTAAAAAATTGTAAACAATAACTCTTGTGTTGTTTCCAGATGAACCTATAGGAACAGCGATGTAATATCTATTGTCAAAATATACAGCACTAGATTTATGCCAATTATCTTTATCTATGCTTTGTATCGTATTATCTATTGCAGAACTCAAAGGAACATCATTACCTCTTAAATTATATAGGTCTTGGAAGTTAACTCCATATACTCCACTATCTGAAAGAAATAGTATTTGATTACCAACTTGTACAATAGAATCTTTTGCGACTAATCCAATTTCTCTTGTTAAAACTTGAACTCTAGCTTCTTGAAAGTTTAAACTATCTACTCCTGTTACAATAGAAATGCTTTTTCTGTTAAACATCAATAACTTATCATCGGCAAAAGAAAACGCAGCTACAAAAGAATCATTAGCACCACCTGCTGTTACAAATGTTCCATATGTAGTATCGAACTTTTCTCCGTTAAACGGAAAGGAAATTAATAATTCATCTGTTACGTTTCTTGCTGTATAGCTATCTTCTCCTGCATCAACTGTAAACTTATATGGTACTACTAATCTATTGCGATGAAGTATCGCATCTTCGGGTGCAGGTGCGTGAATGTATCCTGCTCCACCAGAAACTCTACCTATGATATCCAATGAATCATTATTAACATCATCTACTGCCGCGTAAAAAGACACGCTTGTATCCGTGCTTTCTGCTACTTGATAAATATCTCCATCTGTCAATCCAGTATTATGCGAATCAATAATTGAAATTTCATCACCAGTAGTTAATGCACCGAACCCAGTATTGGTAATACCTGTAAGTTCTACAAATCCATTTGTTATATCAGCAGTACCTGCTTTTAAAGTAGGTTGTGTAAATGTACCACTTTCTTCATCTACAAAAGCATTTGAAAAATTTATGTCCCAAGACATAGGCACGTGACCTTTTTCAAAAATAAAAACTTTATCAAAAGCTTGTAATACAGTTACAGTATTTTCGTTAAGAACGTGACCACTAGGGTAAGCAATAGTAGTATTTGACCCATCACTAATTTTTACTGCTACTGCAGCTGAAGTACCCGCTAATAATATATACTCTTCATCGCTATTAGCAGGGTCTACAAAATTATTAGAACCTACTACTCTAGTATTTTGTGCATTAGATAATATAGGACCCGTTACCTTCCAAGTTGTATTTGATATGTTTCTAAAAGAGAAATCATTATTAGGAAAAGTAAAATCTACATCAGTCCCAGAAGCGCTAGAAGTCATATTATAATTTCCATCAATAAAATCTGTGAAATTATTATCGGGGTCTGCTGTAAGTGTTAGACCATAAATCCCTGTTGTGTATCCTGCATTACTTCCACCACCAGATACCAATAATTCAAGTCTATTTCCACCTAATATAGTTGTGCTACGAGCAATAAAATTTGTACCTGGAGGGTAAGGGTCTAAATTAAAAGGTAATGTTAATTGACTTGTTCCTACTGTAGTAAAAGGGGCAGATAAAACATTAACAGTTTTTCTTTTTGAAACCACTCCATTTGTGTCAAACCTAACATTTTCAGAAAGCTGTAACATACCAGGCTCTAACGAATCTGGTCTTGACCTGTTGTTAAAACCTCTAAATGTAGTGTCTGAATCCTCTATTATTTGGTCATCAGTAGCACCATATGTATCGTAGCGAGCCATTCATTCTAACCGCGCATTCCTGGCATTGGAGGACGTGGCATACCTCCACCTTGTCCCATTTGAGGGCGAGGCATAGGAGGACGTGGCATAGCACCACCTTGGGCCATTTGAGGTCTAGCTCCTTGTGGGGCTTGTGGTCTCGCTTGTGGTCGTGCTTGTGGTCGTGCTTGTGGTCGTGCTTGTGAAGGTCCACCAGATAGCTTCTTCTCTAATGCAGAGATACGTTGCTCTAGCTTTGCTATTTTACTACCACCTGTAGCCTTTGGAGCTTTTTTGGCAGTTTTCTTTTTAGTTGGTTTTTTTACAGCCATGTTATTTTTTCTTTTTCATTGCACGTCCTTTAGACTTAGCAGCCTTTGATGGTCGTCCAACTTTTGTTCCGTATGTTCCTTTTCCGTAGGGCATAATATTATTTGATTTGAGATGAACCAAAGTAGAATCCTACAATGGCAAGTAAGGTTTGTCTAACTTCGGGTAGTATAACATAACCTGCAAGGGTTTCCCAAGTTGACCATTGAAAAAATAAAAAGTTTTTTGCCTCTAGTACAGTTACACCTCTGTCAGTAAATGCTAAAATAAAGGGTACTAATATAAGTGCAAATAAAATAGCTCCTACAAT
>Ga0208667_1001032_pt1 | contig 10829 bp, 23 predicted proteins | sample 11BtaG_FD_184085 | JGI IMG/M metagenome (GOLD analysis project Ga0208667, IMG submission 184085) | Marine viral communities from the Subarctic Pacific Ocean - 11B_ETSP_OMZ_AT15265_CsCl metaG (SPAdes) (version 2) | ecosystem: Environmental > Aquatic > Marine > Oceanic | place: Pacific Ocean... | reverse complement strand
CAACTAATCCCTGGGATTTAGCTTGGTCTAAATGGTGGGTACAACAGAATTATAAGAAATGTGAAGTGGACGAAATGACACTGAGCGAAATATATGAACTATTAGAACAAGATTAAATGCAGAAAAATATGAGTAAAATGTCAGAAATAGATTTGATTGCACAAGGTGTAGCAGATCACTGTAAAGAAATAATGTATGACACTGTTGAGTGGCAAATAGCAAACGAACCTGTAGATGGTGACAATTTTATGGAGCTACATAGCTATGTTATGAGTAAAGCAATTGAAATCCTTTACAAACAAAATACGAACGCTATTGGATAATATAAATGTAACAAATAAAAAATAATAATTATGTATTGTAGATGTGGAAATGATGTGCACCCAGTGCGAATTAACTTAGGATATAGAACATGTGTAGCTTGTAGTACAACAAAAACCTATAGTTATGTACCTATCATTGAGCATAAAACAGGTAATACAATACAAATTGTCAGTCAAGAAGTAAGTGCATCAGTGCACAGAGCTTGGCGGCGTAAGTAGACTGTCGCCGTGTGTACTCAGGGAGGAGATGACACCGCAGGTCTAAAATGGGGGTGATTCGGTTTTGACGTAGTAGAAAGCCTGCAAAGGAACTACTTCGGAAGACAGTTCGAGTCTGTCCACCTCCACTAATAAATTAAATTAAACAATTATGAATAGAGTAACATTATTACAAAAACTAAAACCTGAAATTAAATCTAAGCTAGAGCAAGAGCGATCAAAGTATTCAGCTTCAATTGACATTATCTTGTATGGGCTTAACAACGAAGAGCTTTACAGCTCATTGAGTATCAAGTTTATAAGAGATATATATCTGTTTGCTGACCTTAATGATGACGAAGCTGATTGGAAATACGGAACTAATTTATTTAAAGATGACTAAACAAGATATAAAAAATTCAGCTTTCAATAAAGCTTGGGCACAAGTTGAAATGACTAAAATTGATATTAAACGTGTTAAAGACGAAATAAAACATAACAACATAGGTTTTTTAACTGAAGAACAAATACAAGGCGTACTTGAACTGCATGAAAAAGATTTTAAAATATGGAATTTTATACTAGAATTAATAGAAAAATCAAACAAAAATGAGTAAAATACTAACTGACGAACTAATTGAAACAAGGTTACGTAAAATTAACGTGCTTGAAAGAGAAGAATTAGACCATGACCAAATGCTTAAAGCTATAATTAATCACTTTGATTTTAAGATAACTGACGATTGGCCAAACCAACCTGACATAATGTTTTACAGCGAAACAACTGCTGATGGTTATGAAGTTTATATTGCCACTGATAACGAGCGCAACCCAAGTGTTAACGAAGACATATACTATTATGATAGCGACTGGCTAGAAAAAATGGCAGACGCTATGATTGATGGTGCTACTATATACTACGATCAACTTCATGATGAAAATTATGCTTTTCAAGAAGTTGTTGAAGAAGTATACGACGACTATTATAATGATAAGAAAAAAGAAATTGAAAACGAATTAATTGAAGAAGGTTATGAATACGAAAGAGAAGACGAAACAGTCGGTGCCTAAATGGTTCCAAGGTATGATATATGACAAAGGTGAAACAGTAACAAATCCTTTTAGTGGTGAGCAATATGATCTAAACGGTGTTGAGTTATCAATGTACGATTTCATAATGGGTAGCCAGTATGTAATGGAAGTTGCACCTAAAACAGTAACACAAAAACAAATTAACGAATTCCATAAAGCTCTTAGATGGTTTCAAAAGAATAACATCGATGCTTATATGGTACTATTAGATTAAAATTATGGGAAATATGAGCTATTGCCGTTTCGAAAATACGGCCAGTGCACTACAAGACTGTGTGTACGCAATCGAAGAGCGCGAGGTATATAATTTAAGCCGCTATGAACTACGCGGCTTGAAAACAATAGTGGAGTTAGCGCAAGAAATTGTAGATATGGAAAGTGATATTGAAAAAATAACTGAATACTATGAATCTACTGACACAAAATAGTAAATTAAAAAAGACCAGTAAAGAATTAAGGCTCCGGGTATTTAACTTCGGTATACCAGCGTATAAAAGTGCGAGTGGAAAACTGACGTGCCCAATGGCAGATACTTGTGTAAAGTTTTGCTATGCTAAAAAGGGAGCCTACATCTGGAGTAATGTAAAACCTGCGTTTGAAAAGCGTTATGAGCTAACAAAAACAAATAACTTTGTTGAAGCTATGAACGCTGAAATACGTAAGAAGAAACCTGACTACGTTAGAGTCCATGATAGCGGAGACTACTACTCAACCGCATATCTAAAAAAGTGGATTGAGGTTGCTATAAACAACCCAAACGTTAGGTTTTACAGTTACACCAACATGGTTGATATGATGTTAAAAGCTTCACTACCAGATAATTACGACATTATATTCAGTGATTCAGGTAAACAAAAACATATGATAAATGAAAGAAAACACAGACACACAAAAATCTTTTCTACTAATAGCGATCTTGTATCTAACGGTTATGTGGATGCTTCTAGTATTGATTTGATGGCTACAAAATGGTTCAGTAAAAATCACAAAGTGGGATTAGTGTTTCATTAAATAATTAATTATGGCAGATATTACAATGTGTAAAGGAGAGGGTTGCGAAGTAAAGGCAACTTGTCATCGTTTTACGGCAGAACCAAACGAGCATAGACAAAGTTATTTTATGGAATCTCCTATTGTAAACGAAGGTTGTGAATACTATATTAACCATAACAACTATTTAAAAAAAAATTACAAACATAATACGAGGACCCAAGGATAATATAATAAATTAAATTAAACAATTATGAGCAACATTTTAGAAACAATTGTCGTTGATTCAGAGTGTATTGACGACGCAGTTTACAACAATTTTAGTAATAGACTAACACTTACTTATAAAAATGGTGGTGTATATAGCTATGAAAAAGTACCTGCTTTTTATTGGCATGGATTATTCAACTCATCTTCTAAAGGTAAATTTATCAATGAAAATATTATTGGTAAATGGATCTACAACAAAGTTAATTAATGACAGAAGATGAAATGGAAAAGCTTGCGGAATTAATATTCCAAAAGCTGTTGACAAGGCAAGCTGAGTTTGACGAGCAGTTTATTGAGCAATTAAAATCTTCAGGGCAAGAGTTTAAGGTTGAATTTGATAAATCATATCCTATTCCGCCGATCTCAGTGACTGAAGAAGAAAAATTAATCGAAGACTACGCCAGACTTAGCAAGCTATTGTCACAATACGAAGAGACAGAGCAGTATGAACAAGCTGCTATTATTAAAAACAAATTAAAGAAAATAGAAAATAAATTAAATAAATTATGATACAACCAATGCTCGCATACAAAGTAGGTAAAAAAGATATCGACTGGTCCGAGAAAATTTTTATGCAACCAAAACTAGATGGTGTACGCTGTGTCTTTACTAAAGATGGCGCATATTCACGTACCGGTAAACAGTTCTTCAACTTACGACATATTGAAAAAAGTCTTGAAAGTTTTTTCAAAACTAATCCAAATGTTGTTTTTGATGGTGAGTTGTATAATCATGACCTAAAAGACGATTTTGAACAAATCATATCATTAGTCAGAAAACAAAAACCGACTAACGAAGATCGATCTAAAGCATCTAAAATGATACAATACCACGTATATGATACGATAGCTGAAGGTCCTAGTTATGAAGACAGATATTACTGGCTTTGTGGTTTAGATATTTATAATGATATGATTGTTCTTACTGAAACGCAACGTGTTGCAGTCTTTGAGCGAGCACAGGTTTATCATGAAGAATGGTTAGCTAGAGGTTACGAAGGCTCTATACTTAGATTAAACAAACCTTACGAGCAAAAACGTTCTTACAATTTACAAAAGTTTAAAGACTTTCACGACACTGAAGCTACTATTATTGGCTATGTACCAGGTAAAGGTAAACGTACAGGTACCATTGGTAAATTTATTATGCGTGATGACAAAGGTGTAGAGTTTGGTTGTCCTCCTGGTAAAGGCTACAATTACAAAGACTTAGCTAATATACTTAATAATATAAATGACTACATTGGCAAGCGTGCTACGTTTACATATTTTGAACGTACTAAAGCTAACAGCTACAGACACCCATTGTTTAAAACAATTAGAAATTATGAGTAAACTAATATGGCAACTATATAACGAAAATATGATCAGCGAAGAAGTAGCGATGATATTATTAGATAAACATTACAATAGAGTTAACAACAAAAGGTTTTAATGAATATATTTTATTTACACCCAGACCCAGCTAAAGCAGCTAGTTTCTTTTATGACAAGCATAAGGTTAAAATGATTTTAGAATGTGCCCAAATGCTTTGTACCGCGCACCATGTGTTTGGTAATGGTCATAATGTGCCTTATAAAAAAGCTCATTTAAACCACCCATCAACTATATGGGTACGTGAAAGTGTACACCACTACAATTGGTTATATGAACACATGCTAGCTATAGGCAAAGAATATACGTCTAGATATAAAAAGCATCATCTTAGTATTGCTAAATGTAGAGATGTATTATCTGAGCCTCCGTTCGGTATGCCTGATAATGGTTTTAAAGAACCTCCACAGTGTATGCCTGATGAATATAAGGTTAGTGACAATAGCCTGTTAGCATACTGGAATTATTATGAAAATGAAAAACAAAATATAAGAAACAAAAATGAGCAAAAAATTACACGACCATCTAACATCAACGAATTATGGGAATATTAATACAAAGATTAAAACGTTTCAAAAGAAAGCAAAGACATATAAGAAGACTAAGGAGCAGAATACACGAGCTTAAATATCAAATACTAAATACTGCTATAAAGCATAAAGAAGTAAATAGTAATCATGTAGATTTATTTCACAAGTACAATAGACGCTTAAAGCTAATAACATTTTTACAAAATGGTTAGAACAAAAGAATTGTTTCAACAATTAAGAGAAAAAGAATTACAAGATGATTTGTTTTTAAAAGAACATATTATATTTTGTACTTTGGAACCAGAGGGGACTGTGACAACAGCCCCTAATAATATATAGTAATAGGCTAATGTCACACAATAGAAACCTCGATTACTTACATCGAAGAAATATAATTTACAGGCGAGATCCAATAACAGATAAACCAACTGAGGTTCACGCTTGGGGAAAATACTATGAGCTTGGTACATACGAATGCTACGAGCTATTTAGAAGTAAAGCTAAGATAACTACATATCGTAGTTTAAAATGGCATCTACTTGTTTTATGGTATTTAAATCCTCAGCTTGATCCTGACGACTTTAATAACTTAGCTAAATATATATGTAACAAAAGAACAGGCTTTGTAACGTTTACTATAAACAATCATAGCTTTAATAATATAGTATATGAAGTTAGCATGTCTGATCTAGATACACCGCCTAAGAATAAGCTTCGTAAAATTATATTTAAAGACGCTTGCGGTTTATCACCACAAGAAAAAATGAGTATAGTAGGTGGTATTATAGGTAAAAGCAAAATGGTTGATGAAGATGATATTTATCAATGCATGCTTGATATTAATCACAATGAAGATAAAATAACTATATCAGGTATAGCTAAAATATTAAAATGCTCTACAAGAACAATACACAGAAATATGAGTAACGAACTTAAAAAAGAAAAAGAATTACTTAATCAACAACTATGAAAAAATATAACGTAGATAATTACGTAAGATATAAAGAAGATGTAAAAGCTTCTATGCCTGAAGAAAAGTTTTACGACTATTACACCAGAGATGAAATGATAATTAAGTTTATGCCTTTGGTAGAAAACTTAGCACGTAAGTTCTCAACAACACAACAAGCATCAGGAGTGTTAAGTATCAATGATCTTATACAAATAGGTAACGAAGCTTTAGTTAAAGCTGTAGATAAGTTAGACTGGCTTATGTTGGCTGATTCTGAAGATATAGAAAAAACATTAAAATCATTTTTAAGCAAACGTATTAAAGGCGCTATACGTAGACGTATTGATATTAATAGAGGAGATATACGTATACCAGAGCATAAGCTAAACGAAATACGTAAAAACCCTAAAGATAAAAAAATGGTTCAAATGTTTTTTAACTCTATATTTTTATCTATAGACTCTCAACCTTTAAATGAAGATGACGAGAATATGATGTATCAAATACCTGATAAGTCAGAACCATACAACATACAATTACTTAATATTTATTTAAAAGGTTTATTACAAAAACATCTCAATGAAAAAGAATATCAAGTATTGAGACTAAGTTATGGTCTTGACTGTGACAAACATTCTGCTAAACAAATAGCAGATATATTAAATATAGAAGGAACTAGTAATTACGTGCGTATAAGTGAGTTAAAAAAGTCAGCTGTACAAAAACTAATTGATAACGTAGATCACTCGCAAGTGCTTGATTATCTTTAAGTTATAAGTGCTATATACTGTAAAACTTAATTAAAACATGTAATTATAATAATAAGCAATTTTAATAACAAACGAATGATACTAAACGAGAAATTAGCTACTATCCAAACTAAGTTTAAATCGAAAAAAAGTAGATTTAACTCATTCGGCAAATACAACTTCCGATCTGCCGAAGACATCCTTGAAGCAACTAAACCCTATCTCTTAGAGCTAGGAGTATCAGTAAGAATCGATGAAACAATCATCGCTACTGAACCAATGCCAATTGTAGAAAGTAAAGCTACAATATCTGATGGTGAAAATGCTATACACGCTACTGCATTAGTAGGTGTTGATCTTAATCAGAAAGGTATGCAAACTCCGCAGCAGTTTGGTAGTGCTTCCAGTTACGGGAAGAAATATGCGTTAGGAAATTTATTTCTAATAGACGACACGCAAGACAGCGATGCAAGTAATACTCATGGAAAAAACGTGAGTAAAGTTAAACCAACGCTTGACGTGGGTACAGATGCTTTTACTAAAGCAGTTGATTACATTAAAGCTGGTGGCTCAATTAAAGCTATCAATACTAAGTATAATGTTTCTGTAGCTGCTAAAGCAGAATTAAAAAAGCATGAACAAAGCTGAGATTATTAAAAAGCTTAAAGAAGATGAGCATTACTATGGTAAATTTGGTAAACAATACCTAAGCAATAGTGATATATCAACTTTACTAAGTAATCCTTTAGCGCTTGGGCAACCGTCTAAACAAATCCCAGCGTTTCTTGTTGGTGGCTATTTTCACACTGCGATACTTGAACCAGAAAAATTAAAAAAGTATAAAATCGTAGAAGCTACAACTAGAAATACAAAAGCGTATAAAGAGATATCTGGTGGAGAGCTTTGTTTGCTACAATCCGAAGTTGATCAAGTAAACTTAATGACAGATAAAATTTTATCTAATAAAGTTTGTGAAGAATTAATCAGAGGTAATTGTGACTATGAAGTACCAGGTATAAGTGAGATTGAAAATGAGTTGTGGAAAGGTAAAGCTGATATATTAAATCACGATGAGAAACTAATCATTGATTTGAAAACAACAGCGGATCTTAATAAGTTTAGATGGTCAGCATCTAAATACAACTACGACAGTCAATCTTACATTTATCAAAAGTTGTTTGGCTATGAAATGATTTTTATAGTTATAGACAAAACAACACATCAAATTGGTATATTTGATTGCTCACCTAAGTTTTTAGAAAAAGGTGCTGATAAGGTTAAAAGAGCAGTTGAACAATATCAATTATTTTACCAACAAGATGGTTTTGATCCATCACAATTTTTTATTAACGAAACACTTTAAATTATGGCTAGAAAACCACGAACCAGAGTATGTGCAGTAACAGGTATGAAAACCAAAGTAGAAAACTTCTACACAAACCAAAACCACGTTAAAGCTGTAGACAATTTACGTAGATCAACTGGAGCTACTAAAGAACAATTAACAAGAATGTTTAATCAATTACAAACTTACTAGTATGGCAAGTATTATTAAAGCAAGTATTAATTTAAATGCTATTGATAAATCTAAGATTATCGAAGGTAAAAAAGGTAAGTATTTACCTATTAGTATTACACTAAACGATGAGCCTGATCAATTTGGTAATCAAGGACCTATTATTGTAGCACAAACAAAAGAAGAGCGCGAAGCTAAAACACCTAAAACTTATTTAGGTAATGTTCAAGTTGTTTGGACTAATGGTGATAATGTAGCTGCCGCACCTAGAGATGGTCAACCACAACAAGCTAAAGCGGCACCTGCTCCTGCAGCTGTTGAAGATGATCTACCATTTTAATGTTATCGTGTGAAATATGTAACGAGGAAATGTCGCAGGAAGATCACGACTACTGCGACATATGCCCTAAATGTTTAGAAGAATGGTAGATGATGATGACTATATCAGTATAGTAACTGATAAAAACGGTAATATAATTTCAATAGAAGATTAATTAAATTAAATGCAGACAACAGAGATCAATGGATTCTTGATTGATGATTTCAATCAATATGGTCTAGAAGAAGGTAAATCGCAAGGGACTTGTCCTTTGTGTTCTGCTGATAGACAACCCAAAAACCAAAAAGCAAAATGTGCTTCTTATGATTGGGAACGGGGTCTCGGTACTTGTCACAACTGTAACACTAGTTTTCAACTACATACTTATCAACGTAAAGGTGCGTCTGAAAAAGTATATGTACGACCTGATACACCTGAGGTATTACCTGAGGTTAGTAGCAAAGTTGTTGAATGGTTTAAGACTAGAGGAATATCTCAGCAAACCCTAGCCGATGTTAAAGTCGGTGAGGGCGCTGAGTATATGCCACAAACCGGTAAGTCCGAGAATACTATAAAGTTCAATTATTTCATGGGCGATCAACTTATTAATATTAAGTATCGCGATGGTAGAAAGAACTTTAAATTGTTTAAAGGCGCTGAGAAAGTATTCTATAATATCAATAGTATTGTTGGTTATGAATACTGTATAATTACTGAAGGCGAAATGGATGTGTTAGCTTTACATGAAGCTGGTGTACCAAATGCTGTATCAGTACCCAACGGCGCAACATTAAACTCAAACAACTTAGATTATCTTGACAATTGTATCGATTATTTCGAAGACAAAGAAAAAATAATCTTAGCTGTAGATTCAGATGAAGCAGGTCAAGCTTTACAACAAGAACTAGTTAGACGTCTTGGTGCTGAGGTTTGCTTTTTAGCAACGTTTGAAGACTGTAAAGATGCTAACGAATATTTATTAAAGTATGGCAAAGAAAAATTGGTACAGCGTATTTCAAACGCAAGACCAGTACCGCTTGAGAATGTTACAACATTCAGGGATATTGAAGACGAAGTTACCGACTTTGTTCGCAATGGCTTTAAGAAAGGATTTCAAGTTGGCCTTCCAAATTTTGACGATATATTTTCAACTTACACTGGTCAATTTATCACTGTCACTGGTATCCCTAGTTCCGGTAAGAGTGACTTTGTCGACCAAATGGTTGTTGGGTATAACTCTAATTATGGTTGGAAAACAGCGTTCGCTAGTCCAGAAAATGCACCAACATATCTACACGCTCATAAGTTAATGCGTAAAACCTGGCAAGGCATGCCTACGTCAGCTGATATACATGGTGACAAATGGAATCAAGTTGCAGATCATGTTAATAGTAATTACTTTTTTATTGATATGGAACGCTACACACTTGAATCTGTGTTACGCAAAGGTGCTGAACTTGTAAAACGTAAAGGTATTAAATGCTTAGTAATTGATCCGTTTAATAAAGTTAGAGACGTTGATTGTAAAACAGAAGACGTTAACAGGTACACAATGGAGTACTTAACTAAGATCGAATCATTTGCTAAAAAATACGATGTATTAGTGTTTATAGTAGCACACCCAACTAAAATGTATAAAAATCAAAATGGTCAAATTGAAGAACCAACGATGTACAACATTAAAGGTGGTGGTGAATGGTATGATGCTAGTTATCATGGTATACTTGTTCATAGAAACTATGAAGAGAAAACTGTTAAAGCAAAAATACTTAAAGTTAAATTCCAAAACCTTGGTGAAAACGGTGCTGAAGCTCACTTCAAATGGGAACCAAAGTCAGGGTGCTTTATACCTCATCAACCGTTAGGTATGGAAGAGGAAAAAATGCCTTGGGAATAAATGGCAGCGGCTTGGAATAAAAATAAAACAGGTTGGAACATGGGTGAGTACAACCCAACAGATGAAGAATCTGAAGCTTATATTTGGTGTGTTAGAAATAATATAAAAATATCACCAACAGCAAAAGAAGAAGGTATCTGGTGGATTGAAATCACCATGAATGGTAAAACAAATAGATCTCCGAGCCAGTTCACACAAGGACTTGTATGGGAGAAATTATACGAATATTGTAAATATTATTATGATAAGTACAAAAAGTAATTTTAAAACAGCAAGCGAAGCTTTTGATTATTTCTACGTCAAGATTAAAAATAAAGGTGTAGACTTTGATAACACTAAAGCTTTGTTTAACGTAGGGTTTTATATCCACAACCCATCTGACAAGCAGATAAAAGCTGGATATAGAAAATGGAATCAAAAGTATGCTGCAGCCGAGTGGGCTTGGTATTTATCTGGTGATCCAAAAATTAGTAAGTTAGGTGAGCTACATGGTAGTATACCTCCTATATGGGAAAAAATGGCTGATGAAAACGGTGAGGTAAATTCTAATTATGGTTATCAATGGCAAAGACACGATCAATTAGATTATGTTGTAGCTAAGCTTAGAGAAAATGCTGAC
>Ga0208667_1001022_pt1 | contig 10871 bp, 12 predicted proteins | sample 11BtaG_FD_184085 | JGI IMG/M metagenome (GOLD analysis project Ga0208667, IMG submission 184085) | Marine viral communities from the Subarctic Pacific Ocean - 11B_ETSP_OMZ_AT15265_CsCl metaG (SPAdes) (version 2) | ecosystem: Environmental > Aquatic > Marine > Oceanic | place: Pacific Ocean... | reverse complement strand
AGATGAGGAATAATAAAGCGTATGCTTATGAAATTATCTTCTACGGGAATACAGTATCATTAAAGGACCTATTAGGTGATGATGAATTGACTGACTTAGATTACTTATCTAATTACAATCACGAATACAAAAATGATGTTGTAAAAGATGGGTTTACTGATGGACTAGACTTAAACAGTCAGACGGACTCCATTATATACCCACTTATAACTTCAAGGAAAAGATTATTCTATCATTCTGGATCAATACCATTTACTGATGATACTAGTGGGAATTTATACCACGCAGCTAGTCCAAGTGCAATAAGAGGTCTGGAGTTCACTGACCTAAAACCTGCAATAAGAGTGATGCATATTATAGAGGCTATAGAAGAGGAGTATGGTATATCTTTTACTAGAGATTTCTTTACGGCAGAATTAGAGAATGGAACACCTAAAAATCCTGCATTCTACAATTTATATATGTGGATTAACGGTGTAAAGGATGAGTTTGATAGTCAAGATGACGAAAAGATACAGAACTTCACTTTTGATTGCACTGGATATACGTTTGATAATACTTCAGATGAAATAACAGAAGTGACGTTTGAAAACGGAATTGCTGAAATTACTAAGGTAGGTTCAACTGCTGCATATTTAATATTAGTGGAAACAGACACAGGTGATCAAGACAGCTTGTTTACTGTAAGATTTACAGAGGTTGATGCTAATGGAGATGTTATTGTTGGGGGAGATGTTAAAGAACTCAACAGTCAAGAGTACGTTGGAGGTGTTACTACGGCAGACGGTGTTGAGATTATGGATACTTCGGTACCTGCCGGAACTGTTAAACGATATAAGATAGAATATTTATCTAAAGAATCTTTAGTGTTTGATTCAACAATAGAATTTGCAAAAGCACCTAACGGCTCCCTAGTAACTGAGAAAGAGGCTTACACTGTAACTGATCAGTCAATGTCTTTTTCGGTGGACTTACTATCAACTGAATTTAATATACTACCAAAGATTAAGGTAATTGACTTTTTGACAGGACTGTTCAAGATGTTTAATTTAACAGCATACTATATTGATGATGAAGATGACAGTGACTACAATTTAAATGATAGACCTACAATATATGTAGATACATTAGATAATTTTTATGCTGATGCTGTAAACAATAAATTAGGTGGGCTTATAGAGATAGAAAAATATGTGGATGCATCTCAGCACACGGTTAATTCTACCCTACCATTCACTGATATTAATTTTAATTATCAAGAGACTGACATTGTATTAAAAAATAATCATTTTGATCAATTCAACGAAGTCTTCGGTGACGCTGAATTTAATGTTAGAGAAGGTACTAAAAATGAAACCACAGGAGAATATACTATTGATAGAGGTAGTAAATACGATATACAGCTACCGTTCTCTCATTTTAAATACGAAAGGTTATTAGACTTAAATGCAGTGTCTCCACCAAACACTAGAGATACTAACATTGCTTGGGGCTATTGTGCAACTGGTGAATTCAATTATACCGCAGGAGTCTCACCAAACGTACCACCCGTAGGAGATTATGATTCTACAACTATAGCACCATTACTTTTTTACGCTATATCAGAAGACACAAGTTCAGGCAAAAAAATAAATTGGGTGACAGCTCCATATAGTACTGAAGGCGAGGGTATACAAACATATTGGAGGCCGTCCAATAGCAATGAGGATGGTAATTCGACAACACCACCGGCACAAACATTGAATTTTGATGCTGAAGTTGACGAATGGCAAGGAATAAACTATTCTGAATTAGAATCTCCATATGATGAGTTAGAATCTCAGTCACTATATTATGTATTCTACAAAAGTTATGTGGAAAGTGTATTTAATCCACTCAAAAGAATGTTTAAGGTCAGAGCATTCTTGCCGCCAAACATTATCATAAACTATAGACTGAATGACCAGATAAAGATTCGTGATAAGATTTTTAGGATTAACTCAATAACTACTAACCTAATGACCGGAGAGTCCGAATTGGAATTGTTGAATATATTTTCAAATGAGATAGTACAATGATAAGAGAAGTGATAGACTTATTGAAGGCTGATGATTTTTATGGGGTTGATCCTATAATAGATATAGCTAAGGGTAAATATAAAGCCCCTACGAAATTTAAAGAATTTAAGGAATCTGTAAAGAGAAGAGCAAATGGCTGATAAAACAAATAAACTGACTTATGTCGTTGAGATAAACGACAAGGGTAGAGTAAAAATAGACAATTTAACAAAAGGATTTGTAAAGGCTGATGTTGCTGTAAAGAAATTAAACTCAGAACTTCAAAAGACTACGAAGGATGGTCTTAATCCAATGATTGACAAGACTGGTCTTGCAGGAGCAACAGTTGTTGAATTAGGTCGTACTATATCTGACTCTAACTACGGTATAAGAGGTATGGCAAACAACTTATCTCAGTTGTCTACACTTATGATTACCTTGATAACCACAACAGGAGGTGTTGCAAATGGATTTAAAGCTATTTGGGCAGCTCTGTCAGGTCCTTTAGGGGTTATAATTGTGTTTCAAACTCTCATAGCATTATATGAGAAATATACTATGGAATCTGATAAAGCTGAAAAAGCTGTTGGAAATTTTTCTAAATCAATATCAGATTCTAAGGAAGATTTATCTGATTACTTGACAATAATAGAGGATATAGTTTTGACTCAGTCTGAATTAAATACTTTGCTAGAAGGTGCCGCTGCTTCTGATAAGAAATTTTTTGAAGCCTTAGAGCAAGGCAATTTATCTCAGGAAGAAAGAAATGAAAAAATAAAAGAATACCTATCATTAAGTAATTTAGTTGCCACAGTTGAGGGAAATTTAAAAGAAGTTAGATCTGAACTTCAAGAGCAGGGAAATATATCTTCTCTTGAGGAAATACAAAATCTTGAGGAAAAAATAAAGAAAGAGGAAGAAATCGCCAAAAGGTTAGTAGGTACAGATAGAGCCTCTAGAGAAGCTACTATAGGTTTGTTGAAAACAGAATTAGCCGCAGAAAAAGAGAAGGCTAGTGAAGTTGTTAAGCTCAGACTTAAAGAGGCTGAATTATTCCAAATCTTAGCAAAATACAGACAAGATCTGCTAGACTTAACTGAAAAGGAAAAACCTAGAAAAAATCCAAGAGTAAAAGCCTTAGAGATAGAAACTGATCTTAGAAAAAAGTTTTTCCTTCTTGACGAAGAAGGTAGAATAGAAATGATTAAAGGTTATAAGGAATATATGAAAGAGGCCTTTAGTCGTATGACAGAGGGAACTGAAGCCTTTTTTACTAATCTAGAATATTTAAGTAAATTAGAAAAGGAAGATCAGAAAAGAAGAGAAGAGTCTCTTAAAAAAGGTTTGGCTTTTATAAAGGAAGAGGCCAGGGAAATAAATGATATTTTTAAGTCAACTCAACAAGCATTTGGAAGCATTAGCGATGTTATTATGTCATATCACGATGTTAGAATGGAGGCTTTAGCTAGAGAGCGAGACTACATACTAAATTCAGGAAGACTTAGCGGTGAGCAACAAAGAAAAGCTATTGCTGATATAGAGGAGAGAGAGATAAAGGCCCAAGAGAGAAAAATAAAAGCAGAGAGAGAGTTATTCACTATTAAACAATCCTTACTTATTGCTGAAGAAATAATGAATGCAAAAGCTGACTTAAGGGCTAATGCTAGAAAGATGGGAATGTTACTTTCTCAAATCGGTTCTGAAGCTGCTGTTCAGGCAGGAAAGGCGCAGATGTCTATAGGGGCTTTTGCTGCTGAAGGAGGATTGAAAGGGATGGCTGCTTATGCAATATCTATCGCAGGAATGTTAGCTTCTATTGCTGCTGCAAGAAGAAAGGCTAAGGCACAGTTAATGGCATTGGGTGCTCCATCAACAGGTGGAGGTGGTGGATTAGGTGTTGAAGCCCCAGATTTCAATGTAGTTGGTGCTTCACCCGAATCACAATTAGCACAATCTGTGTCTAGACAGCAAACACAGCCATTAAGAGCGTTTGTAGTCAATAAAGACATAAAAGATGCTGAAGAATTGGATAGAACCATTGATTTTAATAGGTCTTTAGGATAAAATATAGAACGTATCAATAATAAATAGTTAATTATATATGGAACGCATTATAGAACTTATTATAGACGAAGAAAATGAGTTTAGCGGTATTGAAGCTATCTCAGTTGTAGAAAATCCGGCTATTGAAGAGGATTTTATCGCTCTAAAAGAGCATAAGGAAGTGAAACTTGCTGAAGTTGATAAAGAGAAGAGGATTTTGATGGGTGCAGCCCTAATCCCTAACAAAAAGATATATAGAAACAGTGGTGAAGAGGAATATTACATATTTTTCTCTGAAGATACCGTCAGAAAGGCCTCTGAACTGTTTTTAATGAAGGGGAATCAAAATAATAGTACTCTAGAACATAACGTAGAGCTCGAAGGTATGTCTGTAGTCGAATCTTGGATTATAGAGGACGAAAAAAAGGATAAATCTAGAAAATATGACTTTGATTTACCTGTAGGAACCTGGATGGTATCTGTAAAGGTTAACAATGATGACGTTTGGAATCAAGTTAAGGCAGGTGAAGTAAAAGGATTCTCTATAGAGGGGTATTTTGCAGACAAAATGGACGGCCCTAAGGAATCTTTACCCGAACAAATGTGTTCTGAGTGTCTAGATGAATTAAATGCCGAATACGAGCTCCTAGAAGCCTTAGAAAGCCTATCTGAAGAAGTTGAGTTAGAGTCTTATGGTGGATACCCAGAATCTGCATCTAATAATGCTAAATTAGGTATTAAAAGGAACAAAGAACTAGGTAATAAATGTGCTACCCAGGTAGGTAAGGTTAGAGGACAGCAATTAGCTAGAGGTGAGAAGTTTACTTTACCAACTCTGAAGAGAATTTACTCTTACTTAAGTAGAGCTGCTGAATATTATGATCCTAGTAAGCCTGAGGCTTGTGGAACTATCAGTTATCTTTTATGGGGTGGTAAAAGTATGCTTAATTGGACTGAGTCTAAGATAAAAGGTATTGAGGCTGCTGAAGTAGGTCCAAAAGGTGGTATCAAGTCTTCACCTAAAGCACCTAAGTCAGACACAAAGAACCCTAATCCAAAAGGTAAGGGTAGTGCAAAAGGTGATGCTAGTGGAAAGACCGGTGCAAAAGTATCTGCTAAGGATAGAGCAACACTTCAGAATAAGGCTGATGAATTTAACAAAAGATACAAAGAGAAACTAGGTTATGGTGCAACTGTTGGTGCTTTGTCGAGTGTATTTCAAAGAGGCTTAGGTGCATTTAACACTAGTAGGTCACCTCAAGTAAAGTCTGCTTCACAGTGGGCATTTGCTAGAGTCAATGCTTTCCTTTATTTACTAAAGAATGGTAGACCTCAGAATGCTAAGTACACAACTGATTACGATTTACTACCAAAGAAACACCCTAAATCTAGTAAAAAATAATGCCAACAACTAAAAACACTTCATACAGAGTTCACGTTCAAGACACCACAGAATCAGAGGTATCTTCAGTGAATATAGAAAACGGTGCAATGCTACGCACTGACTCAGCCCTTTATATGGGTCATAATGATGAAAATGTAATTGTATATCCACAAACGGGTGCAGCTAATTTGGGTTGGGCTAGATATGATGATACTTTTTATAATGGCGAAGGAGAAGGAGATTCTGGTAAATTAGTTTTAACAGATGGTGTTGAGGTTACCTTACCTAACAATGGTGGCATCATAACCAGGAGTCATTCAACTTTAGACTTTTACGATGTATCCAATCAAAAGTTTGTGGGGTTAAATGAGAATGATGTTTATATGGTTACTGTTGTATATAAGAAGTCAGCAGCAAACGCAAATCAAACCCATATAGACTTTAAACTTACAGGTGCTGATGATTACGATAGAATTAATATGGCTTTAGGGTTTTACAAAGGAAACGATACAACGCAAAACTCCCATATAATGTTTCAGTATTATTTAGATGCAAATGCTTTGGCAAATGGTCTAACTCCTAAAATAACTTCAGATGGTGGAGATTCTAAAATATGGGATATTATATTCTTTATACAACGTACACAAAACGCAGGATAATGAAAAAAAGAATGAAAGCTACACCAAGCTATTCCTCACCTAAGGGTGGTAGCAGAGGCTGTCTTTGCAAGGATGGTAAAACGTATTCAAGAAAATGTTGTGATGGTTCTTTACAGGCTCAAGGAGTTGGTAATGTGACTGGTGACGGCACTTGAAAATACAACAATATATTTTTAATCAGTAATAATTATAAACATCAATTTTTATGAAAGCAACAGAAATCGTTTCTAAACTAAAGGACGTGCTTTTGTCTTCAACTGAAGAGGTGGAAACTCAAGAAGCTGTACAACAAGAAGTGCAGGAAGATGTACAAGAAGAAGTACAACTTGAGGCTGCCACTGAAGAAGTTACAGAAGAAGAGGTACAGTTAGAGGAAGCTCCTGAAGTGGAGGCTTCTGAGGAGGTTGAGGCTATGGAGCCTAAATCTGAAATGTCTTATGCCACTAAAGAAGAGTTAGCGGAAGTTAAGGCAATGGTCGAAAAACTAATGGGTCAATTAGAGGCTAAAGAAGAGTCTAAGCAAGAAGTTCCTCAAGAACTATCTGCTGATGAAGCTCCCTTAACTCACAGCCCAGAGAACGCAACAGAGAGTAAGAATTTACATTTATATTCTCAAAACGCACCTGCAACTACTCTTGATAGAGTTTTAGCAAGATTAAATAAATAATAAACACAATTATCTAAATTACCAAAAATGGCAACAACTACATCAATTTCTACTACTTACGCAGGAGAGTTCGCAGGTGAATATATCGCTGCTGCTCTACTCGAAGGTTCTACTATCGCTAACGGTGGTATTACTGTAAAACCGAATGTAAAGTTAAAAGAGGTTATCAAAAAAGTGGCTACTGACGATATCGTTAAGGATGCAACTTGTGATTTTGATCCTACTTCAACTGTTACACTTACTGAAAGAATTCTTCAACCAGAAGAGCAACAAGTTAACCTACAATTATGTAAGAAAGACTTTATCTCTGACTGGGAAGCACTTTCTATGGGCTTTTCTGCTCACAGCGATATGCCTTCTAAATTCTCTGACTTCTTAATTGCACACGTTGCAGCTAAAGTTGCTCAAAGAACTGAGCAGTCTATCTGGGCGGGAGATACTGACAACAATGGTCAATTCGACGGATTATCTACTATCTTGTCTGAAGATGCTGCTTTACCTGCTGCAAACGAAGTTGCAGGTACTTCAGTTACTGCAGGTAACGTAATCACTGAGTTAGGTAAAATCGTAGACGCTGTTCCTTCTACTCTTTACGGTGCTGAAGACTTAAACATCTATGTATCTCAAAACATTGCTAGAGCTTATGTAAGAGCTTTAGGTGGATTTGGTTCTAGCGGACTAGGTGCTGCCGGTACAAATGCAATGGGTACTCAGTGGTGGAATAACGGTTCATTATCTTTTGACGGAGTGAAAATCTTTGTTGCTAATGGACTAGCTTCTGATACTGCTGTAGCTGCTGAAAAGTCTAACTTATTCTTCGGTACTGGTTTATTATCTGACCACAACGAAGTTAAAGTTATCGATATGGCTGACCTAGATGGTTCTCAAAACGTAAGAGTCGTAATGAGATTTACTGCAGGTGTACAGTATGGTATTGTTGATGACATCGTAACTTACGGTATCACTAACTCTGCTAACGACTAATAAACAATAATTAATAAATATTAAGGGTGGGTAAGCCGAAAAGCCTACCTACCCTTTTTTAATACCTTATAATATGGCTTGTGATTTAACTAAAGGTAGAAAAGAACCCTGTAAAGACGTAGTTGGAGGACTGAACGCAATATACTTCATTGACTATGGAGATATTACTATTTCTTACGACGATACCGATACAGATGTCATTGATGACTTGGGTGCTGTAACTGCCTATAAATATGAATTGAAAGGTAATAGTAGTTTTGAGCAAACTATTACTGCTTCAAGAGAGAATGGTACAACATTCTTTGAGCAAACGCTAAACTTAACACTTAAGAAACTTACTAAAGAAGATCATAAGGAAATTAAGTTATTAGCTTACGGTAGACCTCACGTTGTTGTAGAGGACTATAACGGGAATGCATTCCTTATGGGTGCAGAGCACGGAGCAGATGTTTCTGGAGGAACAATCGTAACTGGTGCTGCTATGGGAGATTTATCAGGATATACTTTGACATTGTCGGGTATGGAAGTTTTGCCTGCTAATTTCTTAGAAGGTGCTGTTAGCGGAAGTCCTTTTGGAGGATTAACTTCAACAGTTACTGTTACAGAGGGAACTAACTCTTAATAGTATTCATTTGATAACTAAAGGGGTTGCAGAGATGTAACCCTTTTTTTTTGAACAGAAATCAAGTTATTTAGTTATACTTATATGATAAGGTTATTACCAAATACAGATGCTCAGACCATAAGTATTGTTCCTAGAGAATATACTGAGGCTAGTGATTTAGAATTATCAATTAGGGAAGACGGTACTAGAAAGACAGAAACATTAGAGGCCTTAACGTCTACTATAAACGGTAACTTTTTAGACATAGAATGTACTTTTAGTATTCTATCTGAGGAAAGTTCTTACTCTATAGAAATCAAGCAGGGTGATACTTTACTTTATAGAGACAAGGTTTATTGCACTTCTAAAACGGATACTACAATATCACATACTTTAAATACTGATGAATATAATCAGCACGATTCCGAAACCGAAGAGCAACAATATATAATAATATGAGTCGAAAAAATATTAGATCAGCTAGAAAAATACAAGCCCCTAAGGAGGTTAAAAACAGTATGAGGGTTTTGAACTTATCTGGCTATGAAATCCCAAGCATCAAGGAGAACACTAGAAATGATTGGGTTGAGTACGGTGACAATAATGATTATTTCGCTGAACTTATAGAGAGATATTTAGGTAGTCCTACAAACTCAAGATGTATCAATGGTATTGTTGATATGGTTTATGGTAGAGGACTAAACGCAACAGACTCAACAGAGAAGCCTGAGATGTTCGGTAAGATGCAAAGCGTTCTTAGACCGAGTGACGTAAAGAAGATGGTTAATGACCTTAAGATGTTAGGTCAAGCCGCTATCCAGGTTGTCTATAAAACCGGTAAAAAAGAAATTGCAGGTCTTTATCATTTCCCTATGGAAACATTAAGAGCTGAGAAGGCTAAAGATGGTAGGGTAAAAGGTTATTATTATCACCCCGATTGGGCCAATATAAAGCCCTCTGACAAGCCTAAAAGAATACCTTCATACAAGAACGGTAGTAGGTCAGAGAAGATTGAAATATACTGCGTTAAACCGTACAGAGCAGGGTTCTATTATTATTCCCCTGTAGATTATCAAGGATGTTTACAGTATTGTTCTTTAGAGGAAGAGGTGTCAAACTATCACCTAAACAATATTAAGAATGGATTACAACCTTCTTTGTTATTAAACTTTAATAATGGTATTCCTTCTGATGAGATTCAAGAAAGAATCGAAAGAAAGATATATGATAAATTCAGTGGGTCTTCTAATGCGGGTAGATTTATACTAGCTTTTAATGAAAGTTCAGAGGATCAGTCTACGGTTGAACCTATACACTTACCGGATGCTCACGCCCAATATGATTTCTTGGCTAAAGAAAGTAGAGAGAAGATTATGATAGGTCACGGTGTTGTTTCACCTATTCTATTGGGTATAAAAGATAATACTGGATTTGGTAATAATGCTGAAGAACTTAGAACTGCTTCTATCCTTATGGATAATATTGTTATTAGACCATTCCAGACTTTACTTATTGATGCATTCAAAGAATTACTTTCCTTCAACGGTATAATGCTAGACTTATACTTCACTACTCTTCAACCAATTGAGTTCACAGAGCTTGATAATATTGCAACTAAGATTAAGAGAGAAGAAGAGACTGGTGAGAAGTTATCTAGCCAAAAAGTAGATGAAGAAGAAGAGTTATTAAAAATAGAGGTTGAGGAAGAGATAGTAGAACCTAACGAGGAAGAATAATATGAAAGCATTATTTATAACATTAAAAGAGCTAAAGAGAAAATCAATATTTGACGGTAATCTCGATGCTGATAAATTAATTCAATTTGTTGAGGTGGCCCAGGATACTGAGATACAACAGTTCTTAGGTACTAAACTGTATGAAAAATTACAGACGGAAATTATAGCTGATACCCTATCTGGTAACTACGAAACATTAGTGAATGAATATATTAAGCCAATGCTTATTTGGTATACTCAAGCGACTTATATTCCTTATGCAGCATATCAAATATCTAATGGGGGAATATATAAACATAATTCAGAGAATGCTACATCTGTAAATGAGTCTGAGATAAAGAACCTTGCAAATCACGCAACTGAAACTGCTGAGTTCTATACACAAAGATTTATGGATCATATGAACTACAATAGTTCTTTGTATCCTGAATATGTAAGTAATCAAAATGATGGGATGTATCCGGAGAGAGATGTAAACTTTACTGGGTGGGTTTTATGATAAAAGAAGTGAAGAAGGTTTATAAGCCAAAAAAAGAAAACGAAATTAAATTAAATAGTTATTTAAAAAAGAGAGATGGCGAATCAAATAAATTGGGGAAAGGTATATTGTGATATGGAGACCAACGATGCCTTCGGTGTCGATGAACAATGGTCAACATTTGCAATCAACGATTTATCTGCTCCAACTTGTTGGGGACTTGTTCCGGTAACACCGTTAACAGCAGATATGGTTAGCTATTTTGGAGGTAATATAACAG
>Ga0208667_1001021_pt1 | contig 10872 bp, 5 predicted proteins | sample 11BtaG_FD_184085 | JGI IMG/M metagenome (GOLD analysis project Ga0208667, IMG submission 184085) | Marine viral communities from the Subarctic Pacific Ocean - 11B_ETSP_OMZ_AT15265_CsCl metaG (SPAdes) (version 2) | ecosystem: Environmental > Aquatic > Marine > Oceanic | place: Pacific Ocean... | reverse complement strand
CCTCAGAAACACGGTGGTTGCTGGAACTGCAGTAACAATTACTTCTATTCAGTCAAATGATTACTTCATGATTAAGAAGTCTAACGTTGGTATGGGAAATACGTTTGATGGAATATACGAGGTCTCTAGTGTAGAGACATTAGAGAGAGATGTTGTTGGAATATCAACGACAGTCAAGCGATTGTTTGTTGATGCTACCGTTGTTCCTTCGGGATACAGTACTGGAATCACAACTTCTGATACTGGTTTCGGTGACTTTAGTTGGGGAAGAATTGATGTTTCCTCAAGAGATCTCACAAGTTCTTACACTGCATACACTTCTGGTATAACTACTTCAACTAGAGTCATTAGAACAAACTTCTTGAAGTCTAAAAATTATACCGCAAACTCCTAATAAATAAAGAAAAACCTGCGTCAAATGGCTGCTATTATAACGGATCAGATTAGGATATTAAACGCAAAGAATTTTATTGCTGGAGTGAATAATTCCAGCAACTCTTATTATTCTTTTGTTGGTCTACCTAATCCTACAGATTATCAAAGTGATTGGGATAATGATCCTCCTGCACCTAAAGATAATTTCGATCAAGAGAACGATTATTGGGATACAATGATTGCTCTCAAGAAAATCGAAAGTTCTGATGCAAATCAAGTGGTTCCAAAAAGAACATGGAATTCTGGTACTGCTTATGACATGTATCGTCATGACTATAGTAGAACTAATACGGCAAAGATTTCTGGGTCAACTTCATTATATCTTGCAAATTATTTTGTAATGAATAGTGATTTTAGAGTCTACATTTGCTTACACAATGGAATAGACCCAGACAATCCTACAGGAAAGGCATCTTTGGATGAACCAACTTTCACTGATTTGGAACCAAGAAGTGCAGGAACTAGTGGAGATGGATATATTTGGAAGTATTTGTATACTATTAAACCTAGTCAGGTAGTAAAATTTGAGTCTACCCAATATATGCCCGTTCCGGCAAATTGGGGAACTGCAACTACTAATGCAGCAGTTAGAGATAACTCGATTGATGGTAGCATCAAAATTGCAACTATTACCAATCGTGGAGTTGGTTTAGGAACAGCAAATGCAACTTATACAGGAGTTCCTATTAGAGGAGATGGAACTGGAGCGGAATGTACTATTGTAATCGATGGTAATCAACAAGTAGGGCAAGTAATTGTTTCTAATCAGGGTTCTGGGTACACTTACGGAAATATTGATTTGGTTGCTGGTGGAGTTCCTACAGGAACCACTAGACCAACCTTTGATGTAATCATTCCTCCACAAGGAGGACATGGTGCAGATATTTACAGAGAATTGGGAGCATACAATGTTCTTCTCTATTCTAGAATTGAAAATGATAATGAAAATCCAGATTTTATTACTGGAAATCAAATATCTAGAATTGGAGTTGTAGAAAATCCAGATCAGTTTGGTTCATCCTCAAAATTGGAATTGAGTAAGGCATCTGCTGTAAGTGCGCTTAAACTGGTAGGAACTGGATACAGCACTGCAACCTTTACAGCAGATGCATATTTTACCCAAACAGTATCCACAGGATCAACTGCTGTAGGAAGAGTTGTTAGTTACGACCAGACTACTGGGGTTCTTAAATTTTGGCAGGATAGAAGTGTTGCAGGATTTAATACGGTTGGAACAGCACAAACTCAACCCACATATGGATTTGATTTAACAGAATTTACATCAACTCCCGGAACAGGTGGAAGTGTATCTATCACGCCATCTACTGGTTCAAATTTAAATATAGATGAAAACTTTACTGGTATATCTACGGTAATAAATAATCGTACTTACTATCTTGGTCAGAGTTTTACGAGCGGTGTTGCCAACCCTGAGGTTAAAAAACACTCTGGGAATATTATTTACGTTGACAACAGACCATCTATAACAAGATCGTCAAACCAAAAAGAAGACATAAAAGTTATTTTGCAGTTCTAAAGAATTATGCCTCAACAAACGAATCTCAACGTAGCGCCATATTTTGACGATTTTGATCCCGCTAACGATTACCATAAGGTATTATTCAAACCTGGATATCCTGTTCAGGCAAGAGAGTTAACAACTCTTCAGTCTATACTGCAAAACCAAATTGAAAAATTTGGACAGCACTTTTTTAAAGAAGGTGCTAAAGTAATTCCTGGAAACACTGCATATACTAGATTATATTATGCAATTCAATTGGATAATAATTTCCAAGGGGTTCCTGTATCTGCATATGTAGACCAGTTAGTTGGAACAAAAATCACTGGAGTTAGATCTGGTGTAACCGCTGTTGTTGATAGTATTATATTACCTGAAGATTCTGAGAATGGAAATATAACCCTTTATATTAATTATTTGGGTTCTAGTACAACAAACAATCAAACTCAAACATTTTTTGATGCAGAAACATTAACTTGTAATGAAGTTATTGTTTCTGGATTGCTTGGTAATACGACTATTCCTGTTGGATCTGCTTTTGCGAGCACTATAGCATCTAATGCTGCTGCAACTGGATCCGCTTTTTCTGTAGAGAATGGTGTTTACTTTATTAGGGGTAGTTTTGTTAATGTTAATAGAGAAACTTTAGTTCTTGATCAATATAGCAATACTCCAAGTTATAGGATTGGTTTTTTCGTTGATGAGGAAATCGTTACTGCAGATTTAGATGAATCACTTAATGATAATTCTCAAGGATTTAATAACTATGCTGCTCCTGGTGCAGACAGACTTAGAGTTAGTGTAAGTTTATTCAAAAAACCTTTAGATGACTTTAGTGATGATAATTTTATTCTACTTGCAACTGTAATTAATGGAGTTATCCAAACTGCCTCTTTACAGACAAATCAGGCAGGTGGATATCTCAACAAAGACTGGACTGATATTCTAGCAAGAAGAACTTTCGATGAGTCTGGACATTATTATGTAAAACCATTTGATGTTTCTGTTGCAGAGGCACTAAACAATCAAGTTGGAAACAATGGAATATTTAATGCAGGTCAATTTACTCCCGGAGGAGTAACTCCTACTGATAATCTTGCTCTTTACAAACTTTCCCCCGGAAAAGCATATGTAAAAGGGTATGAAATTGAAACTCTTAATACAACATATATTGACGTAGATAAACCAAGAACTACAAAAACTTTAGAAAATCAAAATTTCATTTATAATACAGGTGCAACTTTCAAAATTAATAGTGTTTATAGAGCACCTACAGTTGGAGTTGGTAATACTTTCGTTGTAAGTTTACGAGATCAAAGAGTTGGAGTTAACTCTGAAAGTGCTCCAGGAAAAGAAATTGGTCTTGCAAGAGTATATGACTTTAGACTTGAATCTGGATCTTACAGTATATCTAATGCAAATACAAATCAATGGGATTTGTCACTGTATGATGTACAGACAACAACTGAAATTGCTTTAAATCAGTCACACACTTTAACTGTCCCCACTTTTGTAAAAGGAAATTCTAGTGGTGCTACTGGTTTTTTAAGACACCCTGTAAGTGCAGGAACTGCTGTTACTGTATATGATAGTAAGGGAACTTTTGTTGCTAATGAAAGACTATCTTTTAATGGACTTGAAGATGGAAGAATTGCTATTGCAGTTACTGAAAATAAAATTTCTAACGTAAAATCTGTATATGGTTCTTCAAACACTTTAGATCTTGCTGATGGAATCACTGGAATTAATACTTTTAGTGCAAATGTACTCCAATCCAATAAGTTTACAGTTGGTATTGCTACCATTAGTCCCAAGTCTGGTGGAGTTAGCACGATTACTGCTCCAAATCAACTGTTTCCCGGAACAGTTATCAAAGAAAATGATTTAGTTAGGTATACTGATACTACTCCAGGACTAACTGAAGACCCAATTATTGCCAGAGTTACTGGTGTTGGCACTGCAACTGTTAGTATTGAAGGTGTTGCTACTGTTTCTGGAATTGCAAGTGGATTCTTACCTGCAACGACCTTAAATGTTACTGATCTACAAGTTCTCAATACAGAACTTTCCAAATCTTCTGATAATACTTTATACACCCTTTTACCAAAAGCAAACGTAGCAGCAGTAGATATTGCTGAATCTGCTATTACTATTAGAAAAACTATTAGTGTTGATATTGCATCTGAACAACTCTCTGTTGCGGCTGAAGCAGGAACTAATGAAACTTTCCTTCCTTTTGATGATGAGAGATATGTTCTTATCAGATCCGATGGAAAAACTGAACAACTTAGTTCAGATAGATTTGAACTATCGTCAGATGGAAAATCTTTGCAGATTAGAAATCTTGGAACTGATAATAGTGGAGCAACCCTGATTGCCACTCTAAGAAAGACAAATCCAAAGTCTAAAGTAAAAATTAAAAATAGAGTAAAATCTATCATTGTTGATAAATCTAGACTTCAGGGATCTGGAATTGGAACCACTACACTTAATAATGGTCTTACTTACGGAAACTATCCATATGGAACTAGAGTTGAAGACCAATTAATTTCGTTAAATTCTCCAGACATTATCTCAATTCAAGGAATCTTTGAATCTGCAGATACAAGTACCGCTTCTGCTCCTAAGGTATCCCTTCTCAACATCATTAGTCCTTCCACAACTACATCCGATATGTTAATCGGAGAAAGAATAGTTGGCCAAACTAGTGGTGCTGTAGCAATAGTTGCTGAAATTGTAGATGCATCTACAATTTCTCTTATCTATAAAAATGAATCTGTGCTCATTGAAGGTGAAACTATTGAATTTGATGAGTCTAATATTAATGCTAGAGTTTCTGTTTTAACCACACCTAGTTTCAATATTTCTTCAAACTACACATTCAGAACTGGTCAAGAAGAAACTCTTTATTCTTATGGATCTATAAAAAGAAAACTAAAGAGCAGCGCACCAGTAAACCAGTTAAAGGTTTACTTTACCTCTGCGTATTTTGATACAACTGATAATGGTGATATTGTAACTGTAGATTCTTATAGAAACTTTGATTATTCTGAAGAAATCAAAACAGTTAATGGATATAGAACCAGTGATATTATTGATTTGAGACCAAGAGTTTCCGAATATAGTGTTGCCGAAAATGTTAGATCTCCATTAGAGTTTGCAGGGAGAGTTTTTAATGGGGCAGGACAATCAGTTCAGCATATTTTAGCGTCTGACGAAGCTATTACTGCTGATGTTGATTACTATCAAGGAAGAATTGATAGAGTTTTCCTCTCTAAAGATGGAAGATTTCAGGTTGTTTATGGAACTCCTTCTGATGATCCGGTAAACCCAAATCCTATTGATGATGCAATTGAAATTTGTACTATAGAATTGCCCCCATATCTCTTTAATGTTAGTGACGCAAAACTAGCATTTAACCAGCATAAGAGATATCGTATGCAGGATATCAAAAGACTTGAAGATAGAATTAGAAGTCTTGAATATTATACTACTCTTTCTTTATTAGAGAAAGAAACTGCAAACTTATTTGTTTCTGATTCAGAAGGTTTAAACAGATTTAAATCAGGATTCTTCGTAGATAATTTCTCTGGATTCCAAACTCAAGATGATAGTTTTGATATTAAGAATTCTATTGATATAAAGTATAACGAACTTAGACCAAAACATTATACCAATTCGGTTGACATGATTCTTGGTCCTGTTGTTGACAGAGACCCTAATGCAGATTCTAGTGTTGCTGCTATTGAGGGTAATAATGTAAGAAAAGGAGATGATGTCCTAACTCTTGATTATGCTGAAGTTGAATATATTACTCAAGCATTTGCAACTAGAACTGAAAGTGTTACTCCATTCCTTATTAGTTTCTGGAATGGAACCATGGAGTTAACTCCATCAACTGATAGTTGGGTGGATACAACTCGTTTAGAAGCAAAAACTATCCAGCAAGAAGGTGACTATAATCGAACTTTTGATGCACTTGTAGCAAATGGGGAAATTGACCCTCAAACTGGGTTTGGTCCAATTCTTTGGGATTCTTGGGAAACTAACTGGGGTGGCATTACAGATGAAACTTCCACTAGGAGAAGAGTTATTAATAATGGACCAAACACCATTCATCGTCAAGGACCTGGTGGTAGAGCTAGAATTAGTAGAAGCACCAGAACTGTAACTGATCAGGTTATTGAAGAAACTCTTGTAAGTAGAGTTCAAAGTGGTGTTCAATCTAGAGATGGAACTAGAACTATTGTTACTGAACAATTTGATACCAATTCTCTAGGAGACAGAACTATCAGTAGAGATTTGATTGCAAATATGAGATCTAGAAACATTGAATTTGTTTCTAAAAAAATGAAACCCCTTACAAGATTGTATGCATTCTTTGATGGGGTAGATGTTACCAGGTATTGTGTACCCAAACTACTTGAAATTTCCATGAATAGTGGAACATTCCAAGTTGGAGAAACTGTAACTGGGGCAATTGTAAGAACAGGTCTTTCTGAAGAATCTAATGAGACTTCTCCTAGAATTACCTTTAGAGTTGCTCAGTCAAATCATAGAGAGGGTGCTTACGATAGTCCAACAAAAACTTTCCGGGAAAATCCTTATACTAATCGCCCACTTGCAAATTCATATTCATCAACATCAACAATTTTAAATGTTGACACTCTTTCTCTTTCGGAACAACCCCAAGGTAGTTATTTTGGGCATGTTCAGACAGGAATGACGTTTGTTGGAGAAACAAGTGGAGCACAAGCCACCTTAGATGATGTAAGACTCATTGCTGATTTGTCATCTACTATTATTGGTAGCCTTTTCATTCCTGATCCAAATAATGTCAACTTCCCTAAATTTGAAACGGGAACAAAAACATTTACTCTAGTAAATGATATTGATAACAATCAGGATTTAGCATCTACTATTGCAGAAGAAGCATTTACTTCTACTGGTACTTTAGAAACGGTTCAAGAAAATATCCTTTCTATTAGAAACGCAAGGATAGAACAAAGAAGAGAATTCCAAGATAGAAACGTGGAGCAAACTCTTGGTACAGAAGTAGTTAACTCTAATGTAGTCAGTACGCAACAAAGAACTCAAACAATCATTACTTGGTATGACCCACTTGCACAATCTTTCTTAGTTGAAGACGAAACTGGTTGCTTCTTAACCAGTTGTGATGTGTTCTTCAGAACAGTTGATGATTTGGATGTCCCAGTTGTCTTCCAACTGAGATCTATGGACAATGGTCTCCCAACTACTAAAATTCTTCCTGGTTCTGAGATTGTTTTAGACCCATCGGATATTGAAACTTCTTCTGACGGATCTATTGCTACAAACGTTCAATTTAAATCACCTGTTTATGTTGAAGGTGGTAAAGAATATGCGATATGTTTAGCATCCAACTCTACTAAGTATACTGTATATATTTCTAGAATTGGTGAAAATGATTTATTAACTGACACGTTTATCTCTAACCAACCATATCTTGGTTCACTATTCAAATCTCAAAACAATACCACTTGGGAACCAAGTCAGTGGGAAGATCTTAAATTTACTTTGTATAGAGCAGATTTCATAGAAAGTGGAAGTGTTGAGTTCTACAGTCCAGAACTCACGCAAGGAAATGCTCAGATTGCCAAGTTACTTCCCGATCCTATTTCAATCGCATCTAAAAAAATCAGAGTTGGTCTAGGAACAACTGTTGGAGACTCTGGATATCAAATTGGAAATACATTCTTCCAAGATGGAACCAACGCTACAGGAGACCTTGTAGGCACTGCTGGATCCGTGACAGGGACTCTTAGCGTATCTAACCCTGGTATAGGTTATACGCCTGCTGATGGTTCTCATACGTTCGCTGGGGTGAACCTCATCACACTGACGGGTAGTGGTAGAGGTGCAACTGCAGAAATTAGTGTTCTTAATGGTGGTATCGTTGCTTCTGGAGCAACCATTACTGCTGGAGGTTCTGGTTATGTAGTTGGAGATGTCCTTGGAATTTCTACTATCGGCATTGCCACTATCGGTAGAGATGCCAAACTCACTATAACTGGAATAGGAGTTACAAACGAACTTATTCTTGATAATGTTCAAGGTAATTTTGTTGTTGGTGGTGGCAAATCAATGAACTACTTCGACAGTGTTGGAGTTGCCAAGACATTAAATAACGATCTTCCAGGTGCTCCAGGAGGAGATGTTCAAATTGCATCTATTGTTACTATTAACGATGGTCTGCACATGAATATTAGTCATCAAAATCATGGAATGTATTTCACTGAAAATGATGTTAGACTTTCTGGAGTAAAACCTGACATCAAACCAACAACGCTCTCTGTAGCGTATCCATCAGACTCTACATCAGGTCTTACGGTTGGACTTGGTGCAACATTTGCTACATTTGAGAATGTCGGAGTTGGAACAACTAACTCAGGTTTACTTCTTATTGGTGATGAAATAATCACATACACTAATGTAACTGGAAATACTATTGGTGGAAATATTGTAAGAGGTCGTAATCCAAAATCGTATCCAGCAGGAACTCCTGTATTTAAATATGAATTGTCTGGTGTAAGTCTTGACAGAATTAACAAGACGCATTCTCTAGCAGATGTAACGGAATCTGATCCATTCACATTCGATTCTTATAAAATTAAACTCGACATGAGTGCAAACACTGGAACTGCTAGAAATACTGATGTTGGATTCCCTCAGTTATTCCTCAATCGCTCTAAATCCACAGGTGGTACAAAGGTTAGAGCAACTCAGAATATGCCATTTGAACTGATTACTCCTAATGTACATAATATGACAGTTCCTGGAACATCTATTAATGCTGAACTAAGAACCACTACATCTGCGAGTTTCAGTGGAACAGAAGTTCCTTTCTTAAATGCAGGATTTAGTGATATCATTATCAATCAGAAGAATTATTTTGATTCTCCAAGAATGATTGCATCTAAAATTAATGAAGATGCAAACTTAACTACAGTTCCTGGGTCTAAATCAATGAACATGAGGATGTTCTTGAACACTGTTGATACAAGACTTACCCCTGTCATTGATACTCAGAGAGTAAGTGCTGTACTTACATCAAACAGAGTAAATAATGTTGTTACAAACTATGCAACTGATTCTAGAGTAGATAGTATTGAAGAAGATCCCACAGCATGTCAATATATTTCTAAGGAAATTGTATTAGAAAATTCAGCATCTTCTATCAAGATTATACTTTCTGCTCATATCAATATTGATGCAGACATTAGAGCATTCTACTCTGTAGCAAACGAACCTGGATTTGAACCAACCTTCTCACCATTCCCAGGTTATTCTAACCTTAATACTAGAGGTCAGGTAATTGCTCCACAAAATAATAACGGTCAACCAGATGTATTCATAGTTAAGTCTAATACTCTGGCTCATGATTCTGCTCTTGTGGATTATAGAGAATATACATTCTCTATCGATAATTTACCCTCGTTTAAAACTTACAGAGTAAAACTAAATCTAACATCCAATAATCAGTGTTATGTTCCTAGAATTAAGGAATTGAGGGTAATAGCTTTAGCATAATATGGATTTCTACGAACTGGACGGAAATAAGGATCTCGCAAGAGATCCTGAAACCAATGCAATTGTTAATGTAAATGGTTTAGATTATTCTCAGTATCTTTCCACTAAAAGTGTTAAGAATGAAAAGAATCAAAAAGTACATACAATAGAGCAAGACCTTGCTAATGTAAAAGGTGAACTTGACGAGATTAAATCTTTACTAAAGGAGTTACTAAATGGATCCCGATCAAATTGAATTGAAAAATTTATCTAAAAGTTTTGCATATCAACAGATTGCAACTGATATAGATAATTGTAATGATCGCGATATGTTAAAAAATATTGCAAAATCTTTTGCAAAACTTTATTACAAACAGCAAGAAACAATGTCAGTAATAGGACTTCCAGATGCCATCTAAAAATATTACTTTTGACCCCGACTCTGGTGTACCATATGGAGCAAATCTAACTATTCAAGGTGGTTCAGATTTTAATGCAAATCTAAACGTTTATACAACGTCAAACTCGGCATTTGATCTTACTGGATACACAGGATCAGCAGCAATGTCTAAAAGCGTTGCTGTTGGAGCAACACTTGGAATTACCGCATCCTTTACCGTTGGGTTCACTAGTGCTTATGATGGTAAAATAAAACTTTCACTTAATTCTACATCTACCAGAAGTTTAACCGAAGGTAGATATGTATATGATGTAATTGTTGCCGCAGGAGGAACTTATTATCCTCTTGCTAATGGCAATATATATGTTTATAATCCAGTATCAGCAGCACCCTAAATACACTTAGGAAACTTGTGGAATAAATGGCGCAACCAGCAAGTAGAGCAGATTTAATTAACTATTGCAAGAGACAACTGGGAGCACCAGTACTAGAAATCAACGTTGCCGATGAGCAAATAGATGATCTAGTTGATGATGCCCTGCAGTTATTTCATGAGAGACACTTTGATGGTGTAGTTCAAACATACTTAAAGTATAAAGTAACACAAGATGATATAGATAGAGGTAGAGCGAGAGGTGGTAGTAGTACTGAAGGAATTGTGACTACAACCGCAAGTTCTAATATTGATGGAGCTAGTGTAACATTTTCATACGAAGAAAATAGTAATTATATTCAAGTTCCGCCAGCAGTAATTGGTATCAATAAAGTTTTTAGATTTGATAACAGTACAATATCTGGGGGAATGTTTAGTCTAAAGTATCAGTTATTTTTAAATGACTTATACTTTTTCAATTCATTAGAAATGTTGTCATATGCAATGACAAAAACATATCTTTCGGACATTGATTTTCTATTAAATACAGAGAAACAAATACGATTTAATCAGAGACAAGATAGATTGTATTTGGAT
>Ga0208667_1001017_pt1 | contig 10907 bp, 7 predicted proteins | sample 11BtaG_FD_184085 | JGI IMG/M metagenome (GOLD analysis project Ga0208667, IMG submission 184085) | Marine viral communities from the Subarctic Pacific Ocean - 11B_ETSP_OMZ_AT15265_CsCl metaG (SPAdes) (version 2) | ecosystem: Environmental > Aquatic > Marine > Oceanic | place: Pacific Ocean... | reverse complement strand
TATCTTGACTAACTCTGTTGATGCAGAGTATACTGTGGCTATAAAGTGGCTTAAGTTTTTGGGTTTTACTTTTATTAACAAACATAACCAATGGGGTAAACCCTTTTTAGAATTTGTAAGGATATAAAATGATTGATCCAATGACAGCTTATCAAGGTTTACAAGCATTACAGGCTTTTAAAAAGAAATCAGATGAAGCTGATGCACAACAATTTAGGTATGAACAGAATAGAATTAATGCAGTTGCTGCACGTGACTTAAAGATACAAGCACTAAATACAAGAGCTATACAAGAGTCAGAAGCAGTAGCAGAAGATAAGATGGCTCTAGCTATTAAAGCTTTAGAAACTAAAGAAAAACAAAAAGTAGCTGCAGGTGAAGCAGGTGTAGGTGCAGGTAAAACAGCTAAACAAATCACAGACTTAACAGAAGCTAGGAAGCTTAGAGGTCTATCTAAGTATAATGCTTCTATTGATAGACTTCTTACACAAGTAGAACTAGAAAAAGCAGGTGTTAATGCAGAAGCTATGAATCGTATTAACTCTTTACAGCAAGGACAACGACCTAGTTTAGGTGAAGCAGCTTTACAATTTGCTGGTAATGCAATGGCTTCTGATATTAAATACGGAGATGGTAAGATGTTTGGTATTAATTTAATAGGTGATAAAAATGTTGCAGACTTAAATAAATTTGGTACAGCAGATGCTTTGACCCCTGTACCTAGTGGTAATGATATACCATTTGCATTAGTATTAAAATAATTAGAAACAGAGGTTTAGATGGCTAAAAGAACTCCAGTTAGTAGATTAGAAATTGATAGTATATCAACCAAAGGAATAGCAAGTCCTGTAGAAACTTATGTACGTCCTGCAGAAATTCAAGTTCAAAAGTCTCCTCTTTCTATTTTTGTAGATGCATTAGCTCCAGCAGTTAAAGCTAAACAAGATAAAGAGTTAGAGATTAAACTTAAACGTGAAAGAGAAATTGAAAGTTTTAGACTTCAACAAAAAAATCAACAGATAAGTCATCAAGCTGCAAAGTCTTTTGCTAAAATAAAACAAGACTATGCTAATAACGAAGACATGTATCACCAGCAACCAACTTCTACTATAGTAGATAGTATAAATAAACATATTTCTGATTACGATAGTCTGATGGAAAAAGCTGATACTGATCCTTTATTAAGAGATAAATATAAATATCTTATGAACGACTTGACTGTCAAATTTGTAGCTGATTTTACTGCAGGTAAAAGAAAATATGAGATAGGAAAACAAAACGAAGATATTTATGAAGCATTTTTAAATCAAGAAATTGTAGTTGATGGTTCTGGAAAAGATGGAGTACAAGCTATAATTGATCTTCTTAATAATAATGCTAAGGTACATTTGATTAAAGATGCTAAAGGTAAAATGAAACCTGACTTTAATAGAATAAATGCTATTTTAGTAAAAGCAGCAGATGCTAAAGCTAAATCTAATCCTGATAATGTTTTATATTTAGCTGCAGAAAAACTTGGATTATTAACAAATCCTAAGTATGCTAAAACTATGAATGATCTTAAAGGAAAGAGAGATAAAAAATTATTAAAAACTAATGAACAAACTACTATGAAAAATAGTGTTACATTTTCTTTAGAAAACGAAACTCTTTTAGACCCTATTATTACAGATAGTAAAGGTAAAAGAAGAAAGATGACTGAAGTAGAAAAAAGTGATTACATACTTACAAGTAAACCTTATGGTAAAAAGTTTTTAGACTATACTCCTACAGAACAAGCTTACTATTATAAAAAAGTAGGGTTTGTTCCTTTACAAGTTAGAAACGGAGTAAAACTTGGAGTACCTTTTATGTCTGGTTCTTTTAAAGAAAGTGTAGAAACAAATGAAACTATTAAACAATCTTTAAATCAGTATAAATTATTTACAGGAATAGGTATAACTCCTTCACAATTAGGATTAAATGCTGAAGAGATTATGAAGTTTGAAGCATTGGATTTGTTGGTAAATAAAGAAGCAAAACAAGGTCAATATATAAAGTATGATGTAGAAAATGAAGCAGGTGATTTAGCAACTACCCTTGAATATACTGCTCCTAATCACAACAGTGCTGCTGTTACAATTTCACAAAAGTTTGATGATGATTTATTACCTGAACTTGATGAAAAGTTTAGTAGAAAAGTTAAATCAGAAATGGGTAAGTGGATTGGAAAAGATCTAACAGACGTACCTAGCAGTTCCATAATTCTAAAACAAATTGCAAAGAATGCACGATTTTTTATGGCTTTAGGTAATAAAGAAGAAGCTTCTATAAAAAGAGCATTTGATATAGCAAATAAAAACAATCCTATTGTTAAAACAGGTACTGGAGAAAGCTATAGATTTACTAATTTAGCTGCAGGACTTTCAAATATTGGAGCACCTGAAGATGTTTTGAATAAAATGAATAAAATTTTAATGAATTCAAAACCATTACAAACTTTTGTAAAAGATAGTACAGGTTTAAAAGCTAACGAATTTGATATAGCTATAAAAGCAGATACAGTTAACGAGGCTTTAGTTAGACTTATAGTGATTAATAAGAAAAAAGGTTCTGATGATTTTAATATAGAACTACCTATTTTAGGAACACTAGATAAGCAAGATATATTAAATGATCCTAAGATATTGTATAATATGTTAACTGAACAAATGAAAAAAGCTAAGTTACCTGAGAATGCTTTAAAACCTAGTTTACTTTATTCTAGTATAGAAGGTGAAGAAGTTAGATTTAATTTAGATGCTCAGTATACTTATAATAGATTTGGTGATGAAGTAGATTATCAAAAAGTTGGAGAAGATTTTTATAGGATTAAAGATGATGGTACGTTTGCAAAAGAACCTGCTTCAAATTTAATAAAAGAACTTTTAGAAAAAGCAGCAGCAGGGGAAAAAATTGCACCTGTAACTAAAAAAACATCACCAACTACTATTGAAGATAAACAATCTTCTTTATTAGAGAAACTTAACCCTATTAATACAGCTAATGCAGCCACTTTAAATAATACAGAAGGTGAGTTTACAGAAGTAAGTAACCAACTAACAGGAGATCAAGTGAATATAGAAGGTAACAACATAGAAGATAAAACAGCTAATATGATAGCAACCCAAGAAGGTTTCTCTAGTACTCCTTATAAAGATGGAAGTGATAAGTCAGTAGGATTTGGTTTCTTTTTACCAGCCCTAGAAGATGATGAGAAAGCTTTGATTAAAGATGTTAACAACGTCACAAAAGAAGAAGGTGTTGCAGTACTTAAATTAAAAGTACAAAAGATTGGCAACTACCTAGACAAAGAGATACAAGGCTTTAGAAACTTACCTGAGAAAGCACAGTCAGCTGTGATTAGTATGGGTTATCAACTAGGTGCTCCTAACTTAAAAGGTACTTGGAAGAAGTTCTGGTCTGCTCTTAATGAAGCTTCTGAATATGCAGAAGGTTCTGTTGAACAGGGTTTAGCTTTAGGTAAGGCTCAGTTTAATATGTTGTTTAACGTAGCTAAAGATGGTAGTGTTACTGCAACTAAGTGGGCTACACAGACTGCAGAACGTGCTCTAGAGATGGCTAATGATGTAGGTAGTGCAACTACAGAGACAGTAGAAGCAGTAGCATCAGGTATAACTAACTCTATAATACCGTCTGCACATGCTAATACAAACGTACCAGAAGAAAAGATACTAAAAATTGGTGAACAACCTACTGCTGATATGGTTAGTGATATAGCTATAGCAGTAAATCCAGTAGAAGCAGCTGCTAAATATATGGGCATTTCTGAAAAAGAATCAGAAGGTGCAGAAGCAGTTAAAGGTTTCTTTGAGAATATTGTAGGTGATTGGAATCCTGACAATGAAACTGTACTAGACTTTGCTGGTAATAAAGCATGGTGTGCAGCTTTCTTAACTCAAGTACTACGTGACTCAGGCTTTGATACAGATTCTCTAGTTAGCACAGACAAGTTTAAGCAACTACGTGCTTCTTCTTATGCAAACGTAGGTACTTCTGTAGATATAAACCAAGCTAAAGCTGGTGATATTATGGTTAAGTATCATACTGATGAAGAAAAGAAAAAGTATAAAGCAGCCTTTGGACATGTTGGTATTGTCTACAAAGTAGATGGTGACCAAGTATGGTTCATAGGTGGTAACTCTGGTGACAAAGTTAAGATGGCTTCTTATAATCATAAAGATAAGAAAATAGATAGAAGAAGGTTAACTAAAGCAAAAGACATTAAGACTGAGAGTGTTCCTGCTTTACTTGACTTAAAACTACAAGGTCAAATAACTGCTTCTAATTTAAAGAATTGGTTAAAGCAAACTAAGATAGCTGAGTTGCTAGATATGGACAATTAAAAAGGAAACAAAATGGCTCAACTAACACTTTTAAAAGATTTAGGCTTAGAAACAGCAGTAGCTGACGAAACTACTATACCTATAATTAACACTGTTCAAGAAAGTGTTTTACTAAATCAACAACTAGAACAAGCAGAAGAAAAAGAAATTGCAGGGTTTTGGGGAAGTGTTGGTACTGGCTATCAAGAAGATGGTCTTATTTCAAGCATTATAGATCATGCAGATAAAGCTAGTGTTATAGATGATGTACCTATAACTAACTTTACTCCTGAGTTAATAACAAAATTAACAAAAGATTTAAATACAAATGCAGCTATTGATGTTTTAGAAAATGCTAATAGTCATGGTTTTAATACAGCTATGAAACAAAGAAAGTTTAATTTAGCAACTCAAAAAAACCTAGCAGAACTTGAAGCTTCTGGATGGTCTGGTACTTTAGGTAGATTATTTGCAATGATGTTTGACCCAGCTGAATGGGCAGTTATTGCAGGTACTACTGCTTTAGCTACAGCTACTACATCCCCTTTAGGAGGTGCTACTGCCCTTACAACAGGTGTTCTTAAAAGAGTTTATGATACTAAAAGAGCTTTTAAAATAGGAGCTGTATTAGGAGCTAGTGAAAATGCAGCTTTTGAGGCTATTAGAAAAGATGTTAGGTATAACATAGACATAAATGATGTTTTAATAGCAGGTGGTGTAGGAGCAGTGTTAGGTGGTGGTATAAATGCTGCTACTTTAGGTTTTAAAAAAGCAGGAAAACGTGGAACTATTAATAATAAAATATTTTTAGGACAAAAACTAACACCATATGAAGCTAAATTTAATGAGACTTTTAACGAAGTAAAGCTTGTTGACGATATAATAAATAAAGAATTATCTACTTTAGATTTTATAGAAGCAGGTAGGTCTTTTAACGAACCTAAAGGTTTACCTACAGCAGAAGAAATTGCAGCTACACCTAAACAAGCTGGATGGAGTTTATTTGGATTACGTAATGTTTTAGCAGTAGGTTCTAAATTGTTTAATTCACCAGTTGATGATGCTAGATTTTTTGGTAGTAAATTAGGTATGAATGCAGCAGGTTATCAGGGTAAAGGTAAAGCTACTAATGCTAAATCTACTACTGAAATAATGAGTAGATTACAAATGCAATATCGTCTTGTTATTTCTACTTTACTACCTAAAGAAAGAGCTAAATGGATTAAAAAAACAGGATTGACTGAAGAAGAGTTTAATACCTCTTTAGCACGTTATATGAGAGGTTTAGATAATAATGTAGAACCTGAAGTAATTAAAGTAGCAAAAGAAGGTAGAAGAATACATGATGAACTTTTTGATTTAGGATTGGAAGCAGATGTAGCAGGTTTAGTTTCTGCACAAAAACAAAATATTCCTAATTATCTTACAAGAATTTTTCCTGAATTTAAAATTAAAAAAGCAAGAGAAAAATTTAATGATGAACAAATTGAGTTGTTAATTGAAACTGCTATACGTAAAGCACAGCCTGATATAGAAGATCAAGTATTAAAAGTTTTACTTAAAAAAGGAAAGAAAAAAGCAGGTTTTGACGAAGTTAATGATTACATTAGTAAAATGGCTAAAGGATATGCAAGAAGTATTTTAGACCCTAACTTTAGAAAATCAGGACTTACAGACTCTAGTCCAACTCTTAGAGAAGATATGGATAAACTTTTTGCAGATGACTTTGATGAAGAAGCTATAGATGCAATTACAGAAATTTTAACTAGATCAAAAACACCTAAAGCATTTAAACGTGCTCAAACTCGTGTTGTGTTAGACGAAGGTACTATAATACAAGTTACCAACAAAAATGGAGAAATAGAAGATTTAAGATTTAGTGATTTACTAGAAGAAGATGGTGAACAACTAATAAACTCTTACATATTTCAAATGTCAGGTGCTATTGGTTTAGCTAGGAACGGCATTAATACTAATGTGGCAGGTTCTCAGTTTGAAGATTTAGTAATAGGAGGTATTAAAAGAGGAGGAGCAAAAGCTTTTAAAGAAGGTAAACTTAAAAGTTCAGCTGAAATAGATCAACTTGAAGAAGCTGCTCAGTTTATGTATGATGGTATTACTGGTAGATTAGCTCATAGAGGAGAAACTCAAACAATACATGATGCTAATATAGCTCTAAGAGCTTTTAGTTTTGCTGTTAACATGGGTATGTCAGGCATGTCAGCTATGATGGAGTTGACTAACGTTATGATGGAGTATAGTTTTATGACTTTACTTAAGTCTGTACCTCAATATAAACAACTTTTTACAGATTTAACTAAACCTACTGCTGATCAAAACGTAATACAAGAATTAATAAAAGCTTTTGGATTAGGTAATGAAGTAGCTTTAGGTAATTGGTCTAACTTAACACGTATGGATGGTGAAGAATTAGGAGCAACTATTACAAAGAAAATCCAAAATCAAGCAGGAAGAGTTACAGAAAAGTTTGCTTTAGCTTCTCAAAAACATACTGCTTATCTTTCAGGTTTAACAGGTGTAACACAAACCTTACGAAGAATGTCTATGTTACATTTTACTAATGAATTTTCTTTAGCTGCTAGGAAAGGTAAGTTACCTTTTTCTGCTATTAAAAGAGAACAGCTTGGTCTTACTGATGAAGCAGCTTTTAAAATAATGAAAACTCTTAATAACCCTAAAATTGTTACAAGAAATTCTAATGGTACAATTAAAGAACTTAATCTTCAAAAATGGGATAAGGATGTAGCAGAAGACTTTAGTGCTGTAGGTTTTAAAGATGCTAGAACTAATGTTCAAGAATCTGATTTGGCTACTAGTAATAAATACTTAAAAAGTAGTCAATGGGGTAGATCATTATTTCAGTTTATGAACTTTACCTTTTCTTCTATGGAACAACAAACTCAACGTTTAGGTGTTAGGGCTATGGGAGGAGATTCTGTAGCAGTAGCTAAACTTTTAACAGCAGCTATGGGCATGGGTGTTATGATGTATATAGCTAGAACACACCTTAATGCTACAGGACGTAGTGATAGGGAAGAGTATTTAGAAAAACGTTTTGAATGGCAGAATTTAATGGCAGGAGGTGCTGCACAAATAGGAGCAGCTTCTATATTTAGTTATGTAGCCCAATTATCTACAGGTGTTTTAACAGGTAACTCTTATGCTATTACTCCTCCAATAGGTTCTTTAATTTTTGGAGTAGGTACTAGTATACAAGCTGCGTTTGGAGATGATGATTATAGAGAATCTGAATATAGAAAACTTTTAAGGCTATTACCTTACCAATCTTTATATGGAGCTAGACAAATTTTAAACAAAACTGCTGATACTCTAGCTAACTAAAGCTAAAGTTACAACATTAATAACGAGGAATACATATGCCATTATCATATCAAAATAATACTGGGGATAACAGTACGGATACGTTCAGTATCCCCTTTACCTACACTGCAACTAGCGAAATAAGTGTTACAGTTGATGGGGTAAACCAAACAGGTTTGAGTTTCCCTTCAACTTCTACAGTGAAATTAACCAGTGCTCCTGCTAGTGGCACTGTTGTACAAGTTAGACGTACCACAGACTTATCATCAAGAGCAATAGACTTTGCATCTGGTTCAGTACTAACAGAAGAAGACTTAGATAACTCTAATATACAAATCTTTCACTCATCACAAGAAGCTAGAGACTTAACTGCTGACTCAGTTAATTTAGGTCAAGATAATAAGTGGGATATGCAGAGTAAAGTTGTTAAGAATGTAGCAGACCCAACAGCTGCTCAAGATGCTGCAACAAAGAATTACATTGAAAACACTTGGTTATCTTCTGCTGATAAAACAGTTATTAACAATGTTAATACTAATTTAACTGCTATAACTAATGTTAATACTAATTTACCTACTATTACTAATGTTAATAATAATGCAACAAATATTAATAATGCTTCAGCCAATGCAACACTAGCACAGAACTATGCAAACAAAGTTGATGGTGCAGTAGAAAGTTCTAATTATTCATCTAAGGCATGGGCTTTAGGTGGTACTGGTGTTACAGATACTGCAGGTTCAGGTGGTGCAAAAGAGTGGGCAACAGATACAACTAATCAAGTAGATGGCACAGAGTACTCAGCTAAAGAATATGCTGTAGGAGCACAACGTAGAGGTCAGGCTAATGGTGGTTCTGCAAAAGATTGGGCTACTTACACAAGTGGTACAGTAGATAATGCAGGTTACTCAGCAAAGTATTGGGCACAACAAGCAGAGGCTTCTAAGACTGAGTTCTCTAATGTTTATCAAGGTGCTTTAAGTTCAGACCCTTCAGGTGGAAGTGTTTCTGCAGGAGATTTATACTTTAATACAAGTACCAATACACTTAAATATTATAATGGCTCAAGTTGGGCAAACATAGAAGCTACAGACACAAGTTCTTTTGCAACTAAAGGTGTGGCTATAGCAATGGCAATAGCTTTATAAGGAAATAGAAATGTCACAATTATTTAGAAGATATGCAATAAGAAACGTGGGAACTGCTGCTGCAGATGCACCAGACGGAGTTGATTTTAGTACTTACGATACCATAGTAGGTATTCATTGTGCAAACAGAGCAACAACTGCAATTAACGTAGATGTGTTTTTAACTACCTACAATGATGATGCAGATGATGACCCAAGTAACAACGATAAATATTATCTTGTCAAAGGTGCACCTATCGCAAGTGGGGGTGCTCTACAGGTATTAGATGGTGGAGCAAAATTTGTTGTACAAGACGGTGATAGACTTTGGGTGCAGTCAGATACTGCCTCATCACTAGATTGTTGGGTTTCAGCAGTAAACGCAATTAGTAACTAAGGAGAGTTCATATGCCATACATAGGCAATCAATCTACAAACTCGTACTCTTCTATGGTTAAACAAGATTTAACAGGAGCATCAGGTGCTTCAGTTACCTTGAGTCATCCTGTAGCTAATGCTAATGAAGTAAAATTGTACATCAACAATGTAAGACAAGAACCAACAACATCTTATACAACTAATGGTACTACATTAAGTTTTGTAAATTACACAGTTGCAGCATCAGATGACATCTACGTCATATTTTCTGGTAAGGCTTTGCAAACTGTAGTTCCACCTGATGGTTCTGTAAGCACAGCCAAGATAGCTAGTAGTGCAGTAGACCTTACATCTAAGGTTACTGGTGTATTGCCAGTAGGTAACTCGCAAACAAACACACCTGCATTTGAAGCATACGTACCATCAACTGTTCAAGACTTAACAGATAATACAGCTAGTAAAATGCCTGCATCTACAGAAGTTTTTGATTCACATGGTAAGTACGACACTTCAACTCATAGATTTACACCTACAGTAGCAGGTAAATATTATGTATATGCAGGTGCTGATATAAGGTCAGAAACAACCTTTGATATAGTTTTAAATGAATTACACATATATAAAAATGGTTCTGATTATAAGGGAATAATTTCAAGACCTGAAAAAGACCAAAACTTTCAATCAGAACATATAACAATATCAGCTATTGTAGATTTAGATACAGATGATTATGTAGAAATATATGGGATTTGTAATACAAATTCAGGGGCACAATGGAAGTGGGATGTAAGTTATCCAAAAAATAATTACTTTGGTGCATATAAGCTAATAGGAGCATAGAGAATGGCATTAAGCAAAATACAAGCTGAGTCAATGAACTTAGCAGATACCTATGCATTTAGTGGAACTGTAAGTGGTGATAACAATGACATAGTAAAACTTAGTTCAAGTACATCTTCTTCTAATGTTACAAACGTAACTTTTGACACTATTACAAGCACTTATAGTAGTTATTTATTGCAAGGTTCAATAGTTGCTACAGATGGACAAAATAGTTCAGTAGACATTTATTTAAGAAATGGTGGAAGTGATGTAGGTAGTGGTAATACTGGAGTTGCTATTTATCAAGGAGAGTTAATAAATAGAGCAGCTGTTGATACTCCAGTTGGAGATGTTCTTAATGGGGATAATGCTTATTTAAGGTTGCCATGTGAAAGACTGATATATGGTGGCAGTATTTTTTCATTTACAGTTCAATTTTCTGAACTTAATGCAGGGTTACTTACTGGTCAAACTAATCTAGCTAACCCTATAAATAGACTAATTAGAAATGGTTGGTATTCGTATTCATATCAGTCTGTATCTGCAAGTGATTATTATGGAGGTCATGGTTGGTTTAGAATGGATAATCCAAATGCAAATTTAACAAACATAACTGGTATAAAAATAAATAGTGGTGCTAGTAATTTTGTAAAACATAATGTTCAACTTTATGGATATGTAAAATAAGGACTTAGTATGGCAAGATATCAAATGATTAATGGTGAAAGAGTACAGTTCACAGAAGAAGAAGAAACTGCAAGAGATGCAGAAGAAAAAGCATGGGCAGACGAAGCACCTAACAGACGTATGGCAGAACTTAGAAGACAAAGAAATGCCCTACTAGTTGAAACAGATTACATGGGTAACTCTGATA
>Ga0208667_1001014_pt1 | contig 10920 bp, 9 predicted proteins | sample 11BtaG_FD_184085 | JGI IMG/M metagenome (GOLD analysis project Ga0208667, IMG submission 184085) | Marine viral communities from the Subarctic Pacific Ocean - 11B_ETSP_OMZ_AT15265_CsCl metaG (SPAdes) (version 2) | ecosystem: Environmental > Aquatic > Marine > Oceanic | place: Pacific Ocean... | reverse complement strand
CCTTCATTAGGGGTTGGTGTAGGAGTATTTTCAGGTTGATCGGTTGCGGTAGGTGTTGGACTAGGTACAGGAGTACTTGTTGGTTCTACTGTTGGTGTCGGTGTAGGTTCAAGGACATCTGTTGCTGTTGGGGTTGGGGTACTTTGAGAACAAATTGTGTGATTTGTTATGTACGTTATAACCCCATTACCGTCTGTCTCGTAATATGTTATTGTATTCCCATGAGTAAAGTTATCGTTAAACGCGTTAAACGAGTCATTATGAATTATTGATTTAAAAACATAATCTTCTGGATCACCGTTAGCTTTATACATTTGTGATCCCACCTGCATAGTTGACCCTGAGATCTTGTATGAGTTATTACCAAAGGCGTAATACTGATTTGGGTTATTTAATATCAACTGAGTAAAATAACAAGTTACATCTCCAAGATTTGTTGATGCATTGTTATCAGTATTGAAATAATACATCGCGTTGTTACCGTTATCCCATATACCGCCCGATTCAACCTGTAAACTACCCATTCTTGAAATACTTTCTAATACGGGAGGTTCAGGTGTTGATGTGGGTGTAGGTGTCGGTGTACTCGTAGGACCAACCGTACTAGTTGGTGTAGGTGTGGGATCCACATAAGGAACACAACCAGTTACATCACCAATACTGTCAAAAGAAACTATTTCAGTAACCTCACCACTAACAAAAGTAATAATGTAATGTTGAACACCGTTACCTAAACGATCAGTATTGTCATACCAAACTGATCTTGTTGTTTGGTTGAATGTACCAACAATATTAGTCGGATCTACAGTAGAGACTCTATTCCAAGAATCGTCTCCAACTGAGATCAATCCTTCACTATTATCACTTACCGCAATATTCCAAGCGTTTCCACCACCTGTTCCGAAAGTTTCATAAATACATTTTATTTGTTCATCTGAATAAAAATAATCACCATTACTATCTAACCTTTTAAAGTCATACATCATTCCGTTTGATACCGTATTTCTTCTCCATATTATCATATACGATAATATTGTAAAATCAACAGTTGGTGTCGGTGTAGGTTCTATCGTTGCCGTAGGTGTGGGTTCTACTGTTGCAGTTGGATCTGGTACAGGAGTTGCCGTTGGTTCTATTGTTGCTGTTGGTGTTGGGTCTATTACAGGAGTTGCCGTTGGTTCTATTGTTGCTGTTGGGTTAGGTACGGGAGTTGGGTTAGGTTCTACTGTTGGTACAGGAGTTGCAGTTGGGTGTTCGTGAGTTTCTAAAAAGGAAATTCTTTGATCAAACGACTGTGAAATTATTAAAAATGAAGAAGTAAATGAATTAAAATCAGATCTAATAGATCCACTCTCTATTTCTATCGAATCTAACCTACCTTTAATATTATTTATATCGTTAACTGTATCCAATAAACTTCCTGTAAAAGTTTCTACACTTGTTAATCTATCGTCTTGTTCTGAATTAATATTATTGTTAGAAGAAGTATAAGAATTAAAATAATTTCTAAGTTGTGTTACTTCTAAATCTGTAGCGAAAGTATCATCCAAACTACCCGTAAAGGTTTCCAAAGAAACTAACCTATCATCAGATGATGAAGTAAATTGATTTAATGAGTCAATAGAGTCAATATTACTTTGAACTTTAATGTTGAGAGAATCTATAGAAGACGCGTCGGCAAAACTACCCACTAAGTTGGATTCTATTTGACCTTTTATTGTGTCTAAACTAACTTTGTAAGTTTTATTCCCATCTGAAATAGGTATCTGACCATCACCCGATGGTTGTAAACTTGAACTTAAATCTGATATTCTTCTAAATGCCATTATTATAAATATTTTATATTATTAATATGTCTTCACTTTCTGTGTAAATTATGTCTCTTTCACCATCCCCATCCGAGTCGTCTTCGTAATGTACTGTTCTTTCACTAAAAGGTATTATTTCTTTTTCCTCACACCTATCCTGACATTCAACAATATCAAATAGAGGTTTGGTTGATGTTATATAATGATGTTTTACTTGTAATGCGTTGAGGGGGACCTCCATATATTTAATTCGTTTTAAATTAAACCCTGTAACACCCGTATGTACACCTCCCGATCCTGTTGTTCCTCCACCCCATGACTGAATAAATGGTTGAAAACCTCTCTTAGATGGTATTATTTCCTCCCAATTCTCTATTTTATATATTGGCCAACCATTAAGATATATTTTTAAGGTACCTAACCTCGCATATCTTTCGTCATTCCAATCTTTATTTAATTCTTCTATATATTGGTTTTGTTCTGTCGCACCAGACAAAACAATATCGGATGCGTTGGTGATGGTATCTCCCGTTATGAGGTCATTCCAACCACCTGTATTAGGAATATCACACTCTGTGAGTCTTAAGTGTCTATCAAAAACAACAGTTACGTTAAAGTCTTTAGATGTACCATTTTCACAAAGAATCGGGGTTACACCCGAATCAAGGTAAAAAGTTTCTTTGTACGACTCATTAACACAACTACCCGAATACCTATAAGCATTCCATTGTATTCTTCCGTCAGAGGTAAAACCAAAGGAAAGATTGTTATCCGCATATAATGATGGATTATTCTCGTCCCTTACACCAAAAAAGTAAAAAATACTACCAACAGACCACGGTAACTCTTCTCTGTTAAAAACAAAGTCGAGTGTCCACCCCTTTTCAGGTCGTCTTTTAATTATATAATCACACGAATCGGTCCCACCATGTTTGTTAATTTCGTAGGCCCAAGGTCTTACATCCAAGGTACTGTCGATTGGACAACAGTCACCCGCGAGTTTACTACTGCATTCAATTAAGTTAGTTGAAAAACCTGTGATCTCTAATGACATTTTTACTTTTCTATATAAATAGTAAAAACATTAGTTATATTCAGATAAAGAATTAAAATTATACTGTTGGTTGAGTATTCTTATATGGGTGGTTAGGAGGTAAAACATTTGTAAGTCCCCATTTGTGTGCAAGATACCCTTCTGCTTTTATAACCTCGTCAATATTTGTACCACCTGTGCCGGGTGTTCCTGATATATGGAAATACTCTGCCATTCTACCATCTAGTTTCTTATTCGATCTATTTCTCATCATACGTAAATCAGCACAATTATCGTTCATTGAATTATTATAAGAATGAGTAGATGTCTTAAGTGTACCATTTAATCTACCAAATATTTGATTACCTGATTTGTTGAATACAATTGATACAATTGTCCATTGAGATTGATTAATGTTTTGTGTAAAGTCATTTTTAGCGATACCATTAACAATACTATTAGCACCATCATAATCAATTTCACCCTCCCAAACATTATTGGAGTTACTACAACTTACCGCATATGTTCTACCACCGTCAGCACTCCAAAAAGAATCTTTTGTGGACGACGTTGTGTGCCATTGATATACACCTATTGCCCAATGATTACCACCACTTGAATATGGACCACTGTTAGAACTGATTAAACTTTCACTTCCGTTAAAGTCCCACACATTTTTATTATTTAATCCGTTAGAAACTCTTGTTGGAGTTCCATCTATACTCATGTTAAAATTACCCGCTTTATCAGTTACTGAAGTAAGGTTTGATCCGGACAGTGTGTAACTTGATATGTCTGACGCATCAAACCAAGCGTCAGGTGTTGGAATCCATAAATTTACTGTTGGTGTTGGACTAGGTACGGGAGTACTAGTCGGAATAGGTGTGTCTGTTGGTGTGGGTTCTACAGTTGCCGTAGGTGTAGGTGTATCTGTTGGTGTGGGTTCTACAGTTGCCGTAGGTGTAGGTGTATTGGTTGCAGTTGGAATAGGGGTATCCGTAGGTGTGGGGGTAGGAGTCTCAGTACTTGTAGGTACTGGTGTATCTGTTGGTGTGGGTTCTACTGTTGCTGTTGGTGTTGGAGTCTCAGTACTCGTAGGTATTGGTGTTTCTGTTGCAGTTGGAATAGGTGTGTCTGTTGGTGTGGGAGTTGGTGTCTCCGTACTCGTAGGTATTGGTGTTTCTGTTGCAGTTGGAATAGGTGTGTCTGTTGGTGTGGGAGTTGGTGTCTCCGTACTCGTAGGTATTGGTGTTTCTGTTGCGGTTGGGATAGGGGTATCTGTTGGTGTAGGTGTTGGCGTACTACTTTCCGTAGGTGTAGGAGTCTCAGTACTAGTTGGTAATGGTGTGTCTGTTGGTGGTACAAGTGATAGAGTGTTTGAATATATTGAAAATTGTAAATTGTAACTTGGGTTCGTGTTCAATATCTGTGAAGCTGACTTCTTATGGTATTCGTTTTGCCAATTGTAATTACATAAGGACGACATTCGAGAACCATATATAACGGTTCCGTTAGAGTCTCTAAAATGGATTAATGTATAAATGAAACTCAAATGATCTCCCGATAAAATGATACTGAGAGTATTTGAAGGACCACTTCCCTGTGAACAGTCACCAATTGGGTTAAAGGTACCTACCTCAATCCAATTCAATGTAGCGTCGTATTGATTTTGATTGTTAACATATGATTGTGTAACCTCGGCATACCATAAAGTTAACCCTGAAAGTGATGGTGTGAATTTTTGAACAGTACTCACATTTAAAGTCGTGGTATACCCCGTAGGTGTTGGTGTTGGAGTTGGTGTTTCAGTACTCGTAGGAGTAGGTGTACTACTTTCCGTTGGAGTTGGTGTTTCAGTACTCGTAGGTGTAGGTGTATTGGTTGCAGTTGGAATAGGTGTATCTGTAGGTGTTGGAGTTTCCGTACTAGTTGGAATAGGTGTATCTGTAGGTGTCGGTGTCTCCGTAGATGTTGGTGTTGGTTCTGCTGTACTTGTAGGTGTAGGGGTTTCTGTACCTGTAGGTACTGGTGTCTCCGTAGATGTTGGTGTAGGGGTTTCTGTACTTGTAGGTACTGGGGTATCTGTTGGTGTAGGTGTTGGAGTACTACTTTCCGTAGGTGTAGGAGTTTCCGTACTTGTAGGTGTAGGAGTCTCAGTACTAGTTGGTTCTATTGTGGCTGTTGGTGTCGGTGTTGCACTATCGGGATATTCACATATAAAAAAGTAATGAGTTTCATCAGTTATTCCCGTGTATGTAAAAAGATCATTGTTTAAAATAAAATTTTCATAGTCATGTATAATATTTCCTTCACTATCCAAAATATTAAAATGATCAGTAAAATCATCATAATTAAATGTAACAGTTAAACCTGAATAAATGTAGTTTGGGTCATTTACTGTATTATCGAACTCACAAAGTTTGATATTTTCTATAGTAGAATCGTCATCACTTAAATCTTTTTTTATGGGTGTGTCAAAGGTGATGGAATTACCAAAATCCAACAATTTAGGGTCATAATCGTTGTTAAACCCCGCAATTTCATAATCGTAAGTCTCCGAATTATCGAGGACAACATCGACACTAATACCTAAATTCCTTAAAATATCTTGACTATTCATACTCTTATAAATATCTTTCATAACATTTGATATTTATAATAAAACAAGTTTCTATGAATAATTTTATAAAACAGGTAATAGAAGAGAAATTTACCTCTAAAAAACAACAAGGTTTTTTCTATGCAAAGGCCAATGATGAGAGTCTAACTAAAAAAGAAAGAGCTAAGTGGAAGAAAATGGCAGACGAAATGTCTAAGGACACTGACTTTGAAAAAATTCCTGAAGTTGCTGAAAAAGAGGGTGATGTTGATGAGATAGTAGATGCAAAAGGAAATATCAAAAGAGGTGGTAAAGCATCCGACTTTCACGCTAAAGGAATAACATCAAAGAAAACAACAGATAAAACGGCTAAGGCCGTTGGTGGTTCACAGGGAACACATGGTGTTCACGGAACACATACCTCACTTAGATATTGGGCTGAGAGTGATTTAACTAAATCGTTAGGTTATGATGATACGTTAGGTGACGACGAAAACTTTAAAAAGGCATATAAACATTTTACGGGTGAATTAGGATTAACTCATGATGATGCAATGAAAAGATTAGAATCAATGGGATATGACGAAAAATTACCCGAGGATAAAGTCAGACTTGTGGAGAACCCAAAAAAATTCATGAAAGATTACGTTGAGACAGTTCTTTCTAAGAAAAGTGATCACAAAGAGATTGTTAATGATAGTGAAAAAGAAATTAACCCAATCTTAAAAAGACAATTAGATTCCTTAAAAAGATCATTAAAGAAAAATAATTTAAACGTATCAGATATAACTAAATTACTAGACGATAATGAATAGAGATCTTAAAGATAGGGTTTTTAAAGTACCTGACGATATTTGTGATTATATACTTAAGTTTTTTAACTCATTAAGTGATAAGACAATAGACGGTACACAACGGGCTAAGAATTTACTTAGAACTAAGAATATTACTTATGGTCAAGCAAAAAGAATTATTCATGATTTAGAGAACATGGATAAAGAGAGTAACCACAATCAATTTCATCTGGCGGGGGGAGATAAAATGTTAGAATGGTGTAAAAAGTTTTTAAACGGAGAAAGAAATCTTATTAAAAACAATAAAGAATCTAAAAAAAGGGCAGACAATATTACACAATTGAACGACATAAGAAAAAACCCTTACCTATCGAAACACGATAAGAAAACAAATTATTCAATCCCAAGAAATATGATGAAATCTAACTCAGATAAAACTTCAGTTAGTCCCATTTCATCATTAGGTATTTTTGAGGATGTTGAGAGAATTAAAAAATTATTATAATGGCAAGTCAAATAGAAAAAATATCAAAACAATTTTTAGACGAAGCAATGTCAAGAAATGATTACCAAAAAACAAAGAGTTATGATTCTAATCATTCCAACGCAATTTCGGATGGGGACGATAAAGGTAAAGGAGAGAATAATGGTAGGGTTGGTTCAAATACAGATATTAACACAAGAATTGATTCCTTAGGTAGAAATAAATATGGTCCTAACTTTGGTTATGGTATTGAAAACACAAACGCATTATCTGATGGAGATGAATTTGGTAGAGGTGAGAGAAATGGTGAAGTGGGCACAATAACCGACCAAAATCAAAGACAAGAACACATAAAAAGAAACTCATACAACTCTGATAACGGTTACGGTATTAATCACCCCAATGCAATTTCTGATGGTGATGAGTTAGGTAAAGGTGAGAACAACGGTAAAGTTGGTAGTTTCACCGATAATCAAACAAGAATTGATAATGTTGCTAGAAATTCATACAACACAAGTAACGGTTATGGTGTAAATCATCCAAACGCATTATCTGATGGAGATGAATTGGGTAAAGGTGAGAACAACCAAATGGTCGGATCTATAACCGATATTAATACAAGAGCGGCAATAATTGCACAAAACAAATATAGTAATGACTTAAATGGGTATGGTGTAAACCATCCTAATGCATTATCAGATGGTGACGATTTTGGTAAAGGTGAAAACAATAACCAAGTAGGTTCACAAACTGATATAAATAATCGTTTAGATAATCAAGCAAGAAACATATATAGTGAAAACAATTCATATAGTTTAGTACACCCTAATGCAATTTCTGATGGGGATGAAAAGGGTAGAGCAGAAAACAACAATAGTGTAGGTACATCAAAAGATATAAACGAAAGAAACCAAAGTATTGCAAGAAACCAATATAGTGGTAATAGTGGTTATCCCGATTTTTAATGAAATTATTTAAAGATATATATAAGTTTTTAATAGGTGAACAATCTGAACCAAAATTAGCGTCAAAACCTAAAGCGTTGGCTAATGCAATTAAAAAAAGAAACCCAATAAGTTTTTTTTATAATGGGCCAAGAGATCAAGTACAGGCCGGACGTAGAGTAAAAGTGGAGGTAGTTGCATTAGGACTATCTAAAAAAGGAAACATGATCATTAGAGGTTGGGTACAACCCCCATCAAGATCAAAGACGGGATTTAGTAAAAATAATTGGAGGACATTTATGGTTTCTAGGTTAAGTCAAGTAGAGATATTTGATCAAGAAACTTTTGACACAAAAAGACCGGGATATAAGGAAGGTGATGATAAATCAATGTCAACAACATACGTGACATCCGATTGGTCAGAAATACCTCAAGTATCTAAGGACACCGAGCCATCGGCAGAACCTCAACAAGTGGAACCACAACCTCAACAAGTGAAACCACAACCTCAACAAGTGGAACCATCCGTAGAACCTCAACAAACTGAACCAACTTCTACAGAACCACAAAGTAATGAATTACCAAAGCCCGAACCTGAAAATAAACCAAGTATAGAACCACCCGTAATTGATGATTCAGATGAGGAAGAAGAGGATGAAACAAATGATTATGATGGTTTGAATGAGAACATAAAGAGAATTAAAAGATTACTTTATAAATAAAAAATAAAAGTCTATATTTTATATAAATTATAACACAATGTCAAATACTCAATTAAATACAAAACCTATAAGTGCAGAGGATCTTATGACTAAATTAGTTAACGCTAAAAAAGTTATGACTAAGGTTGATGGTGGGGACTACACTAAAGGTAATATAGATGAATCTGTTTTACAACAAAATGCCAGTGATGCGGTATCCCAAATAGAAAAGAAACCAAACACAAGAAACGTTGCCACTAATGTGGTAAATGAGGACAAAATTAATAATTCTAAATTACCTGATTCAATAAAACAAGCTATGATTAACAACCCAATACCTACTATGGATCAAATTTCGTTAGGTGACGGTTTAGATATGGGTTTGTTAGAAGGTGCGAAAAAATTAATGGAAAAAGAAGGAATGTCGTCACCTAAAAAATCAACACCTAACACTAAACAAGTAATTTCGGAAAGTCCTAATAACTCGGATCTTAAATCACTTATAAAAGAAACCATCAAAGATACTTTAGAAGAAATTGTCGACCGAAAATTAGAATTAATTTTAACGGCATCTAAAACCGCGTCAATTAACGAAACCTTAGTACTTAAAGTGGGGGATTCAATATTCAAAGGTAAAATTACTGGAGTAAATAAGTCTAAGTAAGGATTGATTTCATCATATTTTTTTCTTATATTTTGATATATAACAATAATATATGTCAAAAGTTAGAGTACTCGCAATTCCGTCAGATAGTCACGGTGTTGGGAAATATAGAATCATAGATCCATTTACTTATATTGGTGATAACCATTCCGATGAAGTACATGTTGATCTTGTATTCGACGTACCTAATGAAAATAAGTTCTTCGAAAATTACGATATTGTATATTTTCACTCATTCATACACAGAGGTAATACCCAATTAAATTTAGATCGTATCGATTGGTTAAGGAAAGAAGGTATTAAAGTTGTTATGGATATTGACGATTTTTGGAGGGTGGATCATAGACATCCAAACTACGAAACATTTAAAAGGAATGGTTATAGTAAGGCCCGTGCAGATTTACTTAAGAAATCGGATTACGTTACAACCACAACACCTATTTACCAAAAAACAATTAAAAGTCTTTTAGGGATAAAGAATGTTTCGGTTTTTCCAAATGCGGTAAACGAAAAGGAATCTCAATTTCAACCAAAACCATTGAAATCTGACTTAGTTAGATTTGGTTGGTTAGGTGGGTCTTCCCACTTATATGATCTTGAATTAATTAAAAGTGGTATCTCCACGATTACTCAACAATACAAAGATAAAAGTCAATTTGTGTTGTGTGGGTTTGATTTACGAGGTAATATGAAAACCATAAACCGTCAAACGGGGGAGATGTCAGAAAGACCAATTAAACCTACGGAAACTGTATGGTATAAGTATGAAAAAATATTCACTAATGATTATAAATCTGTTTCCGAAAATTATAAGAACTATTTACAGACATTTACACAAACGCAATTCCCTGAAGAATTAAATCAACCTTATGTTCGTAGATGGACAATGGACATAAATAAGTACGCATCTAATTACAACTATTTTGATGTGTCTTTAGCCCCATTAGTTAAATCTGAATTTAATTCTAATAAATCACAACTAAAGGTGATTGAAGCGGGATTTCATAAGAAGGCCATTATTGCAACAGAAGAAGATCCTTATCTTATTGATTTAGTATCTTCAGTTGAACGAGGTGGTGGAATTAATCCTAAAGGTAATTCCTTATTAGTATCAACAAATAAAAACCACAAACAGTGGGGTAAACATATGAAGAAACTAATAGACAACCCTAATATGATAGAAGACTTAGGTAATAAACTATATGAAACAGTAAAGGTAAAATATTCACTCGCCACTGTTTCTAAGGATAGAGTGGAATTTTTAAAATCAATTATAAAAAAGTAAAATTATGTATTATTTAGCAACAGTAGGTTACGAAAAAGAACAATTGGATAGAAACGGAAATCCAAGATTAGACAAAGTAAAATATGTCGTACAGGCAGAGTCTGTAGAAGAGGCAACAATCGTCTTAAACAAATATAAATCGGAAGATATGAGATCAAGTGAAAGTATCTCAATTGTTAAAATGCCGGTTGAATGTGTTTTAGATCCAGCAATCACACCTGAACTTTATAAAGGATAACATTATGTTAAACAAAGAACAAATAGAAAATAATAAAAAGAAGTTACTTGAGACTTCAGAGAAATATGATGTGTTAACATCTGATTTACTTAAATTCTTAGGTGATGATCTTTTTACTTCCCCCGCATCAACTACATTAGATATGTACGGTGCCTACCCAGGTGGTTTAATAGAACATGTTTTTATTGCATCTAAATACGCGGTCAAGGTTAATAGTATTTTACCTGAAAATTTACAACAATCCATTGATAGTATATTAAAATGTACAATCCTATCACAAATAGGTAAGGTATTTTTATTTGTACCAAATGAGAGTGAATGGCACAGAAATAAGTTAGGTAAAATGTATGAATTTAACGATGACTTGGTA
>Ga0208667_1001012_pt1 | contig 10938 bp, 11 predicted proteins | sample 11BtaG_FD_184085 | JGI IMG/M metagenome (GOLD analysis project Ga0208667, IMG submission 184085) | Marine viral communities from the Subarctic Pacific Ocean - 11B_ETSP_OMZ_AT15265_CsCl metaG (SPAdes) (version 2) | ecosystem: Environmental > Aquatic > Marine > Oceanic | place: Pacific Ocean... | reverse complement strand
TGGCAGTAGAACCCGATGACGAAGATCAGATTATTGGTAACGGTGACACAGTTAATGTTATTTCTGTTGTTACTATATTTTCTAATGGGGTCAAGATTTGTTTCTTGTGTGATGTGAGAGAGTAATGTCTATACAAGCAACTATAAAAATCAACTCTTCTTTTAATCAAAAGATGGATAAGCTTGATGAAACAGTTGAAAATGCAGTATATAATAAATTGTTTGATATAGCACAAACAACTGTTGAACTATCTCCTGTAGATACGGGTGCTTATGTTACCTCACATTCTTTTCAAACTAATACAAGCTCTAGGGGCCGTGGTAAATCTTCTCGTAATAAACCTAGAAAACAAAATGAACAAGCCATGCGGCAGGAGGGTTTAAATAATCTAGTACAAGATATTAACACCTTAGATTTATCCTCTACAGAAAAAATTACTCTTCGCAATGATAGTCCTCATGCTAGAGCAGTAGAATACGGTGGTCCGAACTGGAAAATACAACCTTACGGGGTTTATACTCAAGTGAGAAATATTTATGGCTAGTATCTATAATGACATACGGGCAGCACTTGAGAACAAGTTAGCTAACACCTCTAATTTACCTACGGGGATAGCTTATGAGAATGTTTCATTTAGCCCAACGACAGGTACAAGTTACCTACAGACTAATTTTCTCCCGACACTCCGCAGACCCGCTGTAAGAGGTTTAAACCCACAACAGAGATACGATGGTGTGTTTGTTGTAACTGCCTACACCCCAGAAGGTAATGGCCCCGCCGCTGCTGATGCCTTAGCTAATACTATATTAGAGGCTTTTGAAGCAACTACTAAAATCTCCTACACTGGGGATGAAGCAATAACTGTATCTATTGACTACGCTGAAAGACAGCAAGGTTTCTTAGATGCGCCTTGGTACTACGTTCCGATTAATATCGGATGGTACGTTTATAATAATTAGGAGAATACATTATGGCCTTCGCACAAGGTTCTCGTTCCAGCCTATCGTTCATTGTGGAAAGCACATTTGGCACGACTCCTGCTGGTAACTTCACAAACTTACCCTTCAGCACACACTCTTTGAACTTAACTAAAGATCGTGTAGCTGGTACTGATATTCAAGCTGATCGTATGCCCCGTGTTGACCGTCATGGTAACCGTCAAGCTGCTGGTGACATCGTTGCTGACTTACGTGATGCTGACTATGATGCATTCCTAGAATCAGCTATGTTGTCCACTTGGTCAACTAACGTCCTTAAGGTAGGTACTACACCTAAGTTCTTCTCTATCGAAGACTATGCTGCTGACATCGACCAAGCTCGTTTGTTCACAGGTATGACAGTTTCTACTATGGGTATCTCTCTAGCCCCTAACCAGATGGTAACAGCTACCTACGGTATGGTTGGTAAGGATATGACCATAAGTGCTACTCAGAAGACACAGAATGCTGCATCAGGCGCTGCTCCATTCGACGCTTACTCAGGTACATTAGCTATCGGTAACGTCAATGGTACACCCTCTACAGCAGCTATCGTAACTGGTATGGACTTCACTCTGACTAACTCATTCGCACCTACCTTCGTAATTGGTAGTGATAGTGCGCCACAGTTAGAGGTCGGTCGTGCAGAAGTCGAAGGTACTATCTCAGCTTACTTTGAGGATGCAGCTTTAATCAACCGCTTCTTGAATGAGACTGAAACTGAGCTTGAGGTAACTGTGGGTGATGGTAGCAATACTATGAAGTTCGCATTCCCACGGGCTAAGATTAATAGTGCAGATGTAGGTGTAGATGGCCCAACTAGCCGTGTTATCTCTATGTCATTCGTAGCACTCTACAATACTACAGATGCAAGTAACTTAGTTATTACTCGCTCTGCATAGGTTCCCTAGCTAGGGTGGGGAGGCATTGGTGTCGGGTCTGATGCTTCCCCTTTTAACAAACTAACCCGACAACTTTTCACCCCGACAATAAGGAAACTCGACATGGATTTACTAGATTTAACTCCGACTAATGACACCGTTGACATCATCTTAAAACACCCTAATACAGATGAAGATTTAAAGAATGATGATAAAACACCTATGGTTATTACCATGTATGCCCCACACTCTAAGCAGTATAAGGCAGCTATGCATGAGCAAACTAATAAACAACTCAAGAAATCTAAAGGTGGTAAGAAGATTGATGTTACCGCTGAAGAATTAGAAGACTCTTCTTTAGATGTTTTAGTTAAGGCTACAAAAGAGTGGAATATTACTTACAAAGGTAAAGTACCCCCCTTAACTAAAGCTAAGGAAGTCTACCAAGAAGTGTTTTGGATCAAGAATCAAATTGAGGAGGCACTCTCTGATTTTTTGGACTTTACGAAGAAATAGTATCAGATCTTTGTGAGTGGGCAGAGTTTAATTTTAAGCTTAGTCTACCAGATGAAAATGGTACTACACAACGTGAACACTTAGAACAAGTAGAAAGGCAGATTGGACATAAGCCGAAAGAACTGGAACCCCCGACAGAATTTCCTACTCTTCTTTCTCATGTCTGGTCTGCCTTTATTGATTTAAACAATAGCAGAACTATGGGGTTCTCTGGCCCTAACCCGATTACTTATAGCGAGATAAAAGCTTGGAAAGAACTCACACATACTCCATTATGTCCTTGGGAAATCGAGGCTGTAAAATTAGTAGATGTGCAATATGTAAGGGTTATGAATAGTGGCTGACGTATCAATAATCATAGCAACTAATGCGGATCAGGTAAAACAAGAGTTTACTGGTCTTACCAACTCTCTTGTAGGCGCTGCCGCACAAGCTAAAGTGTTTAAAAGCACTATGGAGTTTCTTGATGCAGCTTTCAATAAGGGTAGGATTAATGGGAATCAGTACTCTGCTGCCATACAACAATTAGATGCTGCTGAAGATAGGTTATATGCCTCTATAGGTCAAACCACCGCTGCGGCTAATAATCAAAGTACCTCATTTGATAGGGCGGCGTCTGCTACTAAAAGGATGTCAGGCGCCCAATCTCAAGCGGCAATTGCAGCTAAAAACTTAGCCATTCAACAGAAGATGGCTGGAAAGAGTACCAACAAGTTTGGCATGTACACTCAACAGGTTGGTTATCAGGTAGGTGACTTCTTTGTGCAAGTCCAGTCTGGTACTGATGCCTTAGTTGCCTTTGGTCAACAGGGTACTCAGCTTGCAGGATTACTCCCAGGATTGGCTGGGGCTGTACTAGGTATCGGACTTGCTATATCCACTGCTCTTGGTCGTGCATATTTAGAGTCAAAGAACCTAACCATAAACTTCAAAGAGATTAAGAAGGATATGGGTGCGGCACTTGAGCCTATAAAACCCCTTATAGATGCTATAACCTCAGCCTTCTCTTCTCTAGGGGATGTAGCAAGGAACGTAGGCACCTTTATAGCTGATAACTTTGCCAGACTTATTTCTTATGCTATAGCATTCGCTGGTGTAATGGTTACAAAAGTGGTTGCTGGATTTGTCCTATCTGGTAAGGCAGCTAAAGCTTTCTTTACTTTAGTTAAGAGGGGAATACTTCTTACTGGGATAGGCGCATTTGCAGTTGTTTTAGGGGAAATTATTTACAGGTTCAATGCTTTGATTACTGCAACAGGTAGTTTTGGGGCCGCTATGCAGAAAGTGGGAGATCTTTTTGATGGCCTATGGGATTTTGCCATAGCTAAGATAGATGTTTATCTTGCCCAACTACAAACTATCGGGCCAGCATTCAAAGCCTTTATGCTTGGGATTTTAAATAGTGTACTTGCAAATATTCAAAGTGGATTAAATAATGCCATAAATGCTATAAACAGAACTTTTAACACAAGTTTTGAACCTGTTAGAATAGGTGGTTTTGTAGAAGATGCTATGGTTCAAGCCCAGAAGGATCTAGGGGAAGCTGAAAGGGCAGTAAATAATCTTAAATCTGCTGCTGATGGATCTTGGGAATCCCTAATGGGTATGGTAAATGATCTTCTAGGTCTTACCAATACAACGACAACAGCTTTAGATACAACTGACTGGTTTATGAATAAACTAGATGAAGATACTAAGAAAGCTAATGATTCTCTTAGTAAACAAAATGATGCATTTAAGAAGTTAGAGGATATGTCTAACAGACTAGCTGCACCCTTTGATGACTTCTTTATGGCCTTAGTGGATGGAACTACCTCAACTAAAGATGCATTTAGGTCTATGGCTGATGACATTATAAAAGAGCTTTACAGAATACTTGTAGTTGAACAGATAGTACAATCTATTGGTGGTATTATAAAAGGTGTTATAGCTGGGCCAGTACAAGGGCCAAACTTACCCGTAGAATCTTTAGATGGTGGTGGATACACGGGCTCAGGCCCAAGGTCAGGTGGCTTAGATGGTAAGGGTGGCTTTATGGCTATGTTACACCCCAGAGAGACTGTCGTAGATCACACTAAAGGTCAGGGTAAGGCTTCTGAGGTTGTAAACTTAACTCAAAATATTAATGTGACAACAGGTGTACAACAGACAGTACGTGCTGAAGTACTAGGTTTAATGCCACAGATTGCAGCAGCGTCGAAAGCTGCCGTATTAGACGCTAGAAGGCGTGGTGGTTCGTTTGCGGGGTCGTTTTAATGGCAATATCCTATCCTAGAGCTTTACCTACAAGTATAGGCATTGCTAATATAACCCTACGTGCAGTGAACCAGACTGCTATGACCATGAGTCCATTTACTTATAAGCAACAAATCCATACTCACGTAGGTCAGAGATGGGAATCTGAAGTTCAAATACCCCCTGTAAAAGAGGATTTAGCTGAAGAGTGGATTGCTTGGTTACTGAGTTTACATGGTATGTCAGGTAGTTTTCTTATGGGAGATCCTAATAGAACTACACCAAGAGGGTCAGCTTCTACAACTGTTGGGACACCTGTAGTAAATGGTGCAGGTCAAGTAGGTAGTTCTCTAGCTATTGATGGTTTGCCAGCAAGTACGACAGGATATCTTAAAGCTGGTGACTATATTCAGCTAGGGGCAGGTTCTAGTGCTGGACTATATAAAGTACTTCTTGATGTAGATACTAATTCCTCTGGTCAAGCCTCTCTTGATCTATGGCCTAATATTGTAACTGCACCTACTGATGGAGCTACAGTAATTGTCACGGATACTGTTGGTCGCTGGAGACTTAACTCAGGTCAACAAGAGTGGTCTATTGATAATGCCTCTTTCTATGGGATTACCTTTGCTTGTGTTCAGGTGGTGCCATGAGCCGTAACCTTGAGCAGGTCCAGAATATTGTTGAACTGGATGAGATATTTCCATTCTTCGCTATTGAGATATATTTTAAAGAGGGTGAATTAACTTTTGGCGATGAGACTATCTCAGGTGGGCCATTGTACTTCTGGACTGGCTTAGGTGACATTACGATTGGCGGGATAACTTACACTGGCGCTGGTCAGTTCCTGCAAATATCTGAAGTTACTGACACAGCCGATTTAAGGGCTGCTGGTGCTACTGTTACTATGTCTGGTCTTCCCGTTGAGATTATATCTTTAGCTCTTCAGCAACCTTATCAAGGTCGCTTATGTAAGATTAAATTTGGAATGATGAACGCCAACAGGAATAACACTATTGATGAAGAAGGTACAATCATTGTACTAGAGGACAGGTCAGCACTAGATAACTCTGAGGGTGACCCAGCTATATTAATTCCCCTGTTCACTGGCTATATGGATCAGATGAACATTTCTGAAAACCCAGATAGTGCAACAGTAGCTTTATCACTAGAGAATAAATTAATTGACTTAGAAGTGCAAAAAGCAGAACGGTATACATCTGAGTTTCAGAAGAAGAAGTATAGGAAACTATACCCTAATGCGACTGATACCGACAAGGCTTTTGATTATTTAAATGACTTAATTAATAAGCCGCTAGAGTGGGGTTCCAAGTGAGGTTTAATGATTGGGACATACGTTTAGCAAAGTATGTAGGATCTGTCTTAAATATCCCCTTCAAGTGGGGAGAGCATGACTGTGTTACATTCGCTAATAAAGCAGGTGTAGCTCAAACTGGAAAGGGCTTTGCTGATGAATTTATTGGTCGTCATAAGTCAGCTAAGGGTGCTTACATAGCTCATCAAAGGTTCCTTCGTAATACAGGTTACAAGGATATTATTGAGGGCTTTGATGATAGATTAAAAAGGTTGGTTGCAAAGTACCCCCCTATAGGTGTTATTGTAGCAAGCCCATCTAAGAAAGATGACAGTGTTATGCCTTGGACTTTTGGTGTAGTAATAGGACGAGACTTGGCTTTCGTTGGAAAGAATAAATTAGTTCTTTATCCCCCTAACGATGATATGATGTACTGGTGGCCTCATGAGTGATAAGGAAGAAAGAGAAAGAGCTTTTGGAGCTTTCATCGTTGCAGGTTTAACTATTGCCAGCGGTGGGGCTTACGCTGCAATGGGCGCAGCAGGTGCAACTTTTGGAAGTGTTGCTACTGCGGGATTAACGGCTTTAACAAGTGCCTCTTTAGGTCAATGGGCTACTTTAACTGTTCTTGGTTACGCTGCTGGGGTAGGTAAGAAGGTTGATTTAAGGCCAGCCTCAGGCGGCTACAGTATTAATGTAAACCCCATTGGTTCTGCCCTTCCTACTGCTACAATTTACGGTAGAACTAGGGTTGGTGGCTCTGTGTTCTATCAAGAGGTTATTAATAAGAGTAGTCTTACCCGCATGATTGCGTTTGCAAACCATGAGATAGAAGAGTTTGAGGAAGTATATTTTGGCAGTGAAAAAGTAAAGTCAACCGTGCCTTGGTTTTCTACTGGCTACAAAAGACCCACTGCACTAACTGATGAGGATGGTACGACAAGACTAGCCAACATTGAGATATTATATGCAGAGCGTCTAGGAACGGATGAACAACAATATGTTCCTATAGGCACACGACACACATCAGTTTTCTCTGCAAGATCGACTTGGGGTGAAGAGCATAGAGCGGTTGGTGTTGCTTACCTTGCGGCCAACTTTGAGTACACCAGAGAAGCTTTCCCCAACGGTGTTCCTGTCGTAAGCGCAACTGTGAAGGGCAAGAAGATACATGATCCACGTACTGACACAACAGCTTGGTCAGACAACCCTGCCTTAATCTTACGTGATTATCTGTTGTCTAGTGGTATTGCTACGGATACTGATGAGATAGATGAGACTCTTTTTGCAACTGCTGCTAATATCTGTGATGAAACTGTAAGGCTTGATAAGGCAATAACAACAGTAGGCACTACGATAGTTTCTGGGAAGATGTACGAAATAAAGACATCGACTGGAAGCACTGACTTTACAAGCTTTGGGGCTGCAAACAACACTGTTGGAACCGTTTTTGTAGCTACTAGAGATGGTACGGGTTCAGATGGTACTGACGAGGTCTATGATGTCCAAAAGCGTTATACCTGCAATGCTTCTTTTACTTCTGAAGAACAACCTCAAAACATCATCAAGTCAATATCAGATACAATGGCTGGTATGGTCTGGTGTCAAGATGGAAAGTGGGGCTGTAAAGCAGCTAAGGCTGTTACACCAGTTCTAACCTTTGATGAGGATGACTTACGTTCTGGCTTAAGTATAAAAACACGTAATACTCGTCGTGAAGGTTTTAATCAGGTAATAGGATTATTCAAAGGTGAGGAGACAAACTGGCAACCAGCTAACTTCCCTTCAATAACCAGTGATGTATTTCTTGAGGTCGATAACAACCAAGAAAGTACACTTGAGTTAGACTTACCCTTTGTAACTGACTCAGTACAAGCCCAGCGTATTGCTAAGATTTCGCTGTACCGTAACCGTGAGCAACTTAGTATTAGTGGTTCATTTGGTATGCGAGCCTTACAGGTTGGTGTAGGTGATGTAATTAATATTACCAACAGCAGACTTGGGTTTAATTCAAAACAGTTTGAAGTTATAGAGTGGTCTTTTGGTCTAGCTGGAGATATGACACTAGAAGTAGCTATGGTTCTACAGGAAATTAGTGATGAGGTATTTGAGTGGGATGCTGAAGAAAGGTTATTTGAAAGCAACAACACAACCCTAGCAAGCCCATTCTTTGTGCCAGCGTTAGGCATTTCAACACGCACAGAAACGGCTGTTGTAAATGAAAAAGTGACTAACAGGCTTGTGATTGATGTTACGAGTGATGATGCTGGGTTGGTTGACTTGGTTGAGGTAGAAGCAAGATACGAAACGACTGCTTCTGATGTACGTCAATTCTTAATCGCCAATGCAATATTAAGGGGTGCTACCAGCAATGAGCCAGAACAGACATTATTCTCTAAACCATTAGGTGATTTGTTTAATGATGCTGTGCTTACTGAAAAAGGTGTTTCATCAACAAGATTATTAGGTGACATAAATAACAGCGGACTTTTAACTTCTGCTGACGCCTTAGAATATGTTAGATATGTCAACGGTGTTCAGAATAACTCAACATACTTAAACTACATAACGGATGTTTTTCACGTTGCATTAATATCCAACGCTGATTTGTATCAGGATTATGTGCGCTACTCATTCCCCTACAATGGCGAATTTACGAATGTCGGTAAAGGTGAGCTTGGGTTATTCTACATTAATGACATTGCTGATGGCAAATATACGGTTAGGGCAAAAGCAACAAACACATTAGGCGTTTCATCTGACTTCTCGCAAACTACAGGGTTTTTTGTTGCTAATCAGGTAACGTCTTACCCTAAACCAATCGTAGATATGAGTGTCGATGTCTCTGGAATATCTGGCGTGTTTAACTGGACGCCCTCTGAGGCCAATGACCTAGCTTATTATATTATTCGTCATAGCAATGCTGGCAGCACTTGGGATACGGCTAGAACAGTTGTCAGTAAGATTGCCAGACCAGCAGACAGCACCAGTATTAATTTAGAAGCTGGCAAATATATGATTAAGCCTGTCACTAAATCAGGTGTAGTATCAGATGGCTTTGCAAGCGTTGATGTATTAGCGGGTAATATTAATACTGGTTTAACTAGCTCAACAACTATTACAGAGTCACCGTCATTTTCTGGATCTAAGGTTAGCACAGCAGTTGTTAGTAATGAGCTAAGACTTTCTAGTTATTCCATCCCTGCCAGCGGCACCTACACTTTCGCTACTAACTTTGATAGGGGTTCTGACGGACAATTCCATGTCGCTCTGACAAGCACCATCGCAAGGGTCGCTGATGACACGATAGAGTTTGACAACTTGCCCAGCTTCTTTGACGAACTGTCAGGTAATTTCGATAGCTTCAGTGCATCCACACAGTTCGGCGACATTAATGTTGAATATTACATCGCTATCAAACCAGACGGTGGTGATTTTGGAGGCTACAAAAAGTTTAACTCAGGGTATTTTTATGGAAGAGAGGCGAGATTTCAGGTAAAGTTAATCACGAACACGCCTGATACAACACCTTCTTTATCTGCCCTATCCGCAACAATAAGGTACTAAAATGGCTCAACACGATTACGATATAGCGAACCAAACGGCAGCACAGTTTAGAAGTGATTTAAACGATGCGCTGGAGGCAATAGCTACGAATAACTCAGGCACGGCAGTTCCAACAACAACTTATGCCAACCAGTGGTTTTATGACACTGATGACCAGTTGCTCAAGATTAGGAAAAACTCAGCAACCGACTATTTAAACGTGGGTTACATAGATCAGACTGATGGCTTTGAGGTGTTAGACGATACAAAAGTCGTTGATACATCTGGCACACAAACTGGTTTGATCGGAGATCAGGCTCAAGGTATATGGACCACTGGCACAGTAACAACTGAAAGTCTCGTGTCACCCGCTAAGATTAAGGCGGCTGCTGAAGCATTCTGTCTAGGTTCTTTCAATACTACCAACCAACTATTTAATCACCCCTCTGGACTACAGTTAAGGTTTGGCACCTTTAGCAGCACACAAGATACGGCTCAGGCTTTTACTTTCACAACTGCTTTTTCAACTGCTTGTTTGGTGGTTGTAACAAGTGTTGGGGGCGTGATTGCCAGTAAAACCACAACAGGGTTCACGTTTAACAGGTTGAATGAATACGACAACGAAACAGTGGATTACATAGCGCTAGGGCATTAAGGATAATAAAAAATGGCTGATAAGAAGATTTCAGAATTAACTGCCCTCACAGGGGCTAACACTGCCACAGACGATCAGTTGGTTATCGTTGATACTTCTGCTGGCCTTACAAAAAGCATTACCGTTGCGGAGTTTCAGAACGCCTTAGATGGCTCCACTGGTTTTGTCAGGATTACTGGCGATACTATGACGGGTAACCTAAACATGGGTGATAACGTCAAGGCAGTATTCGGCGCTGGGTCTGACCTACAGATTTATCACGCTGGGTCGGCATCTTACATTTTAGAGCAAGGCACTGGTTCTTTAATCATTCAAGGTAATGGTGGTGATATTTCGTTTTATGACGGTGCAAATAGTGCGTACATGGTGAGAGCCAATACAGGTTCTGACGTACAAATTTCACATTCTGGGACTGTAAGAATGGCTACCACCAGCACAGGTGTAGACATCACTGGGACTTTGACCAGCGATGGGCTGGTTATAGAGCCAAACACAAGTGTATATACTACAGATGCTACTATATCTAACTATAGTTCCTCTAATGGTGTATATATAAATGGTCATTCTAGTGGATGGTTAGCACTTAGAGGTGATGGCACAGGGTTTACACGTTGGACTTTATTTGGTGGCACGACAGGTAATGCAACGCTGCACACAAATAATAAAAATAGAATAATGGTAGACGGTAGCACAGGCGACATCAGCTTCTACGAGGACACAGGCACCACTGCAAAGTTCTTCTGGGATGCGAGTGCGGAGAGCTTGGGGATTGGCACGAGTTCGCCTAGTTCTGCCCTTCATGTGAGTGGCTCT
>Ga0208667_1001008_pt1 | contig 10985 bp, 4 predicted proteins | sample 11BtaG_FD_184085 | JGI IMG/M metagenome (GOLD analysis project Ga0208667, IMG submission 184085) | Marine viral communities from the Subarctic Pacific Ocean - 11B_ETSP_OMZ_AT15265_CsCl metaG (SPAdes) (version 2) | ecosystem: Environmental > Aquatic > Marine > Oceanic | place: Pacific Ocean... | reverse complement strand
AGTCAGGATTTAGAACTGGTAAATATATTGTAAGTCTTATCAAAGGTGTTAATAGAACATCGTTTGAAATTCTAGTAACATATAATGATACAGCTTCATTTGGTACGGTATACGGTATTGTTGATGCTCAAGCTACCTCCCAACTAACTAATGTAAATGTTACAAACACAGGATCTACAATCGATCTTGTTATTACGTCTGCAAGCGCTAATACAACAGCCATTGTACACGGTAAGGCATTCTACTAATAAATAGTTAACTTAATTCAAGAAGGCCGATGGTAACATCGGTCTTTTTTATTAAATATGTATTAGTAACCCGGGGGAAGTGAACCTGTATTATGGCATTAACAAACGATTTCAAAGTAAAAAATGGGCTGACTGTCACTGACAGTATATCAGCGGGTAGTTGTATTGAAGCAGATAGCTTTGAAAAGCATGGAGGTACATCCAGTCAATTTTTAAAAGCGGATGGCAGTGTTGATAGTAGTGCATATACTACCTGCTGTGGTGATGTAACTGGCATTGATGCTGGTACAGCTATAACAATTACTGACGGTAATACATCTACTCCTGCAGTAGCAGTTAATTCGACTTGTAATTCAACATGGAATGCTAAGACAACATGCACTGGTACAGTAACTAGTGTTGCAGGCTGTACTGGTATAACAGTTAATAATGGTACTGGTAGTGCATGTGTATGTGTTAATGCAGCTCAACCTACTATAACTTCTCTAGGTAATCTTACCTGTCTTGTTGTAGATGATATTACTTTAAATGATTCGCTTATAAGTAATGCTGGACAAGGCCATCTTTGCGTATGTGGTGGGGGTGATATTGCACTCGATTCAACTAATGGTGATATAAAGCTTCGTGATGCTAGTACTGATTATGGACGATTTTTAGATACTAGTAATAATTTTATAATTCAAAGTCTAGGTAACAATAAAGACTTAATCTTTTGCGGGGTTGATAATGGTAGTAATGTACAAGCTTTAAGACTGGATATGTCTGATGCTGGTTCTGCTATATTTAATAATTGGGTTTGCATAGGTGCTGGTTCGCTAAAACTTGGTGGCACAGCAGTTACTTCTACAGCAACTGAACTTAACTTACTCGATGGTTTTAGTAGTATACCTGGAGCGTGCTGTACGGGTACAGTTACTTGCGTAACTACAGGTCCATATTTAACGGGAGGAGGCGCTACTACTCCAGAGATTGGTATTGATAGCGCATGCGCATCTAAGTGGGATACAGCAGCTGCTGGTGATATTAGCGCTGTTACAGCTGGTACTGGTATGACAGGTGGGGGTACCTCAGGTGACGTGACATTAAACGTTATAGGAGGAGATGGTATTACAGCTAATGCAGATAATATTGTAGTTGATTCTACTGTTGTTAGAACAAGTGGTACACAATCTATTGCTGGAAGTAAAACATTTACTAGTATTCCAAAGGCTGATGGTCTTAATGTAAGGTCTGGTCAGCAACTTGTATTAAATGCTGGTGAGTCTGTTTCATATGCAACAGGTCAGACTGCAGAAAATGTTTATATAAATGCAGAATCTGGTCTTATAGTAAGCTCATCTCCTGATAACTGGGCAAGTGGCTGGGCGGGTAGAAAAGAATCATATATTAATAACACTAGTGGTAATTCGAACTTTGCAAATAATATTACTTTAGGTGGTACTGTTGATGGAAGAGATGTTGCATCTGATGGTGCTAAGTTAGATGGTATAGCATGTGGCGCTAACAATTATTCCTTACCAGAAGCTACTGCTACAGTTCGAGGTGGTATTGAACTATTCAGTAACACAGATCAATCAGTTGCTGCTAATGCTGTAACATCAACAGCTTCAAGAACATATGGAATACAACTTAACTCCTCTGGTCAAGCAGTTGTTAACGTGCCATGGTGTGATAACAATAGTGGAGGTACTGTTACAAGTATTGCAACTGGCACTGGTATTGGTGGAGGCACTATTACCGGATCTGGAACTCTTACTGTTGGAGCAGGTACAGGTTTGTGCGCTACAGCGGATGGGTTATGTGTAGCTACAGCTTGTAACACAGCTTGGAATGCTAAGACAACATGTACAGGAACAGTGACAAGTGTAACCGGTGGGGATGGTCTTACTGGTACAGTTACTAGTAGTGGTTCTCTTAATGTGGGTGCTGGTACAGCAATAACAGTTGCTGCTGATACTGTTGGAGTTACGAGCTCTTGTAATACAGCTTGGAATGCTAAGACGACATGCACTGGTACAGTAACGTCTGTAACTGCTGGTACAGGAATGACTCAATCTGGTACTAGTACTGTTAATCCAACATTAAACGTCATTGGAGGTACAGGTATTACGGCTAATGCCAATGATATAGCCTTAACAACTGCAGGTGCTGGAGCTGGTGCATATGGATGCACAGCAGATAATATAAAAATTGATACTATCTGCTTAGATGCTTATGGTAGAGTTACATGTATTACAACTGGAGGGACAGGATGCGGGGATATAACTGCAGTTGTAGCTGGTACCGGTATGACTGGTGGAGCTACATCAGGTAGCGCAACATTAAACGTCATTGGTGGTGAAGGTATTACTGCTAATGCGAATGATATTGCAGTTGATTCTACAGTTGCTAGAACAAACGTTGATGAAGTATTTTCTTGCGATCTAACCGTTAATGGTGACCTTACAGTTACCGGTGATATTACTTGCCTTGAAACTATTGTTTCGACTACCTCAGCTCTCTCGGTAGTTAATAATGGATCAGGACCAGCAATTACTGTTAATCAGACTGGTTCCAATGATATTATCGATTTCCGTGATGATGGTACATCAGTATTCTATATCGAAGATGGTGGTAACGTTGGTATCGGTACTACAGATCCCACAGTTAAATTACAAGTTCAAGGTGATATAACTCTTAACTCAGCAAACCCTGCAATTAACTTTAATGGTACTTCTGACACAGGTATTGATATGCAGATATACTCTACCCCTGAAGGTCTCGACTTTAGAGAGCCTGAAGATGGTAACAAAATTCACTTCAGAATTTTAGATGATGTCGGTGTTGATGCACCGTTTGGTTATAAGGTAAACGGTAATGAAGTTATTAACTGTGGTAGATGCTTTGTAGGTGCTCAAGTTAGACCTACAACTACCATTGCTGATGCATATATATCAAGTGCAGCATGTTGGAATGCTTGTGCTACTTCAACCCAGGGTACTAAAGCTGATAATGCATTACCTAAAGCTGGTGGTACGATGTCCGGTGCGATAGCCATGGGTAATAATAATATTACTGGTGTAAATAATATACAAGCTAATGGAGATTTATCATTGCTAACTTGTACAGGGGAGTATGCTGTTTACGGAACTGCAAATGCTCAAACTCAGCTATATCACAATGGTTTAAAAAAGTTTGAAACAGCGAGCGGAGGAGTGGTAGTCACAGGTGGAGGAACTTTCTCTAACAGTGTATTAATAGATTATACTGGTAGTGATACAGCAGGAAGAGATGCCGGTCTAAGAGTACAAAACGATAGTAGTGATTGGGGAATCAGGATCGCAAAAGATAGTTATGCTAACTTTGGATTGAGAGTAGATTCTGCCGGTGGTAATGCTATAGCATTATATTGTGATGCTAGCACTAATACGTTTAATGTTAATGGTTCTACAGGTAGTATTACTACAGCTGGTGATGTAAATGTCTGTGGTGGTGATATCATATTAGGAGGTACAGGTCGTATTCAAGGTATTGATACAGTAAGTGCAAGTACCGATGCTGCTAATAAGAACTACGTCGATACATGTATTGCAGCTGTACCCACAGGTGATATAACGGCTGTTGTAGCTGGTGACGGTCTTACAGGAGGCGCTACTAGTGGTTCAGCCACATTAGACGTTGGAGCTGGTACAGCAATTACCGTTGCTGCAGATACAGTTAGCGTCAATAGTACATGTAATTCTACTTGGAATGCTAAGACAACATGCACTGGTACAGTAACTAGTATTGCAACTGGTACTGGTATTGGCGGAGGTACTATTACTGGATCCGGATCTCTCACTGTAGGAGCAGGTACTGGTTTATGCGCTACCGCAGATGGGTTATGTGTAGCTACAGCTTGTAATACAGCTTGGAATGCTAAGACCACTTGCACTGGTACAGTTGATACATCAGGTACACCAGTTGATAACGACTTCGCTAAGTTTACTGATGCAAACACTATTGAAGGTAGAAGTTGCTCAGAAGTTAGATCTGATCTTGGTATAGGTACAGCTGCTAGCTGCGCTGTTGGCTGCTTCTTATCTATAAATGGTTGCGCTGCTAACTCTGCTCTTCTTGATAGTATTGATAGTTCACAATTTTTAAGAAGTGATACTGCAGATACAGCTTCTGGTACTGTTAACTTTTCAGGAGATATATGCGTAGGTGATCAAATATTCCATACAGGAGATTCAGATACTTATTTACAGTTTGTTGGAGCTAATGACTTTAGAGTTGTAACTGGGGCTAGAGAAAACTTAAGAGTTAAGGAAACAGAGGTTGTTATAAATGAAGCTAGCAACGATGTCGACTTCCGAGTAGAGAGTAATAGTTGCAGCAGTATGTTGTTTGTCGATGGTGGTAATAATAGAGTCGGTATTGGTACAAGCTCACCATCTGCTACATTAGCTGTTAACGGAAGCTTTACTGCAACATGTAAGTCCTTCTTAGTTGATAACCCTGTTACAGGTGGTCAGTTGAAGTATGGAGTTGTTGAGGGTAATGAGCATGGTGTTACTGTAAGAGGTAGTACATGTTGCGGTACTATTGACTTACCTGCTGAATGGGATTGGTTGGTTGAAGAAGATAGTGTTACTGCTCAGATAACCCCAGTTGGTAGTTTACATACGCCATATATTGTATCGCAAGATAATAAGCAAGTGGTCGTTTGTTCTAGCGGCTGCTATAACTATAACATCTACGGTACACGTAAGGATGTTGAACCTCTAGAAGTAAATATATTGTAATGGCTTTAGCTCACTCACCAAAAATTATAACAGACGGATTAGTTATCTGCGTAGATCCCGCGGATCGTAAGTCCTATCCAGGTAGCGGAAATACTATATATAATAGAGCTGATAGCTCCACTTATCCATCTGTAACTTTAACAGGAGATACTTCTAACTATGGAAGTATAGGAAATGGTTATGTAACATTAGGTGGCTCTGGTAACGCTGATAGTAGTGGTGTCTATTTAAATGGATCAGGAGATTTATCTTCTACAACAAATAACGATTTTACAACTTCTGGTTGGATGTATAGATTTAGTGGTTATAGTAATTCAGAGCATGAAATAATGTCATATAGGCGCACATGGACACGTTTAGATTTTGCTGTTAATGATAGTCATATGTATTTTAGGCAACGTAGAGTTGTAAGCCCTTATGACACAAATTCAACTACAACACCTATAACTAACGCGCGAGATGTTTGGGACTATTATAGTGTGGTTAAAACATCTAATCAAATAACCTTTTATAAGAATGGATTGTTGTTAGCAACTAATTCTTATACCTTTACAGAGACAATTGCAACAACTAATAACTTCTCTTTAGGTTTGAGTTGGACTGATGATGATTATATAGGACGGACCTTAAATGGTAGAATAGGCCCAACACATCATTACAATAGAGCTCTTGCATCTGAAGAAATTGCACAAAACTATAACGCTTTAAAAAGTAGATTCACATAATTATGGCTACAGCATACTCACCAAAAATAGTAACTGATAATCTTTCATTATGTTTAGATGTATCTAATCCTAAATCATACTCCGGAGGATCTAGCTGGGTAGATAGAGCTAATGGTATAGAGTTTGCTTCTGTTGGTACACAAACACCATTATCTACAAGGGACGGTATTAAGTGTTTTGAGTTTAATGGTTCTGGTCGTTGGACATCACAGGGTGGTACAGCCCAAAGTGATAAGGTAGACATGGGCGGAGATTGTACTTTAATTATTTGGCTATACAGTGAAGATGTTCCATCTAGAAAAACCATCTTTGAAAAAGCGGGGACCATTGGCACTTCTTACCAGCAGGAGATCGCGGTTACTTGGGAAACTTCGGAAGCGTGGTCATATTATTCACGAATAAGTAATTATGATTACGCAGGTTCTTATACTGCAGTGATAGGTAAATGGAATATGATGGCGATTAAGATGTCGACAGGAAGAACTGCAACAGCTAGAACAGGATTTAGAAGTTTAAATGGCTCAGCTTGGAACGCTAGTTATACTAGTAGATCAAGTAGTGCTTTAACATCTGCCGGTGAAATTAGGATAGGAACTGGTTATGCTGGTACAGTAGCAGTAGGAGCAATTGGCTCTGTTTTATGTTATAATAAAATGTTAGATGATGATGAAATTCTTCACAACTATAATGCAACGAAAGGTAAATTTGGTATATGAGTGCACATGCAAACCCAAATTTAAATACAGAAGACATAGTATTACTTCTTGATGCTAATAATGCTAAAAGTATGTTAAGTAGTAATTCAACCGGTAAAGATATTGTTGGTAAATATACTTTGCAAAACTTAAATGCTGGTACTTTGAGTGTTGGCTCTTATCAACCATCTGGAGGTGGACCATCAGCGCGCGCAGCAATATTTCCAAGCGGTCAGGGTAATTACCCCTTTATTAATGATGAAGGTCAGTTCGATTTTAGAGGAGAAATATCTTGGATGACAGTAGCTTGTAAAGAGACAGATTCTGGCAGACAAAGTATATGGGCAGCAATTGAAGATCCTAGTCCGTGGGATGGGATAGGGCCAATTAGTTATAGTCATGATAGTAATGGTAAACTAGCATGGTGGAGTGGAAATAGTTATGGTGGATGGTGGGATACCTCAATAACTACACCGGTTAACAAGTGGGTTTGGGCTGCTGGTACTTGGACAGGAACAACAAAAAAGGTGTGGAGTAAATGGAGCGATTCTACTATGCAGACAGATAGTAGAACAGGTCATAGTTTCAATAATCCAACAGATCAATCTAATGGATTTTGCTTCGGTGATAATGGAACATCCGGGGATGATGGTGGTGGTGGTCATAGTCATATTATAGATGGAGCGATAGCATTAGTAGTAATATGGAAGAAAGCTTTATCTGAAAAAGAGATTATGCAAAACTTCACTTCAATTAAATCAAGATTTGGGTTATAATAATTTGCTTGATCACAAACGTTCACGAATAAATATGTGTGATGAACGTCCTAACTGACCCGTTAAGCGGGAATATATATTTTGACTCATGCGCAAGTCAACATACATCAACACCAGATTTAACAGGAACTGCTGTAGCTTTAGGTTTTGACGGTTGTGCAGGGTTAACAGTTACTAGTTATAATGAAGATTCTCAAGATAGATTTACTGTCGCTGGTTCTGGTGGTTCTTTATTTAGTGTAAATGATTCGTTAACAGGTACAGTTTTCAGTGTTAATGATGCATCTGGATTACCTATTATTGAGGTAAATAGCGACGCAACTACTGATACAATTGCTATTGGTGAGTATGGTACTAATGCATTGTTTGTAAGTGCTGGTAACGTTGGTATAGGTACTGCTACCCCTACTAGCCCTTTACATGTATGTGGTAATATTGCAGTGACTGGTACTGTTGATGGTCGCGATATCGTAGCAGATGGTTCTAAGTTAGATGGTATAGCGTGCGGTGCTAAAGCTGATCTTACTGCAGCAGAAATACTTACATGTATTAAGACGGTTGATGGACCCGGTTCTGGCTTAAATGCTGATTGTCTTGATGACGCTACCCTATGTAGTGCTGCTAGTACTAGTACAGTTGTTCAAAGAACGGGTAATGGTTATATTTACGCTAATTATTTTCACACTTCACCAAATGATGTTAATAGCGGTGTTACTAAAGTCTTAGTAGAAACTGGCAATGATGGATTTATGCGTCATGGATGTCCCGCGGCGATCAGAACATTTATTAACGTTGCGGATGGAGCTACTAATGTAACTAACAATAATCAATTAACTAACGGATGCGGTTACGGTAAAATAACTTGCGTCTGCGGTGGTACAAACTTAACTGGAAGTGGGTCGAGTGGTACTGTAACTCTTAATATGGCTACAGGAGGGGCTGGTGCTGGTACTTATGGAAGTACAAGTAACTCTTGCAAGATTGACTCTATCACTCTTGATGCTTATGGAAGAGTTACTGCTGTTGCTTGTGGAGCTACATGCGTAGGGGATATAACAGGGGTTACAGCTGGTACTGGTATGACTGGAGGAGGCACTTCAGGTGCCGTGACATTAAACGTTATAGGCGGGGATGGTATAACTGCTAATACGGATTGTATTGATGTTGACTCTACCGTTGTTAGAACATCTAATGCACAGACGATAGCCGGGGTAAAGACGTTTTCAAGTAGAGCTGACTTTGATAATGCTGATGGATTAAGAACTTGTCAAATAAGAACATATAACGGGCAGCAGCTTGTATTAAATGCTGGAGAGTCTAGTTCTTACTTTACTGGTCAAACTAACGAGCTTGTCTATTTAAATGCTGAATCTGGCATCGAGATAAATTCATCTCCTGATAACTGGAGCAGTGGTTGGGCTGGTAGAAAAACTACAACAATTAACGATGCTAATGGTGATTCGGTCTTTAGTAGAAACATTACATTAGGTGGTACTGTAGATGGTCGAAATGTTGCTAATGATGGTGCTAAGCTCGATGGTATCGCATGTGGCGCTACATCATGTACTGGAACCGGTGATATTACAGCTGTAACGGCGGGTAACGGACTTACTGGTGGAGCAAGTTCTGGAGCAGCTACACTTAATGTTGGAGCAGGGACAGCAATAACCGTTGCTGCTGATACGGTTGGTGTTACGAGCTCTTGTAATACAGCTTGGAATGCTAAGACGACATGCACTGGTACAGTAACTTGTGTTGTACTTGGTACTGGTACTGGCCTCGATGGAGGAGGAACTATTACAACATCCGGATCATTTAATAATATTACTTTAGATCTATCAGAGCTTACTGATATGACTGGGAGTATTTGCACGACTCAAGATGAACTTATTCTTCTCGATAATGGGGCAGAAAGAAGAAAGCTTTTCTGTGAGATCTTTGGATGTAATGCATATAGTAATACAGCTTTTACAACTTGTACAGGTGACATAACACAGGTTGTAGCAGGTACTAATTTAACCGGTGGTGGTACATCTGGATGCGTTACTATTAACATGGCTGCGGGAGGTGCTGGTGCTGGAACTTATGGTAGTACAAGTAACTCTTGCAAGATTGACTCTATCACTCTTGATGCGTATGGGCGAGTGACTGCTGTTGCTTGTGGATCCACTTGCATAGGAGATATAACAGGCGTTACAGCTGGCTCTGGTCTTGCTGGAGGAGGAACAAGTGGAGCCGTTACATTGTGTCACTGTGATACTTCATCACAAAGTTCAGTTAATAATAGTAATGGTACTGTTATTCAAGACGTCACGCTCGATACATATGGTCATGTAACTGCACTTGGTAGTGCTAACTTAGATAGCCGTTATTATACAGAAAGTGAAGTTGATACTCTGTTAGCTGCTAAGTCTCCTACTGCTGGATCAACAAGTTTTACTACAGCTGGTAATCTTACCGTTGATCAGCTAAACATGAGAGATAGGGGTGATTATATTACTCTTTATGGTGATGATAGTGGCAATCACGCTATTACATCAAGAAATGCTTCTGGAAGCGATGATGATGATATTAGATTCAATAGTTATGGTAGTGTACTTTTTAATTTAGATAGTAATAATAATGACACATCTTATGCTCATTCCGGTTTTTGTATTGGACGGCATGGATCAACTGGATCCATTAGTAGTTGGCTGTTTTGTTTAAACGGTGAACTTGGCGATGGGTGTTTTTCAGGTGATCTAACTGTTGCTGGTGGTGATATTACATTATGTGGTACAGGTCGTATTCAAGGTATCGATACAGTAAGTTCAAGTACAGATGCTGCTAATAAGACGTATGTTGATACGCAGGTGGCTACTAAAACTGCTTGTACTGGTACAACTACAGCAAGTAATACTCAGACATTTACTAATAAGTCAGGTAACATATCGCAGTGGACCAATAATAGCGGTTATACTACTTGTACAGGTACTGGTGTCGGTAATATTACTTGCGTTACTACTTCAACTGGGTTAGATGGTGGAGCTTCAAGTGGTACAGCAACAATAAGTTTAGATTTATCTGAGCTAACAGATATGACAGCTGCAGTTGCTCCTGCGTCAGATGAACTCATTCTACTTGATAGTGGTGCAGAAAGACGTAAGCTCTTCTGCGAGATCTTTGGATGTAATGCTTACAGTAATACAGCCTTTACAACATGTACCGGTGATATTACATCAGTAACAGCTGGTAACGGTCTAACCGGAGGAGCTTCATCCGGAGGCGCTACTTTAAACGTTGGAGCAGGAACAGCAATAACAGTTGCTGCTGATACGGTAAGTGTTAATAGTACCTGTAATAGTACTTGGAATGCTAAGACTACTTGCACAGGAACAACTACTCCATCCAATACACAAACGTTTACTAATAAGTCAGGTTGCATATCACAGTGGACAAACAACAGCGGTTATACTACCTGTACTGGTACTGGTGTTGGTAATATAACATGCGTTACAACTTCAACAGGTTTAGATGGTGCTGGTAGTAGTGGTACTGTTACTGTATCATTGGACTTATCAGAGCTTACTGATATGACAGCTGCAGTTGCTCCAGCGTCAGATGAACTAATTCTTCTTGATAATGGTGCTGAAAGAAGAAAGCTTTTCTGTGAGATCTTTGGTAGTAACGCTTATAATAGTACTACTATTCCTACTAACAATAACCAGTTAACAAATGGATCTGGTTATACAACATGTACTGGAGATATAACATCAGTAACAGCTGGTAACGGCCT
>Ga0208667_1001005_pt1 | contig 10993 bp, 11 predicted proteins | sample 11BtaG_FD_184085 | JGI IMG/M metagenome (GOLD analysis project Ga0208667, IMG submission 184085) | Marine viral communities from the Subarctic Pacific Ocean - 11B_ETSP_OMZ_AT15265_CsCl metaG (SPAdes) (version 2) | ecosystem: Environmental > Aquatic > Marine > Oceanic | place: Pacific Ocean... | reverse complement strand
CAAGTCAATAAAAAGGGGAGCCGAAGCTCCCCCCTTATCAAGCACCGTAGCTTATGCGCCGGGTGAACCAAAGATCCCGAGGGGATCAGATACACCAAACGAGTAACGCTCACGAGCCTTGTAGCGGCTGTTGCCCGTATCAAAGTCTGCATCCATAGAGGTAGACATTGGGGTACGAACAAAGTGCTTCAGGCCATTAGGCACGTCAGTGGTCAAGAACCAAGCATCTGTATCAGTCAGATAATGGTTGACCGTGTAGCCTTCTGGGATTGAGCCGTTGTTACGGAGTGCGTTCAGATCGTTGTCAGCCGTGCCAACTCGACCCTCGGTATCCAACAAGCGAGTTGCAACGAATTGCAGCGCAGGTGGGATAACCAATTTGCGAGGCTTGGCAGCGATCAACAGACCACGCTCATCAGTCCAACCAGCAAGCTGGATAACGGCGGCTTCTAAAGAAGTCTCGTTAAGGTCAGCAGCAACAGCAGGACGGTTTGAGTTAGTTCCGCCAGAAACTAGCGGGTGGTCAGTTGCACACAACACTTTGCCGTCACCGTAGGTTGGGTTACCTGCACCCGTGAACGCGCTGTTCAGGATAGAGGCAGCTTTAACCTGCTTGGTGTAAGCCATAGCGCGAGCAAGAGCTTTCGTATAACGAGATGACAATGAGTCATACAAGTTATCTTCAATCGCTTCCTCGGTAACACTAAAGCCCATAGCAATGGTTTCGTGCGTGTAACGAGCGGTAAACGCTTCTTGTGCGTTGTCGTAGTCAATGGCAGAACCTTCGTCTTTGACGGGGGCTGCACCAAAACCGGACAACTTAACTTCTTCCTCAAAGGAACGATCAGAGCTTTCAGATTCAAAGATCTCTTTGTGCTCTTCGCCGTACTTCGCATATTCCATACCGAAAAGTGCGTTAAGTCCGGGCAATAGCTCCTTGAGGAGTTGGGCGCGTGAAATAGCCATTATTCAGCTCCTTACTTATAGACCAACAGCATTTGTCATGCTGCTATAGCCGGGATTGAATTTAACCAACACGTCTGGGTACGCATCACCAATAGGTGATACAGCAGCCACGATACGGAAGGCAGCGGTGGTCGTAACCGTAGTTGACTCCAATGCGCTCGTAGAGTTACCCGTCGTGGTAGAACCAGTAGAGGTAGACTGAGCAGCAGCAAAGAACGTGTTAGCACCAATGTCAGACTGGTCAGCAGCGCCATCCAGTTGAGCTTGGAACAATACGTTCGGATCATCTACAACATACGCCTCAACAACACCAGTGGTGCCGCTTGGGTAGTATTGACCGTAGATTTGTTGCCCTTGAGCATTGATGTACGAACAACCAACAAACACGCCCAAAGAACCCGTCAAAGTGGTTCCAGTAGGAAGTGCGTTAGTAGTGCCGTCGGCACCGGTAGCTGTTGACAACGCAATGTACCCGTCAGCACCAATATGGACTACTTGTCCATTAAAGATGTTGGTACCTTCCCCAGCAGGGTCGATTAGGTACGTCGAAGTCGCGCCAGCATACGGTAGTCCGTCAGCGCGTTTTACAGGCTTTAGCCCGTAAGGTGCAGCAGTTGTAGCCATGTTAATGGACTCCTAATTTAAGATTAACCGCCTTTACCGAACGATACGGTGGATTTCCGCTCGTTAAATATAGGCATACGCGGATCGTTTTCGCGCATCAGGTTGTTATCTACAGAGTTCATTTGAGATTTCGTCTGATTATTGTAGTAATCAGTACGTTCTTGAACTAACTCTGATGGAGCTTTGCACAACATCAGACCACCAATCACCACGTTATCTGCGAAGCGTTCATTCTCCACAGTCACCATAGTAATCTCAGGATGATCTTCAGCCCGTACAGGCTCCCAACCTTCGCGCAATTTCGAGGAAACATTAGTAGCATCCACTTGACCTTGCGTAGCTACACGAACCCAGTGAAATTCGTAGCCGTCTTGTGGCGTAGGTGAGGGTAATACCTCTGGGCGCTGCCACGATCTGGTACGAGTCTTTGTTTCACGAGTCTCGCTGTCACGCTTGATTCTGTTTTCAGCCATTATCCGTTCCTCATTTCTAATGCAACCTGTCTGGCGTATTCTTCCAACGGTACCCCCAATCGGTTGGCGAGAGCTACCTGTGTTTTGGTTAGCTTCACCTTATTCGGTGCTGTGCTTCGCGTTGCGGGAGCTACCACGTTAGCAGATTGCTTTCGTGACTCCTGCGGTTCTGGCTGCTCTACAACATCATCGAACTCTTCAGGGAATACTTTTCGCATACGAGCATCAATAGTCTCGTAGTATTCATCAGTGCGTGGGTCAACCCCACTCTTAACTAATTTCTGGTGCAACCCCATAGCGTATGCTGTCATCTCGTCATCAACATGGAACCAAGAAGAATTTTCTTCTACCCATGCTTCTGCCTTCGGATCACGCACCCGTTGTGGGGTGGGTTGAGGTTCTTGTACCTCAGTCTCTTCTTCTTGTAAAGAAGGTAATTTGAAATTATCTAGTTTGTCTGCCTTCAGTTTGGCAGTGGTTAAGTGCTCTTGAGCCTCTAACAGCCTATCAGCATCACCACTCTCGTAGGCATCCTTGTACGCTATTTTGGCCCCATTAAGCTCAGAGTCAACTACACGTTTGGCCTGATCTAGTAGCGCCTCGCGTGTTGTGCCTACATCACCCTTTAAGGTCTTATTCTCTTCGACTAGGCGCTGCGCTAGAGATTCTAGCTCCTGCCGTTCTCTGAGGGCTGCTTCTTTGGCTCGCCGCTCGTCGTGGTAGCCTTTACTGAAGTGCTTGATTCGGTTTCGGACTTTCTCGGAGTACCCTTCAAGTTCATCATCAGTAACGTCAGCCGGTGGCTCAGATGGCTTGCGGTTACGATCAGCCTTTGGCGTATCATCCACAACCTCAATGTCCAGCTCATCCGGTTCTGACTTAGCTTCGACTTCAGGTTCAGCAGGAGTATCCGCATACTCGTCCGCAGTCTTGTTGCCAGAGAGATCAATTTCAACTTCACCAGAGTCCTCCACTTCTATAGAGGTATCTTGTTCCTCATCAGGGAAACTGTATTCAACTTTTTGAAACGGCATGTCTATTCCTTACGCTCGTGATACGCCACTGGGGTCAGCTACAACAGCTTCAATAGAGTCATCATTCATCAAACGATACTCTAACCCGTTAACCTTAAATCGTGTGCCTGAATTGGCACGAAACATCACATAATCACCTTGTTTACACCAAGGGCCAGTCGTAAACCTCTCGGGGTCGTTATAGGCTTGTTCACCCATATCTACCACAAGGCCGATAATCGACATGATATGTTCCTGATTCTTGATCGTGTCCGTCTTGAGCAGGTTAGTGCCGTCGAAGGTTTCTTCGATCTGCGGAAGCGCGACCAATACCCGATAGCCCACAGGCGTAGGTAGTTGTGCTTCCAATTCTTCCGTAGCTTCAACTGTGTCAACAGCTTCACTCATCGTCGTACTCCAAGTTTCGCGAGAGGTCTTCTACATATCCCAAACAGGTTTCGAGACCTCGAATCAAACCTGTGGCTTCTTTGTACATGGAGAAGTCTTTAGCTCCCCCACCACCTAGAAATTGTAGTGCAGAGGCTTTGTCAGCCTCGATTCGTTCCTTTAGCACGTCTAAGACGGTTGTAGCCATTATTGGCCTCTATTGTTGTTGGAATCCTTCATTGTCTTGAGTAGATCAAGATCTAGTTTCGTATTGTCCTTCCTGCGATCTGCGGCAAGTTTAGCGCCCGCTTTCTGCGCGTCAATTTGCAGTTCTTGCTGCTTCAGAGCCAGTTCGGCCTGATCCATCTGCGCGTCCTGCATGTTCTCTTGCGCCTGTAGCTGTAGCTTGGCCTGTTCGATCTGGGCGTCTGCCTGATCCTTAGCCGCCTTACGCTGCACTTCTTGCTGCTTGATCTGTAGTTCTGCCTGCTGCATCTGTACAACAGGGTCTTGAGCCTTCTGCTGTGCCTGCTGTTGGGCTTGTTGCTGCTGATTTTGCTGCGTAAGTTGCTGCCCAGCTTGTGCCATGAGACGGGCCAGATTGACCTCCATGTTCTCTGGTAGCTCGGCGTTTGGGTTGGGTAGTGGTGCACCCAACTTCTCTTCCATATCCTTGCGGTACTTGAACCCAAGGTGTTCTGCTATGTGCGCCTGCAATGCAGCAGCAATACGCTGCGCTTGAGGGTTCTGCCCAATAGTCGCTGCAACCATCGGATCTTTTAAGAACGACTGGTGTGCTGCCATGTGCGCTTCGTGGTCTTGATAGATAAACGCCTTCATGGGCTTACCGTTCAGGGCGTTCATGTTCTCGCTGACTGGGTCAGTCGGGCGAATATCATCTGTAGTTGGTACTAACTTCTCAGCGTTCTTAACGCCCAACACCTCGATCATCTGCCTGTGTAGCTGCGGCAGGTCGTAGATCTGTGGTGCTGACTGGGCCATCTGCAATACCGCTTGGTACTGCACAACACGCTGGGCCATCGTAGAGCTGTTCGGGTCGCTGACTGGGATGACATCAACTGCCATATAGTCTGCCACGCGAGCGGTCACTTCGCCTCGGATCGGCTCGTATGAGTATTCGTCCGACGCATGTTCCGCCATGATCGCCTTGAGCAGCTTAAATTCCTGCTTCATGGCGTAGTGAACACGGGCCTGTACCGCAGCCATAGGCTTGAGCGTACGTTCTAGCAATGCCAGCGTAGTGCCTACAGGGGCGTTAGCCGACATGTCCGAGATGTTCATGTCACTGATAGCACCCAGACGACGACCCTCGTTTGTGATCTGGTTCAACAGGGCTAACAGAGTCTGGCTCGGCTCCTTATATGGGAGCGGCATAATGTTGTCGCGGATGCTACCTGACGGCACGTCTACGTCCTTGAACTCTCCCGGCTCAATCGGCGTGTCATCACCCTTAATACGTAACCCACGGGCTTTCAGACCACCCGGCAGGTTAGCCAGCGTGCCAGCGTCCACCAGTTGCCGTATCAGCGACGTTCCAGCTTTAGCATATCCCCCTATGATGTGGATAAGACCAAGCCCATAGAACCCAAATCCCGGTACGTACACGTAGTGCACAAAATGCTGTCGCTTGAGTTGCAGCTTGTCATCGGGGTTCCAGTTTCGGCGTATCGCTAGAATCTCGTTCGTGCCCCGCTCCAGCGTCACCACGTATGGCTTGGCTAGGTCATCCTCGTCATCAACACCCTCAATAACGAGGTCTGCGTGTACTTCGTATAAAGAGAAGCGGTCATCGTCTGTTAGTGAGTATCCACCTTCTTCAGCCTTACGCTTCTCAATGTCGGTGTGGTACGGCTGTGGCTCACCTAACTCTACATCTCGGTAGAACCCACCTGCCTGTAGTCGTCTCAGTTCGTTCTTAGTCTTACGCATGATGTGCGTAACACGTTCTGCTGTCTCAATGTGTGAGGCACCGTAAGGCACGACCACGTCTTCAGCAGGGATGTAGATAGCGACCTGTCGGCCCAGATTCGGGTCAAAATAGACCTTCTTGAACGCGCTGCCAGCCAGCCCAAGACTGTACAGGAGTCGCTCGTGCTCGGGTCTGTACTCCACCATACGCTCGGTGAGTTCGTAGTTCATATCCGCTTTTACGCGGTTTGCTGCCTCTTCCTTGTCCTTATCTTCCACACCGATAATCTTGACCCGTACAGGGCCAGCGGCTGGGAACGTCTCAGACATTGTTTCGGCTTGGAAGCGGATAGCAGCTTCAGCGAGGACTGTAGAGTACACGCCGCACGCGCCTTCCCACGGATCGGTACGCTCTTCATACTTGAAGCCCAGCACGTCCAGACCCTTAACAAACGTATCAGCCCAGTCCTTACGACTGTCGATGTCAGCATCCACTAGACCTACCAGATCATCAGCTAACTCGTTAAGTTGTCCGTCGTCTAAGAAGTCCGCAATGTTGGCGTCGAACGATGTGATGTCTGAGATGTTAGCGTCGGGGATGATTGTGATCTCTACACTACCGTCATCCAGTGTGACCATCTCTGGGTCTACAATTTCAATCTCCAGAGCAGACTCACCTTCCATATCTAGCTCGTCATCAATGCCTTCGGGTGCTGCGTATAAACCTTTCTCAATAGCCATAATGTATCTCTAAATTAGTCTTGTGCGTCCGCCTGCACGGAACCCTTCAGGCATCTCAACTGTACGGTCAAAGTAGTTCCCTCGCGCCATATTAGGATAGCGTCTTTTGAAGCTACCGTGCTTCATAAAACGAAGTACATTCGGGTGCTGTAACAACTCTTCGGTATATCCAGCAAGCTCTTCATCCGTCGCTTCACGCGCAGCATTGTACATTGCTGCATATCGGGCGGGGTCATCATCTTCCGAAGATAGGCCAAACGCCGCCTCGGTATGAAGTAAGTCCGCCAATAAACGTACGTTCTCTGCAAGGTCGTCTCTGTTTTGTGATGTCATAATGTCTTGGACTCGGTTTAGCCTCTCCATATTCGCATCAGTGCCTTCAAAGTGCCTGTATTCGTGAGCAAAAACACGCGGGTTTGCGTTCACTGCTTCTAGTGCTGTCACCGTGTTAGGCTCAACCTCTAGCTCGTAACCCTTATATCTCTGCCGAAGGTTCGGGTTTTCAGGGTCTTTAATGTTGCCCGTAGACATACCTTTTATGCCAGCCCCTTCCGGGCCAACACCCGCTTCTTCTGGGAACGCCTTTAACCTAGCGCGAGATGGATCAATCGTTGAGCCTTTCGGCATATACGGGGCGACGGCTAGCTGAAACTCTGCATCGCCAAGTTGAAGGGACGCAAGAAAATCCCTCTGCTGTGCTTCAGACATCTTGTTTGCTGCCTTAGTAAGCACGCCCTTAGACTCGGGAGATCCCTTGGATATGTGTTCTTTTAGTTCCGGTATTAGTGCCATTAGTAAAACCCGCCCCGCCGCGACTTAAAGTATCTTTGTTCTTCAGGCTCATCTGTCGGTAGGCGTATAAAACCACCCTGCCTGAAACGCATGAGAGCCATGACCGTGGAGTCAACTAAGTCATCATGGCTCATAAACGGAAATCCGGCAATCTCCTCAACTACCTCTTCCGCCCACCGTGTGGGAGGTACCCACACCAAACCAGACGCTACAATATCAGATACTGAGTTAAGACGTGCTAACTTATCACCTGATCCCCTGTGAGGCGTATACTCTGATACTGGCAGTCCCATACGCCTCATCTCTTGGTACAGCGCCGTGCCCGATGACTTCTTCTCCACGATGAACGCATCCGGTTCCCACTCACTGTACTCCTCCAGCGCCAACTCTTTCAGCTCTGGGAACTCCATCCGCTGCTTGATGCTGTTGAGCAGGATGATGTTATATGCCCCCGTCTCTTCGTACAGGAATACACCCCACGTAGTCAACGCCGTGAAGTCAGCACGGTTGTGTTTCTCTGCCGCTGCGTCCAGTGACATTATTATGTACTCACAATTCGGAGGCCGTTCCTGCTCCCACAAGTTCCACCACTCCCGCTTGACCAGCGCAGCCTCTTCCGCCGTGGGTGTCTGCTGGTACTGCGCGTTCCACTGGAATGTAGGCATGGACGCCTTAGTCCGCAGCAGCGCCTCTAGGTCGAAGAACTCAGGCCACAGCGGTTTCTCGACGATCTCCTCCGTCTCCTCGTCCTCAATCTCCAGTATGGCTGGGAATTCGACGATCTCGTACTCATCCGCCCGCTCATTCTTCGCCATGTCGCGTGTCACACGCCCCGTCAGGTCATCCATGTGCCAGCGGGTCTGAATTATTGCAACACGGCCACCCGGCATCAGACGAGTCCGTGCACCGAAGGTAAACCACTCGTACGCCTTCTCAAAAACAGAGAAATTGCCGTTAATTACGTCCTGTTCCGAGTGTGGGTCGTCCACTAACAGCAGATCTGCACCACGACCAGCCAGTGCAGAACCAATACCGCACGCATAATACTCACCACCCACGTTAGTGTTCCACCTACCAGCCGATTTTGAGTCACTGGCAAGCTGTACCGTGGAGAAAATAGACTGGTAGGCGTCTGTGGAGATCAAATTTCGCACTTTTCGGCCAAAATCCACTGCCAAATCAGTGGTGTGCGACACCATCATCACCTTTTTGTTCGGATTTCGCCCTAAAAACCACGCTGGAAAGAAGATAGAGACAAGCTGAGACTTGCCGTGACGCGGTGGGATGTTCACACAGATGCGATCCTTGTCCCCTGACTCAATCGCCATCAGCATATTCGCCAAAATCCGGTGATGTTTACCTACAATGAAGTCAGGCATCATCATCCGACAGAATTCTATTAGGTCGTCGTAGGCAGCAGCGTTCGTTTTTCTTATGGCAAGCTCGTCTACGATGCGGTTGATCTCAACAACTTCCTCATCAGAGAACGCATCGAGATTGTCCAGCATATTCTGGACTTCTTCCTCGGTAAAATCGGGAACGGCCTCAATCATCGTAGGTTTCTTCGCCCCCTTCGTCTTCAACCACCTCATCTACCGCTAGGCCAAGTTCTTCATCCAAATTCAGTACCTCGCCATTTAGCACGATGTCTTCGTAGTCAGCGTCCTCTATATCTGCTGACAGTACCGGCTCGACCAACTTCTCCAGCTTACCTCGTAACTTGTTACGTAGATCATCCGTAGACTGGTGCGTAACAGTAACTTCTGTCTTTTCCGCGAAGAGTCCTACGTCTGAGATTTTACCTAGAAGTTCCAAAGCTCGAATCCGTATGCGTGGGTCGTCGTTTTCTGACTCTAGCAGCAGCTTATTAGTAACTAGGTACCGGATCTGGGTTGCGCTTTCTGCAACGGAGTGCCCGAACTCTTGGAGGATATTGTTCGTAAGTACAATAGATGCAGGCGTAAGTTTCGCCGCCTTCTTCGCAGTAACCTTTTTAGAAGTTTTTTCAGGGTCATCAGCGTACGCCAAAGCCAACCTCGCAGCAGTGTCTTCATCTTCTCCAGTGGGTTCCAAGTCTAAACCATGTTCGGATAGTTTCAGCGCCGTATTGCACGCAGCTTCCGCACGTTCCTTCAGATCGACATTAGGCACGTCGTCCGCAAGGGGTACACCGATTTCAGGTTCTACAAATAAGGTCATAGATTGTACGCAGACTATAAGTCGTTGGCGCGAATATACACCAAAAACCACAGGAGACAAACAAATGAAAAGACCAAACCACTAACCCTCAAAACAAGTTACATACAAGTATCTACGTGCCGGGTGTGCCGGGGGGTCTGAATAACCCGAATAACCGCACAGCCCTTTAGAAACGTGGGTTTGCGGCAAAAAGGACAAGGTACGTTTCAAGCCCAAAATCTAAAAAACTGTACAAAAATTTTTTTCGGGGGGACTTTTATTTTTGGGGTGGGGGGTTTCCTGTGTGGAGATTAGTAGGGAACGGCCTCAAGAAAGGCGGGCAAATTCAGGGAGATAGGGATTATTTGAGCGTATTAGTAATACATAGCTGCCACTGTACTGCTTCGTGACAGCGGGGGGTCGGGGTGGGGTGGGGTTAGAAAGTTATAGGATCCTATAACAAACCACCAGAAACCACCAGAAACCACCAGATACTTGCGCATAACCTGTTATCTGCTACACTGGGTACCAGTTGAGTCAATACCGATTCAACACAACAAAAGAGAAAAAACGTTATGTCATATCTACATATCAGCAACGAACAGGGCGCACTGATCACGGCCATCGGCAGCAATGCCAACAAGGGCGATTCACTGGTAGCCAAGCTATCGAAGACCGGCCTACCTTACACCGCGTTTAAGGCGTCCGAATGCGCATCGCCGGACATGTTCACGGAAGTGAAGCAGGCGATAGTCGCATCGTTCAACGCGACCGAGCGCAAATTGCTCGACTATACCCGCGCCGAGATGGCGGGGTTGAACGACGCCCAGAAGGCCCAGCGCAAACTGGCGCAGCAAAAGATCGGCGCACGGTGCGGTGATCTATATAAGGCACTGAAAAAGTTACAGGCCGAGCCACGCGATACTGCGCGAAAGGCGAAGACGTTAAGCCAGAAGTTGATCCCAATGTGCGACACGATGGAAAAGCAAATCGTTGCGGCTGATCAGCCGGACATCAAATCGGTCAAAGTATCGATGGATCTTCTGGCGGCATTCAGAGCCAGCCTGTCCTAACCAACCAACCCTAACCAACGGCCCCTCCTCGGAGGGGCTTTTTTTTGCCTCAAATTTTTGAAGCCAGTTCCTAACGTAGCGTTGCGTCACATGGCATGGGCGCTGCGAAGCCAGTTCCTAACGTAGCGTTGCGTGTTGCGCATAACAAGTTATAGGCTCCTATAACTTTCTCATTCTGCAATGTTACGTTTTCGGCAGACCTAATGTTACGTTTGTCGCGTAATGTTACCCTAATGTTACGTTTTTGAGAGGCAAAACGTAACATTACCCTAGTTGTATCTAATGGTATCTGAGACTAACTAGGATTATTGCACTATAGAAAAAAGACTATATTTATATATTTATCTGTAATGTTACGTTTTTAAGAAAATATATATACGGGGTAGATTGAGAGGGTCTACTTGCAGAAAATCTCGTTACACAGAACTAATGTTACCTTTCTCACACACTCGCACGCTGACCCTCTCAATTCCGTCAAAAACGTAATAATGCAACATTGCTTATTTATCAAACACTTACCAGCCCATAGGACGTAACATTGCGTAACATTACGTAACATTACACTCCCTACCACTTGACACCACCAAACCACACTCCTTGACATAACACGTTATATGAGCGATAATATGTCTTGTTGGTCAGGGAAGGAGAATTTTGTGTTACACAGAACTCTCTACACACACCGGGCCAGCGACCACGTAAGTTATAGGAGCCTATAACTTTCACAGAAACGAAAGGAGACAGCGATGTCAGATGAAGATATACAAGCCCTTGTGCTTCACGAACGCGCTCACTGCGAAGCCAAGATCTACTTCCT
>Ga0208667_1001002_pt1 | contig 11009 bp, 8 predicted proteins | sample 11BtaG_FD_184085 | JGI IMG/M metagenome (GOLD analysis project Ga0208667, IMG submission 184085) | Marine viral communities from the Subarctic Pacific Ocean - 11B_ETSP_OMZ_AT15265_CsCl metaG (SPAdes) (version 2) | ecosystem: Environmental > Aquatic > Marine > Oceanic | place: Pacific Ocean... | reverse complement strand
GCCGTGTGCAGCTTGCCCGCAGGGGCGGCACCGCTAAAGCCGACCACGTCAGCGTCAGCAGGGACGGTCGCGCCGTCAGCGTGGGTCGTGTCGTCTGCGGCGCCTGTCTTGGTCCGCAGGAGGCTGAAGCGTTGATACTTGGGGATCGTGCTCATCTGTTGCTCTCAATCCGCCCGATCGGCGTGTGGTAGCGGCCTGCGGCCTTGTACGTAACTTTGCGCGCCCGGTCCGGCGCCTGGGGCTTGGGTGCTGCGGCGAGCTCCTGCGCGTCCTCAACGGCCGACGTCTCGCCGTGCGCAGCAGCAAGCGACGCCTGGAACTCGGGCGTCATCGTCGGATCTGTAGGCAAGCCGAACAGAATTCCAAGCCGGATCCGCCGGGCGTACGGGATCTCCTCGCCGCGGTCTGCTGCGGCCTGCAAGCCTGCAAACACCTTGCCCTGCATGTCGGCATAGATCGCCGGATACACGGCCTTGATCGCTTCGGCGTGCTCCATCGTAAACGCTCCGCCGTCGAGCTTCTTGAGCGCCTCCACTGGATTTGTGACGGCCTCGTAGTACCGATCGAACTTGTCGCGCATCGAGTCTGGGATCACGCGCTTGCGGCCTGTGATCGGGTCTGGCACCTCGGGCGGTAGCTTGTCGGCGAGGAACATTGCGGCGCGGTGGGCCTTCTCCTTGGCGACGCCGGCAAGGTTAGGCGCGACGCGTTCCACCGCGTACATCTTGCCCTCGAGCTCGCGCGTCAGCGTCTCAAGGTCGCTCATCTCGACGGCTTTGCGTGCCTGCTCCCGCTGACGCTCGATCCGCTGCTGCCCGCGCTGGCCTGCTGCTCGCGTCGCCACGCCGCGGCCTCGTGCTGCGGCCCTCGTTGCCTTGCGGCGAGCAATACGCCCTGCGCGTGTAACTGCGCGGCCTACCTTTGCCGCGGATTCTGCCGGGCTGGCCGACGTCACCTTGGCGATCACACCGTCAAGGTCAAACCCGGTCTTGTCCACGAAGTGACGGATCGCGGACAGGCTGCGGATCGTCTGCCCAGGCCGAGCCATGTAGCCCACCATTGCCGCTACCGCTGCGCCTGGCGCTCCCGCCAAAGCGGCGCCAGTGGGGACAAGGCCCGAGGGTCCAAACGCCGCAAGAAACCCGGACAGCGGCGAACGGTTCATCTCTGTTCCTCTGTCGAGGATCTGAGCCAGGTCCGACGAGTCGTTCATGGTCTTGCGCAAAGCGGCGCGCTGCTTGATGTAATCATCAACCGCTTTTTTGACTTCGGGCGAGTCGCTAAACTCCGCGCGCTTTTTCATCGCGAGCGTGTCTGCGTCTAGGTACTCGTCCGCGCGTGACAGACGATCGGCGCTTTTGAACTGGCCGTGTGTCTTCACCACCTCTAGGGCGTCGGCGTTGGTGCTCAGCTTGTCGCGGTCTAACAGTCTGCCGACCGCAGTGCGCTCGGTGTCTTTTTTGAGCCCAAAGCTAACCGCATCCGCGCGGCCCACGTCGGTAAAAGCATCAGCCGCGCGTCCGTATTTTGTGCTGCCCAGCGACTGCCGAAAACCTGCCTCAATGTCCTCTAGGATCTCTAGCGTCGCTTCGGCTGCCGGGTCCTTTTGCGCGGCCTTTCGAACTTTCCGCATGTCCGCTTGCAGGTCACGCAAACCGCCGTGCAGCATGTTGTACGCCTCGCCTGGCTTGATCGTGCCTTGCAGCTCCTCGTTCAGCACAGCGAGGCGCGCGTCTGCTTTGTCGAGCGGACGCTGTAGAAAACTGGCTTTGTATTCGGGGTTTTTTGCGTCGATAAGGTGATCACGCAGACGCGTCGAGATTTCTGCGACGTCGTCTTGTGCCATGACGCGCGCCGCAGGATCGGCGTCGTCCATCAGCTTGCCGAAGTTAGCGCGCTTGTCCTTCTCAAACGCTGCAACGGCTTTGCGCTGCGCCTCGCCCAGCGAGTCCACGGCGTTCTTGATCTCTGTACCCAGCTTCTCCCGTGCTGCGTCCGTGTTGTGCAGCGCTTCGTGCAGCCGCGCCGCGTCTTTTTTGTTGCCAAGCATTTTGGCTTGGTCAACGGCGGCGCGCGCTGACTTTCCGCTAGCGATCGTCTGGGCAAACTCGCCAACCGTTGCACCTTCCGGTGCCAACTTGCCCAGCTTGCCCACGACCTCGCGCGTTGCCTTGACTGGCACACGAGCCACGCCAGCCGCAGCCCTGCCGGCCAGCGGAAGCGCTCCGCCGGCGACTCCGCCAAATACGCCAGCCATAGCGCCCGACGCCATCAAGCGCTCAGCTGTGATCTCGCGGTCCCCCAGGACGGACTCGCGGATCTCCTGCGATACGCCAGACGCTGCACCCTCGACGGCGCCACGAGCCGCCGATCCCGCGACTCGCCCGCGCAAACCTTTGCCAAGCAGGCGCTGGGCGCCACGTTCGGCGAGCAAGCCCGCGCCCTCTACTGCTCGAGGCAGAACGCCAGCAGCCCGCACGCCCGATCGAACGCCGCCGCGGAGGCCTAGCCTTGCACCTGTGGCGCCGATCTTGGCACCTGCCGCAGCACCGCCGGACAACAGCGTAGGCGCGACCTCGCCGACAAGCCGCAGCGCGTCGCCTGTATCTCCGAGGGCTTTGGCGCGCGCCCGGTAGGCTTTTTTGTCCTCAAACGTGCTCGCACTGTCCAGAGCAACGTCGGACAAGCCCATGGACAAGCCCGACGCCAGCGACTCGACGCCGCCGCGGATCTGCGCGCCCGTCGTCTTTGCCTCGCGCGCATAGCGGGCATTCTCCGCCATCCCATCGGTGATCGGGTTCCAGCCCGAGTCGATCGCCTGTTGGATCTGCGCAGCGTCAACGGTCGCAGTTTGATCGCCGCGGCCTACCCGAACAGTGCTTGAGTCGGGCGTGTAAACGCCCTTTAAGTACCCGTCGCGAGCCTGCGCAACGTCAACCAGGACCTTTCGGCCGTCGGCATCTCGGACGTATACGGATCGCTGTTCAGGTGCGGCCATGCGTTTACTCGTCGAGGCGAAGTGAGGACGGATTTGAGGCGGCGTTGACTTGTGTTAGCGCGCTGCGTTCAGGAACGGGGCGTGAAAGAAACTCTGCTTCGATCTCCTCGTCTGTAGCGCGCGTGAGGTACTCGACTCGTTGCGCAGCTTCCTCCCTGCGTCGATCTAGCTCGTTGCGAACGTCTGCCTCTCCGTGCGCGTTGAGAAATGCGTCAAGCTCCGTTTTGATTTCCTGCTCACTTTGAACAGCGCCCGATTCTCGGTTTAGACGCACTTTGCCGACGCGGAACATCTCGCGGTAAGCGTCGCGGGCCTCCTGTGAAAAGTTGCGTTGTCCGGTCTGCACCCCAGGAATAAACGACAATGCGTGAACTCCTGGGATGTCGTCTCCATGTTTCGCGTTGAACTTGTCGATAAGCTCAATTTCTTGCCGTAAAGACGCCGTCTCCTTGGCCAGCCATTTCTTTTGTTCGTGCGTGGACTTTTGGCCTGCAACAGCAGCGGCCCCTTGTGTTTTGAGCGTGTCACGCTCAGCGCCCAGCCCCTGCTTGACAGCTTCCGTCGCACCTTTGACGTTGGCGTCCGCAAGCCCCTGCAACACCCGCCGCTCATTACGTCCAAGCGTCGATCCGCGCCGGTAGATGTATTTGGGATTGTTTGCCTCTGCCATATCGAGCGCGTATTTGGCGTCTGCCTGCTGCTCGTCCAGGACGCGTTGCGCTTCGGCAAACTCTGGCGTCATCGCGCGCGCGCCATACTCAGCCTGAACGCGTTCCATCTTGGCAGACAGCTTGTTCAGCGTATGCTCGCGGAGCATGGCCTCCGCGACTCGGTCATCTCCTGCCATAGCCAGGAATGTGCTGTAATCGTTTGTCGCTGCGCGTTCAGCCGCTTCGGCGTTGCCGACTTCCTGTTGAAGCTGCAACGACTGCGCCTTGTGTGCCACCATCTCACGTTGAACAAAGTCGTTGAAAACAGATCGGGGGTCTCCGCCGCGAAGCCCTGCGCCCAGCGCTGCAAAGAACATTCGCACCTTTTGCCCGGCTTTTTGGTCTGCGTATGCCTTTGCCGGATCAAGCTGCTCCATCTGCGCAAACCGATTGCGGGCCTCGTCGGTGGCCTGACGATACAGCGCAACGTTTGACTCGATCCCCTGCTGCTTTCGCACGCGCCCAGCCTCCAAGGCTTCCGCGCGTAGTTCCATGCGTGCGCGCGTTTGCTGCGTCTCTTCTGCGAGTTGCAGTTGCTCGAGGCGCCTGCGGCCCTCGATGTCCTGCGCGTCAAGTAGGTTCTGCCGCTCCTGGGGCAACAGCTCGCGCTTGGCCTCGATCATGTCTCGCGTCGGCGCGTACGCTGAGGACCGCGAACGCGTCACGTAGTTTGCGTCGTCAAGTCTGCGCGCAATGGCCTGCGCGTCTTCTGCTGACGATCGCGCGGCCAGTGCAAACGGATTTACGAGGCCGGGGGCTGCCGCTTGTGCTTGATGTCGTGCCGCGATCTCTGCCTCTTGCCGTGCTTCTGCGTCTGCGTCTGCCTGGGCTTGCTCAAGCAGTCTCCCCGGCTGCGCTGTAAGGGCTGCCATGGGGTCTGGCGCCGCCGCGGTGCTATGCGAGCGCGTTTGCGCTCGTAGGCTTGCAGCGGCCCGCGCTGCTTGATCGCTTTTGTGTTTGCGCGCCGCAGCCTGCAAACGCTCGGCATCGCTGGGCGCTGTGGCGTCGGCAGGTACGCCGTACATTTCTCCGAGGTCAGCCATCTACACGCCCCCAAACGCGCCCATCAGACTACCGGCGAGGCTGGTGCCTCGGTCGTACATCTGCAACCCTCGGTTGAATCGGGCGTTCTTGCCCAACAACGCTTGCTGCCGCAGATGCTGGTCATAGCTCATCTGCTGCCCCGCGGCCTGCATACCGAGCTGCTCGTAACCCATCTGTTCCTGCATCGCCTGGCGTGCCTGGGCGTCTGCCATGCCGGCGTATCCCTGCATCGCTGCGGCCTGCTCCTGGGCTCGCAGAGCGGCGAGGCTGTCTCGCGTCTGCTGCGTCTGTGCGGCGCCTGCCATCGTCGCGGCGCGCATTTGACCGGCCATGTTGCCGCCTCGAGCAGCGGCCTGCATCTGCATCTGCCGCCGTGCGTCCTGTTCTCCCTGCGCTTGGAGCTGCGCTTGCGCCACGCTCGGCCCTTGTCCCAGCGCCGCGTCCCGATACATCCCCATGGCGTCCGCTTGTGCGTCTCGTGCTGCGCCAAGCTGCGCGCCAGCCATATCAGCGCCAAGGGCGGCCTGGCCGCCCGCGTAGGTGTTCTGTGCTTTTGGTTTGGCGAAATACATGGCCTTACGTCCTTTGTGTGCTCGGGGAAACGCGACGCAGGCCAGGCTTGCGGCCTACGACGAAGGTGATCGCGTGCAGGTTGAGGGTTGAGGAGGTCAGGGCGTCGCCGGTGGGGTCTGCGGTGTCTTCGTAGATCCGCAGCCGGATCGCGTTGCATTTCTGCACCTGCGTGCGCAGCTCGATGTACTCGGGCGCAGGTGTGGCGATCGTTTCCGTCTGGAGGTTTGCGCCGTCGGTAAACGTGCCGTCTAGGTCGTACTCGATCTCGACGGTCAGCCCCGCGGCGGCGGGCTTGGTCATCTGTAGACCGATCTTCCGCACTCGCTTGAATCCGGCAACGCCGGCCAGCTTGATCCAGTCCGTGCGCACATCGACAGGCAGCGCGACGACTGGATCGCCGGCGCCCTCGTCCGCATACAGGCTCGCGCTCGTGCTGGCCTTCTGCACGCCCAGCCCGCCTTGAGCGAGGACGACGTGGGCGAGCTCGCCGTCATGGCCACGCCAGACGACGGCGTCCTGTGCCGCAGATAGGGCGGCCGTGTTCGCCAGCGAGGGCAACGGCCACTCTGACCACATCTTGATCAGCGTGTCGTACACGAGCACCCGAGGATCGCCCGTCGGTGCGCCGTTGATCAGCACGCGGCACTGGTGCGAATCCTCGTGCACCGTTACAGCGCGCACAAGACCAGCAGCGCGGATCTCGTCCTCGACTGGCGCCCCGATGTACTCGAGGCCGTTCTGGCGCGTTAGCAGGTAGAACCCGCGGCGGGCTTGGAAGTAGACGCCGTTAGGCGAGCTTGCGACCGATCGCGGGTTGATGCAGCCCGTATTGCGCTGGAGCGTTTGCAGTTGCAGCGTGGCGTTGGTGCCGTTGCTGTCTGCGGGCAAGCCGGCCAGCGAATAGATCGAATCGCGGCAAAACACGATCAGCGCCGAGTCCATCGGCACCATGGCAGTGATCGGCCCGATCCCGTCCACGCGGTAGGTCAGCGCCGGCGAGAACTCCGGCACGGTGAACTGTTCGCCGCCGTACTCGGGCAGGATCTCTTGCGAGTACCAGATCCGGTTTGGCTCCTCCGCGCTGACGCCAAACACGCGGTTTTGCCATTTTGCGATCGACGTCAGAGCAGGGATCGGGGAGGGAGGAAGAGGGGACCACGCGCCGGCCGTGTAGGTGTACGGCAGCGGGATCCCTTGCTGGATCACAGAGTCCGCGCGGCCGTCGTCTACGGTCACGTTGTCGGAGTCGGTGACGTTGGGCGGCGCGTCGTGGGCTTCGTAGTTGTTGCCGTCGAGGCCGCTGAAGATCGGGTAGAACGTCGAGCCGTTGGCCAGCGTACGGTACAAAGCGATCTTGATCGGCCGGCTCAGGTCCGCATCGTAGGCGGCGCTATCCTTGAGGCTTAGCGCGATCGTGCTGATCGCGACGAGCACGCTACCCGATGCCGCAAGCGTGACACTAACGGGCACAGCGGGTGCGCTGCGGTGCAGCTGCCCCTTGGCGTCCCGCCACTCGTACACCGCGGTGTATTGCATGACGTCGCCGAGCGCACCGATCGCCGTGCCGCTGCCCTGCTCCTCTGCTTCGAGGATCTCAGGGTGCCAAGCAAACCCCGCCTCGACGAAGCGGACACCGTCGTACGTCTGCGGCGTGCCGCCTGCGATAAACAGGCCATCACCCGCGGGCGCGTGCTCGAGGTGAGGCGTGGCCGTGCTGGCGTAGTTTTCCGTCCCAACAACAGGGTTGGTCTCGTCGTTGGGCGTAAGCCAAGGGTCCTCGTGGTGGTATCGGCAGGCCCGAAACGCTGCCCCGGCAGGGTAGAGGCCGTCTGAGGACGACTCGATCCGCGACCAGCGGCCGAGGACGGTTGTGTACGACTTGACCAGCGGGCCAACGCTGGGCGCTGGCGTTGCGTGCGGCAGGTGATTGCGTCGCCGTCGAGGGTGCGCGCCGGTGCTGCTGAGCACGGGTTGCGTGATCGCGGGGGCAGCCAGCGGTGCGGTGCCGTGTTTCTCCGCCTGGGCCAGCCCCTGGTTGATCGTTGCGACCGGGATCGGGCGTCCGCTGTACGACGACGCCGCCCGCTCGTATCGCGCCACGTAGTGGTTGCTCTGCTGGTACTCCTGCCCTGGCTGGCTTTGCATGTGGCTCAGCACGGCGAAAAAGTGCGGGACGTCTGCGGCCGTCGAGGCCGGCGACGTATAGCGCCAGGGCTTGCTTGATAGCGTCGTGCCAGGCGTCACTGTGTACGAAGGGTTGCCCGCGGGCGAGCCTGCCGACGTCTCAAAGTGAAGCGTCCACGGGTAATCAGGGGATCCGTACCCGCCAGAGCTGGGCAGGTACTCGAGCACCACGAAGGTCTCGCCGGCCGTACCGTCGCCGCGACACATGCCAGCCGCCAAGATCTGGCCAACGGCAGCAAGGATCGTCACTACGCCTTCAACGGCGCCATCAGACCAATCGAGGCCCAAAAACGCCAACTGACCGCCGGTCTGCCAGACTACGGCGGCGTTGGTCGTGCCGATCTTGGCCGCTGCAAGGATGTTCTGGTCTGCGCTGCGCGAGCTGACGTCCTCAACGGTGATCCACTCGGTATCTACCCAGGCGTCGCCGTTGACTCGCCGCACGGAGATCGTGTCAGCGTCCACAAGGTGCGCCATCACGTAGTCGTCGCCCTCGACGTCCTGGTGAATGTCGTACAGGTGATATGGGCTCGTCGTGATCGATCCCTGCTGCGTCCATGCGTAGGGCGTGGCCGTCACGTCAAACGTGGCGCGGTGGATGTCGCGACCGTCGGGCAGCCGTGGATCTGACGCGTCAGCCTCGGCCTCGTCGTACTCGATCCAGTGGCAGGCGAACGTGGACCCGCGCGCGACGACTCGCACGCAATCGATGTGCTCGCCAGCAGGCGCAGTACGGACGACGCCTTGCCAGATCACGACGCTTTGACCGTGCTCCTGCTCGACCACGATCCGCCCTTCGACGGCTGCGCCGCGAAAGTTGCGGCTTTCCCCCTCGAGGTACTCCGCGTTGCGCTGCCAGACGTAACAGCGGTACGCCACGCCGCCCGACTCCAAAAAGGCAACGTCGGCCTGCTCAATCGCTGCGAATCCGTTGCTGGGCATCAGCCGTCCTCCGCGATGTCTGCGCCTGTGGCGACGTCATCAAAGCTCAGCGACCCGCCCAGCATGACGCCACGCAGCACGAGGCCGCGCGACCCGGTCTGGAGCGACTCGCCAACGCTGGCCAGTGCAAATCCGTAGTAGCCGGACAACACCAGCAACTCATCCTGTGCGAGTGCCAGCCGGTGGTTGATCGCAGACAAGCCGACGCCGTCCGCCGCCGTGACACTGATGTGCTGATACCCGACCCGCTTGTTCAACTGGCCGGCTTTGTCGAACTCAACGTTTTGCGCGCGTTCGAGCTTGCCCGGTGCCGTGAGTGCGCTGGCCGTCTTTTGGTCCAGGCCCTCGAACACGATTTCGACGTTTTCAGCAGCCAGCGGCATGATTTCCCCCTGATCTGAACATGCGCACAGATGCGCACCTAACGGGACGGGCTACATTGAGCGAGTGAAGACGACGATCACCCTTGCAGCTGTGGGCGCCCTGGCGCTGTCCCTGTTCGCGTGCACAGACGCGGGCTCCTCCGATGCCGGCGACCTCGCGGCAGGCACCAGCGGCAACGCTGCGGCCAGCTCGAGCAGCAGCGACGCCAGCACGGCAGACGATGACGGCGAGGCGGAGTCTTCGACGGGCGAGAGCTTCGAGGATGTCTACTGGACGCCGGCGACGATCCGCGAGCTCGTGGTGAAGAACCCGAGCAACTTCGCGCCCGCCTGCAAGGAGCTGTGCGGGCTGGGTAGCCGCTGCGTTGGCGCGTGGAGCTTTCAGGAGGCAGGCGAAGCGGAGACGATCCGGCACACGCAGTGCGATTTCAACCAGGAGGGCCTCGATTCGGTGCGGTGCTGGTGCGCCGACGAGACGACGTACCAGGATGCGACCGTCGCAATGTCGCCGTGCTTTTTCAGCGGCACGGAGAAGACTGAGGCCACCGACGCAATCGAGCGAGGGCCGGCGATCTGTCAGGACTACTGCGACCAAGAGGGACTCGGGGAGTGCCTGTGGACCGGCGTGTCCCATACGATGTGTCCTCCGCGAGTCGCGGATCCGGTGCTGACCGACCCGGCGGACTGGTGGATCGATGTCGAGACGGGCCTGGGATTGAACAACCCCAAGACCCAAGGGCAGTCGTACTCGACGTACCACTTCGGATGCGCCCGCTAGGGTCACGGCGTCACCTCGATCACGCCGGCGACTTCGCCCGCGGTAGTGCTCAGACCGTACTCGAGCAGGAGCCGCTGTCCTGCGGTCACGCTCACAGGCGTGCCAAACGTGTACTCGGTTTGGTACAGCGTGCTCGCGCCGCCTGTGCCCGGTACGGCGCCCGGTGTTCCTGTGCCGGCGACGCCGACCGTGGTGCTGCCGTCCGGGTCGTACCATTGCAGCTGTGTGGTGCCGGGGTCGCTTTCGCTGGTAGCGCGGATCGTAGCGATCGTGCCGGCGATTGGCGAAATGAACACGTGATAGGCCCGCGGCGCGTTGGTGCTCGCCGTCTCGATCAGGTGCGGGCCAAAGGGAACCCAGCAGTCCGTGGTGCTTGAGCTGAGGTCAAAGCCGAATGGGATCGCGACCAGCGTGCCGCCGCCGCTTCCGCCACCTCCGCCGCCGCCTGTATCGATCCCGCTGATCTGCTCCTGCAAATCGGCCGCGGTATCGTTGAGGCACCGCACCAGCCGGTTCAGGTTGGCGATCGTCTCGGCCTGAAGCTGGCGCACCTCTTCAGGAAGGCCGCCACGGCCCGATCGGAACGGCTTGCAAACGTCAGCCACGCGCGCGCCTTCCCACGCCTAACCGGCGCCCTCGAGCACGTACGACGCTTGGCGCCTGGCCTGCGTTACGGGACGCGCTCAGCGTACGGATCCGCTGGGTCATCTCCATACGGCGCCGGATCAGTGCAGACGGATCCGACTCCTCCTTGGCCATCATCTGCTCCGCAGCCCAAAGGACGGCCCATTCCTCCCAGCCTGCGACGCCGTCCAGCGTATCCCCGTCCGCGGTCAGTACTGGGGGCTCTGGGATGTACCAGACGCGAAACGAGCGCGCGCCAGGGTCCGGGTCAAAGCGTAGGCGCGTCTCCGTGCCGCTTTGGCCCTGCCCAAAAACTGTATAGCGGAGGCCAGCGTCTGCGCCGAACGCCTCGAACGCGCTCCCGCCTGCGCTGTGGCCTTCTCCGATGTTGTACGAGTCGAGGACGAACGCCACCTCGCTACCGGACGACGTGAGGCGCTCCACGGTACGGATCGCCGCGAAATCATCCGGTAGCGTGTATTCCCGCGTTCCCGCGGTTGTGGTGATCTCAGTGCGACGTAAGAGCCTGTCGATGTCCGCCTGGATCCACTCGTGCCAGAGGCCCGCGATCCCCAGGTTGATGTACCGATCTACCTCAGCGTCCGAAACGAACGCGGAGGATTCTTGATCGGCATATCGCCGGGCGTCGGTGCGTAGCTCGAGCAGAGTGCGGGTGATCGGCATCGGTCAGGCTCCTACGTCGTCAGGACTAGGCAAACGCGCTGATGTCGATCCGGCAGTTGTAGCCGGGCGCCGAACAGGCGAGGTTGCCG
>Ga0208667_1000996_pt1 | contig 11051 bp, 17 predicted proteins | sample 11BtaG_FD_184085 | JGI IMG/M metagenome (GOLD analysis project Ga0208667, IMG submission 184085) | Marine viral communities from the Subarctic Pacific Ocean - 11B_ETSP_OMZ_AT15265_CsCl metaG (SPAdes) (version 2) | ecosystem: Environmental > Aquatic > Marine > Oceanic | place: Pacific Ocean... | reverse complement strand
AAGCTGCGCTTGCGAGAGCTATTGAGATAGGTGACAGTGCTGCAACTGTTCAAGCACAACGTGCTTTAACTAATTTAGCAATTCAGGCAGACCGCGCTGCACAAGCGAAAGCGCAATCTGCACGTGCGCAGCAACAGGCACAAGCTGCTGCACAACAACAAGTACGTCAACCAATGCCTGCCCAACAACCTAAGAGACCTGATCCTAAAGCGGAACAGTGGGCTCTTAAAAACAGTTGGTTTGGGTCCGACGAAGCCATGACTTATGCCGCATTTGGTATTCATAAAAAGTTAGTGGAAGAGGAAGGATTTGACCCGCAGAGCGATGACTACTATACTGAGTTAGACAACCGTATTGCTTCTAAGTTTAATACGGGTGCTACGGCTTCTAACAGACGACCCGCTCAGACGGTTGTAGGAGCCTCAAGAAGTTCATCTGGGCGCAGTGGGAAAAAGGTTAGACTCACCCCTAGCCAAGTCGCGATAGCGAAAAAATTGGGTGTGCCGCTTGAAGAATATGCGAAATACGTGAAGGAGTAAAAGATATGACAGAACAAGATAAAGAAATGGGTTCAGCCATAAAGAGAACTTCTCGCGCCAACGAAACTAGGGAGAAGCAGGCAATTCGTAAGCCTTGGGCTCCCCCGTCAATGTTAGATGCACCACCTGCCCCTGATGGCTTTAAGCATCGCTGGATTCGTGCGGAAACGCGTGGATTTGATGATACTAAGAACATCAGTGCCAAAATGCGTGAAGGTTGGGAATTGGTCCGTAAGGACGAGTACCCTGACTTTGAATCGCCAGTTGTCGAATCAGGTAAATATCAAGGTGTGTTTGGAGTAGGCGGATTGCTTCTTGCCAGAATACCGGAAGAAACTGTTGCTGAAAGGACCGAATACTTTAACAAACGTAGTCGGGACCAGATGGAAGCAGTTGACCACGATATGATGCGCGAGAATGCACACTCAACCATGAGGATCAGCAACGCTGATCGTCAATCTCGTGTAACCTTCGGTGGCCCAAAAAAGTAGGGCTGCCCTAATTAGGAGAAACTAAAATGGCAAATTCAAATACTGCCTATGGTCTTCGTCCTATCGGGCTTAACGGTTCTGCGACCAATTCTACTGGGGTAACTCAGTATGAAATCGCATCCGATAACACCAATGCTATCTATCAATACGGTATCTGTGTGCCTTTGGCCGCAGGCGTTATTGATCGTGCAGGTGCTACCAACGGTGGTACTACTCAAGCATTGGGTGTCCTGATGGGGGTGGAGTACGTCGATTCGGTTTCAAAGAAACCGGTTTTCATTAACTACTGGCCCGGTTCGGGTGCTGTTAGCGTAGATACAAATCATCCTGTAAAGGCGTTTGTAGCTGACAATCCAAACCAACTGTTTAAAGTAGCGTCTGACGCTTCTTTGACCGACAAAGCAACGGCTCAAGCCGCAGTCTTCGCGAATGCGTCACTTGGCACGTCTGCTAGGTCAGGTTCTTCCGACAACGGAAGTTCAACATCCGCCTTGGGCGTTTCAACAATCAATACTACGGCGACGCTACCGCTTCGTATCGTAGGTATTATGGATGATGCGGGTAACAGTGATTACACTGCTGCTGGTATTCCTCTGATTGTGCGACTGAACGCTCATTTTAACGCACCAACCAGCCGTTTCGATTCGCAGACTACTGCGACATCGACGGGCATTTAAGGAGGGTTTAACAAATGGCTATTTCAAGAAGTCAACTAGCGAAAGAGCTAGAACCCGGCCTTAACGCTTTGTTCGGGCTGGAATATAACCGTTACGAGAACGAGCATGGAGAAATCTTTGAAGAGGAGTCTTCGGACAGAGCCTTTGAAGAGGAAGTTATGCTTGGTGGTTTCTCAACTGCACCTGTTAAAGGCGAAGGCACTGCCATCAGCTTTGACGATGCACAAGAGACATACACTGCTCGTTACACACACGAAACCATCGCTTTGGCCTTCTCAATTACTGAGGAAGCTATTGAAGATAACTTGTATGACCGATTAGCGTCGCGTTACACCAAGGCATTGGCTCGTTCAATGGCTCAAACCAAGCAGATCAAAGCTGCCGCTATCCTGAACAATGCGTTCACAGCGGGTGCTTCTGCAATTGGTGACGGTGCAGCATTATGCTCAAACGCTCACCCAAGTTTATCTGGCAACCAGAGCAACCTTCTCGCCACAGCGGCTGACCTCAACGAAACTTCGCTTGAGCAGATGCTGATTGAGATTGCTGGTATGACCGATGAGCGTGGTCTAAAGATCGCTGTACGCGGCATGAAGCTTATTATTCCTAAAGAGCTTCAGTTCATCGCAGAGAGAGTTCTTAACTCTAACTTGCGTTCGGGCACTGCTGACAACGACAACAACGCTATGAAGAACATGGGTATGATTCCTGATGGAGCAGTGGTTAACCACTTCCTGACTGATTCAGACGCATACTTCATCAAAACTGATGCGCCTAACGGCTTCAAATTCTTCAACCGTTCGCCAATTAAAACGGCAATGGAAGGTGACTTTGACACTGGTAACATGCGCTTCAAGGCGCGTGAGCGTTACAGTTTTGGTGTATCGGACTGGCGTTCCGTTTTCGGTACTCCCGGAGCGTAAAACGTGCTATAAAGGAGTTGTCAGTTTTACATTGACTTCTCCCTGTAGACTTGCGAGGGGCAACGAAAGTTGCCCCTTTCTTTTTTCTGGCTTTGTGTTATTGTATGTATTGAGTAATAATGCTCAATATATATCCTTGCACTTTGCAAATGCAGGGAGTTGACCTCGGACACGAGAGGAGTAAAACATGGCTACTACACATTTTTCAGGCCCCGTACAATCAACCAACGGTTTTGAAGTACCAGTTGTAACAACTGCGAACCTTCCTGCTTTTGCCGACACGACTGTCGGTACTGTTTACATTGTTAGTGACAATGGCGCAGGTAACGACGAATACTGCTTGGTAATTAACACGGGTGCTGCATGGGTTACGGCTGTTGGCGCTGCACTATCTTAATAGGGGGCGAACATGGCTGGTTCTGATGTAAAATCAATCCGTTTGACCGCCACTGGCTCTGCTGGTGTAGGTCCTGCACGTATTCGACAGGTTCAAATTAAAACTGCTGGGGGTTCTCCCAGAATTACTTTTACCGATGGCAACGGCGGATCGACCGTGCTTGACATGGATTTAGATGCTTCTGATACGCACTCTGTGAACATTCCTGATGAAGGAATTAGAGTTTCAGACATTTATGTTTCTGTGTTTACAGCATGTACGTCTGTAACGGTGTTTCATAGCTAGGGTGTTTTTATGGCTACAACTAAAGATGCTACTCGCTTACCGTCTGGACGGATAAAGTATAGAGGTGAAACCTTTGCCGGATACAACAAACCAAAAAGGACGCCGGGGAAAAGCAAAAAAAGCGCCGTCCTCGCCAAAAAAGGCAATGAAATTAAGCTCGTCCGGTTTGGCGACAGCAAAATGTCGATCAAAAAAGACCAACCGGGCAGGCGCAAAAACTTCAGGGCCCGTCACAACTGTGACACGGCAAAAGATAAATTCAGCGCCAGATACTGGTCCTGTAAAGCGTGGTGAGGATCGGATGAAGGTGGAAGAAGTTTTAGCCAAGTTGGAACGACATGAGGCTGAATGTAATCTCAGATACCAACGTATTGAAGAGCGGTTGGACGATCATAAAAGCAGTTTAAAGTCTTTGGACGTTAAACTATGGGCTCTTGCGGTTCTAATTTTGATCGCACCATTCGTGCAGAAATTTCTGGGGTGAAGATATGGCGTATTCCAAGAAGTCAAAGAAAGCTTCTTCTAAAAGTAAGGGCAGCAAGATATGTCCCGAAGGGAAAGCTTGGGCAGAGCGCACTTTTGATACTTACCCATCTGCTTATGCAAACCTTGCTGCTTCTAAATATTGCAAAGACCCTAATTACGCCAAAAAGTCAAAGGGTGGCAAAAGGAAGGGTAAGTAATGGGAAAGCTACAGGAATGGGTTGATGAAGATTGGGTCCGAATTGATAGCCAAGGTAACATCGCAGGCAAATGCGGCACTTCGAAAAATAAAAAGAACCCTGACCGATGCCTTCCACGATCTAAAGCACAGAGTCTCAGTAAGTCTGAAAGAGCTTCGACTGCTCGTAAAAAGAAGCGTGAAGGCTCTAAAGGAAAGCAAGTTGTTTCGAACACTAAAGCGGCCAAAGTAAAAAAGATGGCTGCGGGCGGCGTTGTAGAGACCAAGCCCAAAAGACCGTTTCGTGGTAAATCACAACCCGGAACAGCTATAGCCAGAGGCTGCGGCAAGGTCATGAATAACCGACGCAAGCGTACAAAAGGCTCGGTGACACAATCATGAACTTAGCTTTTTACGATCAGTCCACAGAAAAAGCTATTGTAGAAGAAATACTGCAATGGTCTGAGACTGCGTTAGAAAAGCCTAGCCCCCAATTTAACAACCTACCGCCATGTCCCTACGCCAAAAAAGCACTTATGGACGAGAAGGTTGCCATCCTATTTAAGTACGATGACTCTTATCAAGTCTTATATTCGTGCGTATCACAGTTTGACGATAACTTTGACTTAGCCATTATTGTCGATGTGCATAATGATAAGTCCGCTTATGATTTTCATGAATACTTAGAGTCTTTAAACGAAGCTATATCAAATGGCATGTTTATTGATAAAGACATCTGGGTAATGGGTTTTCATCCGGATGACGATGTGTCGGAGACGGCGCAAGAAACTGCAATTGAAGCCATTACTGATACTGAATACAGCATGATATTCGTACAGCGTTTGACCGTTCTGCAAGAAGCAGCAGACAAGTTGGACAAAAAAGGATATTATGATAGTTATGATAGCGAATGTATAGCTTCAGACATCTATAGCAGACGTGTTGAACTTTATAGGAGATTAAAAAATGGCAATGAGACCTCGTAAAAAGCCTGTTAAGAAAATGCGCAGCGGCGGCATGGCTAAAGCGCCCGTAAAGAAAATGCGCAATGGTGGCATGGCAAAAAAGATGCGCTCTGGTGGCGTAGTTAAAAAGAAGAAAAAGTAAATGACTGTATCTAACAGCAAAGATTTTGAATTAGACGTAGCGGATTACGTCGAAGAAGCATTCGAGCGATGTGGTCTTGAGGTGCGTACTGGTTACGACCTCAAGACGGCTAAACGTTCGCTTAATCTATTGCTGGCGGATTGGGCTAACCGTGGCCTTAATCAGTGGACGATCAAGCAAAGATCGCAAGCTCTGACGCAAGGAACGGGTGAATACGCCCTTGATGCAGACATTATTGATGTTTTGTCGGTAGTTATTCGTAGAGACGGCACAGATTACTCGCTAGAGCGATTGAGCCGGGATGAATATCTGACAATTCCGACAAAAACGACACAAAGTCGTCCCAATCAATTCTTTTTAGATCGTCAATTGACGCCAAATTTAAAGTTATGGCCTGTTCCAGAGAACAGCACTGACGTGGTTTACTACGATGCTTTGACTAGGATGGACGATGCGGACATTTACACCAATACAATGGATATGCCTTTTAGGTTTTATCCTTGTTTAGCCGCAGGATTAGCTTACTACATCGCATTAAAGAGAGCGCCTAACCGGGTGCAAATGCTGAAAAGCGTATACGAAGAAGAGTTTGACAGGGCTGCAACGGAAGATCGCGATAGGTCTTCATTCAACGTCGTACCTAAGTATGAATACTACAGGACGGGCTGATGGCTAAGTTTGCATCTGGTAAAAACTCCTACGCAATATCGGACCGCTCTGGTTTTCGTTATCAATATAAGTTGATGAAAAAAGAGTGGAATGGACTGCTTGTGGGTCCAGATGAGTATGAACCAAAGCATCCACAGCTTGGTCCGTTTAGAAAAGTGGTTGATCCGCAGGCTTTGCAGAACGCAAGACCACAGCCGGATAACCCTACAAGCGCGTTTTTGGTCGTTACGACGAATGGCATTGTTTACTTAGGCAATGGTAACTGGAGTACCGGCGGAACGGCAGAAATGCCGTCAGAATTAGAAATAACCACTGCTTTACAAGGCGCAGTTGGCACAGTATCGGTGGTGACGCCATGAGTTTTACCTACGACGAGCTAAAAACAGCGATTCAAGACTACGCAGAGAACGATGAAACGTCCTTTGTAAACAATCTACCTGTGTTTATTAGGCAGGCAGAGGAAAGAATCCTGAAAAATGTGCAGTTAAGCCTGTTCAGGAAGAACGTCAGCGGCAATATGACGCAGGCAAACCAATATTTGGCGTGTCCTAGCGATTTTTTAGCACCGTTTTCGCTTTCTTTTACGGATGCTAACAGCAACAAGGTATTTTTGGAGTTTAAGGACACCGATTTTGTACAATCATTCAACCCAAACCCGGCGACAACCGGAAATCCGCGGTATTATGCGGTATTTGACGTTGATAATTTTATTGTCGGTCCTACTCCCGACGCTGCAAGAGCAGTTGAGCTACATTATTTCTATAGACCGGCAAGTTTAACTGCTGGTGCTGGAAGCGGCACTACATGGCTGAGTGAAAACGCTCAAATGGCGATGCTGTACGGCAGTTTGGTAGAAGCGTACATATATATGAAGGGCGAACAGGATGTTATGGCCCATTATGAAAAAAGATTTGCTGAAGCGATGACAGGCATGAAGATGCTGGGTGAAAACAAAGAAGTCACCGATGATTATCGTACAGGTATGCTAGTGAGGCCGAAACAATGAGTTTTCCCGCACTAGATTTAGCTTTAAACCCTGATTTCAAAGTGGAAGTACACACCACTCAAAATCGTGGTTTTACACCAGAGGAAATTGCAGAGCGTTGTGCTGATAAAATCATATCAATCAGTGATTCTGCAAACCCTGCAATACAGGCACAAGCACATGCCTTTCGTAAGCACATAGTTAAAGTTTTAGAATTTTATATGCGCGAAGCGATAAAAAGTGATAGAACCACCGTGTACAATGCGATTAAGGATTCTGGGAATCTGGAACTCGCGGAACTAATTAGGAGACTGTAAACATGGCTTTCAGCGGAAACTACATGTGTACATCGTTCAAGAAGGAGCTATTGTACGGTGTCCACGACTTTGATCTCGCCAACGGCGATACATTTAAAATTGCTCTGTACGACAACAGTGCGTCGTTTGATGCGGCTACTACCGCATACACTACCTCTAACGAGGTAAGCGGCACAGGGTATAGTGCGGGCGGAGGGGCGTTGACTAACGTTGACCCCACGTCAACGGGAACTACGGCTTTGACCGATTTCCAAGACGAAACTTTCTCCACGGCAACAATTACTGCACGTGGGGCGCTCATATATAATACAACTCCAAACACCACTTCTATTTCGGTAACCAATCCGTCAGTTGTAGTGTTGGACTTCGGCTCGGATAAAACGTCCACCGCAGGTGACTTTACGATTGTTTTTCCAACTGCCGATGCAAGTAACGCCATTATTCGGATAGCGTAATGGCCGATGTTATCGTCCCAATAGGCGGCTGGGGTCGCTCTGGTTGGGGCGAGGGCCCGTGGTCACAAAGTGGTTTACCACAAGCTGCGGGTTCAGTAGGTTCTGTAACGGTCACGGCTGATGCCAACGCACCGGTTACTGGCCTGCAAGCGACTGGAAACGTCGGTAGTGTAACGATAGTTGCCGAAGCCAACGTTGTAGTCACGGGAGTTGCTGGTACAGGCCAAGTAGGCAGTGCTAGTGTAACGGCAGACGCCAATGTAAGCGTCACAGGTGTGGCGGCTACAGGCCAAGTCGGTTCGGTTGCCATCACTGGTGATGCGAATGTCCCCGTCACCGGATTAGCCGCAACAGGAGCAGTAGGCTCCGTTACGGTTACCGCAGATGCAAACGTTAACGTTACGGGTGTGTCAGGAACAGGAGCAGTAGGCTCCGTAAGCGTCGAAGCTGGCGCGATTGTACCTGTCACAGGATTAGAGGCCGCTGGGTCTGTTGGTTCCGTAACGATAGTTGCAAAAGCCAATGTATTCCCAACAGGTCTTGAAGCTACTGGTGTAGTAGGCACTGCCACGGTTAGTGGTAAGGGCAACGTACCAGTAACAGGCTTGTCTGCGACAGGCACCGTTGGATCAGTTTCGGTAAGAACTGGTCAGACTATTAACGTCGGCGGGGTTAGCGCAACAGGTCAAGTAGGAAGTGTCACCGTAGAAAGTGACGCTATAGTAAATGTAATAGGAGTCAGCGCAACAGGTAGTGTTGGTAATGTACTGGTTTACTCAAACATTGTCCCGGACCAAAATCCGGGTTATAGTGAGATTAATATTAACCAGTCGCCATCATGGTCGGAGGAAGAACCAGCCCAGAGCGCAAATTGGACGCAAATAGCAGCGTGAGGATAAATTAGATGCCAAGTACCTATACAGTTAACCTCGGTATTGAAAAACCGGCTACTGGTGAGCAGTCGGGTACATGGGGCGATACTACAAATGTCAATTTTGACATTCTGGACCAAGCAATCAACGGCGCAGAGCGTGTTACGCTTACTAGCGCGGGTTCCTCCGGTTCTCCAAATTCACTTCAAATCACTAACGGTGCGACTTCAGATGGGCGCAATAAGTGGCTAGAGTTTTACAGTTCTAGCGATTTAGGGGGCTCTGCGTATGTGCAGCTTGACCCAAATGACGCTGAAAAAATAGTTTTTGTAAGGAACAGTCTGGCCGGTAGTCAGTCTGTTATTCTTTTCCAAGGCACTTACAACGCTGCGCGAGACCTAGAAGTCCCCGCGGGTGTTGATATGGTGGTCAAGTTTGATGGTGGTGGCGCAAGTGCTGCTACTGTTACAGACGTTTTTACCAAATTACGTGCTACTGAAATCACCACGCCTACTCTTACAGCGGGTACAGCCGACATTAACGGCGGTACAGTTGATGGTGCAGTTATTGGCGGATCAAGTGCTGCTGCGATTACAGGTACTACTGTTACGGCAAACACTAGCCTTAACATTGCTGGTGATGGTGCAACAGTCACGGGCATCAAAGACGAAGACGACATGTCTTCAAACAGTCCGACTAAGCTTGCTACGCAGCAATCTATTAAAGCTTATGTTGATTCACAGGTCGGCACGGTCGATACGTGGGCCGAGGTTCTAGCTAATGGAGCTACGTCTGGATCAACCAACCCGGAGGTGACTGCGGGTCAGGCGCTTAAAACCAATACGATTAACGAAACCACCGCGGGTAGCGGCGTTACAATTGATAGTGTTCTGCTCAAGGACGACAGCGTAAACGCTGCAACGCTTGAGGTTACGACGTTAAAAGCCAACGACGGCACCGCTGCGGGCTCTATTGCTGACAGCACCGGGGTGGTCACGCTTAACTCGGTTGATATTAACGGCGGTAACATTGACGGCACTACGATTGGTGCGACGACGACTTCTAACGGATCGTTTAGCACTTTGACGGGTGCTACGATCAATGCGACAAGCGTCGTTGACACCCCAGACATTGAAACCGCTCGTATTTCTGCCCGAGATGGCACCACAGCAATCAACATTGCCGACACCACAGGCGCGGTGGACATTGATACGTCGCTTAATGTGGATGGTACGATTACTGGTGATGGGCTGACTGTGGATGGGGATGTTCAGATCAACAGCACATTTCCTCGCATCTTTATGATGGAAAGCGATACTACTGACAAGAATTCAGCGGTAATGAGTTCTAGCGGTGATTTCAAGATATTTACAGTCGATGATGCAAAAAGCGTGTTTACGCAAAGATTTAACATTGACCACACCACAGGCGACATCACCTTTTACGACGGCGCAAATTCATCTTTCGTCTACGACGCTAACTCGGGCACCACGATCAACAACAACCAAGACGCGCGGGACTTCACTGTCAAGTCCGATAACAACGCTGCGATGTTGTACGTTGATGGGACGAACGACAAAGTTGGCGTCGGAACATTAAGTGTTAATGGTAATCTAACAACAAAGGCGATTAACGCGGCTTTTGATGATGACGCTAATGAGACTACTTATGGTCGCGTTGCCTTGCAAATACAGGGTGCAGACGACGTTACAAACGATGTGAACTCTGCAATCATATTTTCAAAAAGCGGAAGTCGAAAAATTGCTGGAATTGCGGCTCGTCAGTTTAACGACCCGGACCAAGGTGGTTTAGATTTCTACACGCAGCCGTCATCTTCAGGTTCTGCGGCAAGTTTAGACTTAGCCCTACAGCTTGCTAACGATGGGTATATGACAACGTACTCAGGTGCGGAGTTTAATGTTGAAAACAGAAATTCTGACTTCGTAATTAACGGGCAAAATAACGACAACGTCTTCGTTGTTAATGCGGATTCCGACGAAGTTGTAATCAACGGAACAACGGGTTTATCTTCAGCACACCTCACCGTTTGGAGTGACGAAGTAGACGCTTATAGCCCGAGCACAATAAACGACGGTGGTGGGCTTGCGTTATATAAAATTAACAACGATAACACGGACAATGATAGTATTGCCCTTCGTTTCCGCGTAACAAACGATAGTGGCTCAAGTAACGCAGATGGAGCTATTACATACGCTATTAAAACCACAGGAGATCACGATGGTTTTATGGCGTTCCAGACACGGAATACTGGAGGTACTCGTAACGAGCAACTTCGATTAGATAGTCAAAATGGCTTTCACTATAACAGTCAACAGGTTTCAGGGTTAGATTTTAAAGTTAGCTCCGACAACCAAGAACACATGCTCTTCGTCGATGCTTCGACGGATCGCGTCGGCGTGGGAGCAAGCGCTCCTCAAGCTCTTCTTGATGTAGAGTATGATAACGCTACTCTTTTTGATGCAACGGATGACAGCGCTCAAAGAGCAAGCACTGCCACGATAAACGTAACAAATGAAAATGGTACTACCAATACTTTTGCTCAAATAGCGTTTGACCTTGCAGGCTCTGGGCAATCTATTGCGCGTATTGCTGCAATTCGCACGGGCACTTCGGATAGTGCGCTGTCTTTTGTGACAGAAGACGCAAATGTAA
>Ga0208667_1000993_pt1 | contig 11056 bp, 13 predicted proteins | sample 11BtaG_FD_184085 | JGI IMG/M metagenome (GOLD analysis project Ga0208667, IMG submission 184085) | Marine viral communities from the Subarctic Pacific Ocean - 11B_ETSP_OMZ_AT15265_CsCl metaG (SPAdes) (version 2) | ecosystem: Environmental > Aquatic > Marine > Oceanic | place: Pacific Ocean... | reverse complement strand
GGTGCTGGTGGTATTGGGTATGACTATGCTAGAAATGGAGCACCACAAGGTGGTGGTAACGGTCATGGTGGTATTGGTAAATCATACGATATCTCTGGTTCAGAAATAGCATATGCTGGCGGTGGCGGTGGCGGTAGTTACTGGAATTATGGACTTGGTGCTGCTGGTGGTGGTAATGGTGGAACGAATGGTGGACAAGGTAGTCAAGGCACTACAGCATCACAATCAGCTACTGCAAACCGTGGTTCTGGTGGTGGCGGTTCAGCTGCAGCTCCAGGCCCAACCTTTCAGGCAAGTGGCGGTTCTGGTGTCATTATCGTAAAGTACTAAAAACCTATTGACATTGTACCTAAATATAGGTATAATGAAACTAATAATTCGTAATTCAAAGGAGCGATAATTATGGCTAAAAAAGCAATGGGGAATTCTCCCTATGATGAATCTGTTTTTGATTATGGTAATCTTACTGATGATCATAAAGAAGCAGTAAAAAAATGTTTAGAACTTGCTAAGAAAGCAGGAGTCCACGAACAATTCATTGAGATTATAAAAGTAAAATTTAATCTTTCTACTCTCCCAACATATGATATGGCAAACTCTGAAACATGGAAATCCATGAAATCAGATGATAACCTGTCTTGTTCTTCTGGAGGACATACTCAAGCAAATGGTATGAACTATCCTTATGTTTCAGTAATGGCAGATATTCGTGATATCGATAAGTGGTTAGCAGGTGAAATCACAAACTTATCTAATATGAAAAGTAGCGCTGAAGAAAACGCTAAATAGTATTACAATAAGTTTTTAAATAATGGAGATATATTATGTCATTTACTGATGGTAAAGATACAGGTGAAAGTACCTCTTTCACTGAAGCAAGTAAAACTTCCCTAACTCAAACACAACAACAACCTCGTTTCGTTGTTATTTCTGCAAAGATTTTTACAGAAGAACAGTGTCAAGAAATTCTTGATGACACTATTCCAGAGCTCTGGAGAGATATGAAGTTTATGGGAGATAACCAAAAACTTGCAAAAGCAAAAATACACAAGATACACAGTGACGATAAGAATTCGTTTCCTCATGCACCAATCTATGAAGCATTTAAAACAATTGACAATCAGGTATTCCAATGCAGTACTCAAGGACATCATATACATGATTATATGACTGCCCAAGAGTTTTCTAGTGGGGGATACTATTCTATGCACCAAGATTTGGTTACACAGATGAACACAAGAAAACTAACTGCAATTGTTAATCTTACTAAACGTGAAGATTATGATGGTGGTGATTTGCGATTCTTAAATATTCCAAACAGTAAAGAATTTAATGAACAGGGGTATATTCATATATTCCCATCTTTCTTTGCATGGGAAATTACTAAGATTAGAAAGGGTAAGAAAAAAATTATTACTGCCTTTGCACATGGAGAGGAGTGGAAGTAATGATACTTGAAAACGATTATTATTTTTTTAAAGCTGCATTGACAGATGACCAATGTGATGAAATTATTATGCGTGGTGAGCGTGAAATGAAAGCAGCACAGAAACGTGGCGAGTCTATTGATGCAACTACCTTTGGACGCAATGATAAAGCAGGCATGATTGATTCTGGTATTGATGAGTCTGAACTTGTTGCACAGGATGCTATGACATCCCAACAACTTAAAAAGAAAGGGTTGGCTAGAGCAGAAGGTAAAGATAAAACCTTTATTCGTGATACTCATGTTTCTTGGTTAAATGACCAAGATATCTATGGTTGGTTACATCCCTATCTGCAACGTGCAAATCATAGTGCTGGTTGGAACTTCGATTGGAATTGGAGTGAGTCTCTTCAGTTTACAAAATATGGAGAACATCAATTTTATGGATGGCATCCAGATGCTGGTTCTAAACCAAATCCACCATTTTGGGATGTTAGAAACCCACCAAAGGGTTACGAGTATATTGAAAAAGAAGAGAATGGAGAAACAGTAAGATATCCAAAAGACAATGGTAATGGTAAAGATGGTGCATCTGCAAAATGGATATTTAATCCAAACTATGCTGGTAAAATTCGTAAACTTTCTATGACAGTAAACTTAACTAATCCTAAGAATTATAAAGGTGGAAACTTAAAGTTTGACTTTGGGCCTCACGCTGCAAGAGCAAGATATCATACTTGTACAGAAATTCGTGAACGTGGTTCTATTATTGTATTTCCTTCAGATAGGTATCATCAAGTGACACCAATCACCAGTGGAACAAGATACTCTCTTGTTATGTGGACATTAGGAGATCCTTGGAAATGACATTTTTTTTAGAAAACAGATACGCCTTTGCAGAAGGACTAATTCCTAAAGACCTTTGTTCTGTAGCAACACAGTATGTCCAGTTTAGAGAAAAATATTTTGATGAAAGAGAAGACCCTGTAGATGGACAAATACCAGATACACATTCAATTTATAATGATACATTAATGGAAACATTGATGTTCTTTATGCATCCTCATATGGAAAGAATTACTGGACTTAAACTTTGTCCAACATACACATACTATCGTAATTATAAACCAGGCGATGAACTTAAACGTCATTCTGATAGATACTCTTGTGAAATTTCTACAACAGTTTGCTTAGGATATGATTATAAAGATGTCGCAGAAGATTATCAATGGGGTATGTATGTCGACCCAGAATCAAATCATACTTTGCCAGAAAATAAAGGTGAAGATGGTCTGTTTAAATCGGAGTCTCGTGATGGGGTGTTATTAAAACAAAACCCAGGCGATTGTATTATATATCGTGGATGTGAAATTGAACACTGGAGAGATAAGTTTGAAGTTGGTGAGGGTTCTTACCAATCTCAAGTATTCATGCATTATATTGATATGAATGGCCCATACTATCCAGAGTATAAATTCGATAAACGAGTTGGTATAGGCGCTCCAAAAAGTCTTTAAAAACTACCTATAATCCAAAATCTTTAACACAGTTTCCTTATAAATAGATATATAAGAGGAGACTGTGTTCAATGGCGACAATATCAAATATATTTATTAACCAAGGTGCTGACTTTAGTACTACTGTTACTATATCAGATAGCAATGGTTCTGCACTAGACTTATCTAGTTATACTGCACTTGCACAGATTCGTAAAACCTATGAGTCAACGACTGCAACAGGGTTCACAGCAACTTTCGATTCTGATAGAACCACTGGTAAAATCACACTCTCCCTTTCTGATACTCAAACCTCTTCTCTTGAATCGGGACGTTATGTTTATGACTTACTCATTACAGGCGCAGCGAATGATAAGACTAGAGTAGTTGAAGGTATTGCTACTGTTAATCCAAGTGTATCTAGGAGTTAAATAAATGTCAATCAGCGCAAAGATAAATACATCTAGTACAATACAGGGTTCGGTATCGCAAGGAAACCAACCCCAAGTAACTCGTGTTACAGTGCCAGGCCCAAAGGGTGACTCTGGTGCAGCAGGGGGTAAATTAGTAGAACTTGCAGATGTAAACGCAGACTCCGTTACGGATGGAGCATTGATTCAATATGATGGTGGAACTGAAAAATTTGTTATAACGAATGTAGTTGAAACTGATACAGGCACAATACGTCTGAACGGTGGAACTTTTTAATATAAACTTAAACAAGGTAGAAAAATAATGTCAACAATTATTCAAATCAAACGCACCACTACGGCAAATCTACCATCTACGTTAGAACAAGGCGAATTATCATATATCTATGATACTAGTTCGACTGACACAGATGCAGGCGGTAACGGTGGAAGAATCTATATCGGTGACCCAACATCGAATTCAAACACTCCAATTAAGATTGGCGGTAAATATTACACCGACTTAATGGAACATAGTCACGGTACGCTCACTGCAAGTGCAGCTTTACTCGTAGACTCAAACAAAAAAATTAATGAGTTGTTTGTAGACAATCTCAAAGTTGATGGTAATGCAATTACTTCAACAGACACAAATGGCGATATTACCGTAACTCCAAACGGAACTGGTAAGTCTATCATAACAAACATCTATACAGATGCATCTACATCCCTTCAAGAATATATCGAAGATATTTCTGGCGGTTCTGTAACTGCTGGTGAAGGTATTGATGTCACTTATGATGATGCAGCTGGAACAACTACAATTGCTGGTGAAGATGCAAGTACATCTAATAAAGGTATTGCGTCTTTTGACAGTAATGATTTTGATGTAGCAAGTGGTGCTGTTACATTGGAAGATACTGTTGTTAAAGCAATCACTACAGATGACGGTGCATTGACTGTTGCTTCACATGGGATATCAATCCTTGGTGGTGAAGGAATGGATGTTAATCATACTGGTACAGCAATTACTGTTAAAGGTGAAGATGCAAGTACAACTAATAAAGGTATTGCTTCTTTCGCAACGGCAGACTTTGCAGTATCATCTGGTGCAGTAACTATTAAAGCATTGGGTGTTGGAACTGCTCAAATCGCAGCAGATGCTGTAAATGGTGATAAGATTGCAGACAACGCTATTGACTCAGAACATATTACAAATGGTTCTGTTGATAATGGACATCTTTCTGGTGGTATCGCAAATGCAAAACTTGCTAACGATGGTATTACAATCGGTTCAGATGACACATCACTTGGTGATACAATCACAGACTTAAACGGATTGACTTCTGTTGATGTTGACAACTTAACACTAGATGGTAACACATTATCAAGTACTGATACAAACGGTGACTTAAACCTAACACCAAACGGTACAGGAACAGTTATTGTCCCATCTGGTTACGAGGGACGTTCTGGTTTTAGTACACAATCACTTGTAAACAAAGCATATGTTGATAGTGTTGCAAACGGACTTGATGTTAAAGCATCTGTAAGAGTTGCTACTACAACAAACCTTGCTGGTACATATAACAATGCAAACGGTACAATTACTGCATCTTCAAACGGTGCAATTTCAATTGATGGTGTAACGCTTACTACAAATGATAGAGTACTTGTTAAAGACCAAACAACTGCAACACAAAACGGTTTCTATAAAGTAACAACTGTCGGTTCTGGTGGAGCAGCATTTGTTCTTACAAGAACACCAGATGCTGATGAAGCATCTGAAGTAACAGGTGGTGCATTTACTTTCGTAGAAGAAGGTACTGCAAACGCAGATAACGGTTTTGTTGCAACACACAATGGAACACCAACACTTGGAACTACAAACATTACATTTGAACAGTTCTCTGGTGCTGGACAGATTGCAGCTGGTGCTGGTTTAACTAAAACTGGTAACACAATTGATGTTCAAGTGGACGATAGTTCTATTGAAATCTCTGGTGATACTCTACAAGTTAAAGCACTTGGAGTCACTAACGCTATGTTGGCTGGTTCAATTGCAAACGCAAAACTAGCAAACAGTTCTGTTACTATCAACTCCCAAGCAATTGCATTAGGTGGTTCACACACATTTGACACTGATGCTTTCGCAGAAGGTACTAATAAGTTCTACACAGATGAAAGAGTTGACGACAGAATCAACGCATTGTTTGTTGCTGGTGAAGGTATTGATTTGACATACGATGATGCAAACAATACATTTACTGTAGACGCAGAACTTGCTACTGCAACTAATAAAGGTGTAGCATCTTTTGCCGCGGCAAACTTTACAGTCTCAAGTGGAGCAGTTACCGTTACTGGTATTGATGGTGGCACTTATTCATAAAGGATAGGGTTACAATATGTCAACCGTAATAAAACTTAAAAAAAGTGAAACAGCATTATCCAAACCCTCTACTAGTGACCTAGTAGCGGGCGAGGTTGCAATAAATGCTCTTGACCAAAGAATCTTTGTTCGTGATAGTAATAGTAAGATTATTACTATCGGTGAAGCAGGCGGTAAGAGACATGAGAGTGCAACTGTTGAACATGTAGTTACGGTTGCTACTAAAACAAGTAAACACAGATATAATGGAACTGGTTCGTCAAGTGGTTATAAGATTGACGGTACATTTTCTCCTACTTTGGAGTTGGTGCCTGGCAATACATACAAATTTGACCAAGCAGATTCATCTAACTCTGGACACCCTCTTCGTTTTTATTACGAATCAGACAAAACAACTTCCTTTACTACTGGCGTAACAACATCTGGTACGCCTGGCAATTCTGGTGCATATACCCAGATAGTTGTTTCAGATACAACTCCCTCAGTTTTACATTACCAATGTTCTAATCATGGGTACATGGGAAACCAAGTTGTTATCGGAACAAGAAACCTAACTGGACTTGACACTGGTGACTTAGGAGAAGGTTCTAATCTTTATTATACAGATGCAAGATTTGACACAAGATTAGGAACTAAAGATACAGGTGACTTATCAGAAGGCTCAAACAAATATTATACAGATGCAAGAGTATTAACTAAAATTAATGCAACAAGTATTGACGCACTTAGTGATGTTGATACAACAACTGCATCTCCATCTTCTGGACAAGCACTTGTTTGGGATGGTTCTCAATGGGAGCCTGGCACAGTTGGTGGACAGATTACTGTACAGGATGAAGGTTCTGCACTATCAACTTCAGCAACTACAATCAACTTTGTTGGTTCTGGTGTTGTCGCATCTGGAACAGGTGCTACAAAAACTATTACTATTGCTGGTGGTAGTGGTGGACTTTCGGACATTGTAAATGATACCTCACCACAGCTTGGTGGCAACCTTGATTTAAATTCAAATAATATTACTGGAACTGGTGACATAGGACTAACTGGTGATATTACCATTACTTCTACTGATGCTGGTTCTTCTAATGGCCCTGCACTTGACCTTTACAGAAATAGTGCAAGTCCAGCAAGTGGTGATTATCTTGGACAAGTTGCATACTCTGGTGAAAACAGTAATGGCGGTAAAGAAATTTATGCAAAAGTTACAGGTAAGATTACTGACCCTACACATAACTCTGAAGATGGACTTATTGAAACTGCTGTTAAAGGAAACGGTTCTTTCACTATTGTTAGTAGACAAAGATCAGACGAACTACAACTTCTAAACAGTGTAGGACTTAGTGTTGCTGGTAATACTACATTATCGGGGACACTGAATACACATACAATTCCAGGCGGAACTGGAACAATTGCACTTACAAGTGATTTATACACTAATAGTGATGTTGACACACACTTAAATCAATCTAGTGCATCCACCAACCAAGTACTTTCTTGGAATGGTAGTGATTACGCATGGGTTAATAATGCTGGTGGTGGAGGCGGTGGTGGTAATGCGTTTACTAATATTGCGGTTTCTGGACAAAGCACAGTACAAGCAGATGCTTCTACAGATACATTAACTCTTGTGGGAGCAGGACTAAATACTATTACAACAAACGCATCAACTGACACAGTAACAATTGGTACTCCAACTGGAATACCTTTTATAAAAGAGGATGGTTCGTCAACGAGTTTAAATATGAGTGTTGAAGCAGGAACACTTTCGTCAGCGGTATCAAATTTATATATACCCTTTACGAAAGAAGATGGTTCTAGTGTTACTACACTTGTAATGAGTTAAGGATAAGAGATGGCAGCGAAAACACCAATTAAGGCGACATTCACAGGTAGTAATGTCACAGGACTTGCAGAATTTCAGGCTGCTGACTTTATCCCTATTTCAGATGGTGGAACAGGTGCGGTAACGGAAGCAGGTGCTAGAACAGCATTGGATGTAGATTCAAAAGCAGAAGTAACAACGAAAGCAGTCAATAACGGTATTACGTTTGCGATTGCATTAGGATAACGATATGGCAATACCAAGTACAAGAGCAACATTTAAAGAATACTGTTTAAGAAGTTTAGGTAAACCAGTAATTGAAATCAATGTCGACCCAGACCAAGTGGAAGATAGAATTGATGAGGCGCTACAATATTTCTCACAATATCATTATGATGGAATAGAAAGAGTTTATCTAAAATATCAGATTAGTGATGCAGACATTACTAGAGCAAAAACAGATACAACTTTACCAACAGTAACAGATGTTGATTCAAATACAACAGCAGTATGGAAAGAACAGAACAATTACATTCCTGTTCCCTCTACTATTATGTCTATTGTTAAGGTATTCCCTTTAACAGATAAACAAGCATTGAACATGTTTGATGTTCGTTATCAGTTAAGACTGAACGACTTGTATGACTTTAGTTCTACTTCAGTTATGCATTATGAAATGACAATGCAACATTTAGATTTTCTAGACCACATTCTTGTTGGTGAAACAGCAATACGTCACAACCAACATCAAAACAGATTGTACTTGGATGCAGATTTCTCAACAGATTATGTCGATGGTGATTATATCATCATTGAATGTTATCGTAAATTAGACCCTAGTACCTACACTGATGTGTGGGACGATATCTTTTTGAAGAAATATGCAACACAACTTATCAAAATGCAATGGGGAGCAAACCTTTCTAAATTCCAAGGTATTCAGATGTTGGGTGGAGTTGCACTAAATGGTGAACAGATATATACTCAAGCACAAGAACAAATTGAGAAACTAGAAGAACAAATTCAACTGGCATATGAGTTGCCTCCAATGCACATGATAGGTTAAAGTTGTTATGCCAACAAATGTATACTTTGATACAGGAACAAAACCAGAGCAGAACCTCTATGAAGATTTAATCATAGAGCAATTGCGTATCTATGGGCAGGATTGTTATTACATTCCTCGTAACATGGTTTCTGAAGATAAAGTATTCGGAGAAGATTCACTATCTAAGTTTGAAGATGCATACATGTTAGAAATGTATGTTGATAACGTAGATGGATATGAAGGCGAGAAAGAATTAATGTCTAAGTTTGGTTTAGACATTCAAGACGATGCAACCTTTACAGTTGCAAGAAGAAGATGGGAACAATTTGTTACGGTAGATAATAACATTGTTGTTTCATCAAGACCTAATGAGGGTGATTTAGTATACTGGCCTAAGGGAAGTAAACTGTTTGAAATCACTTTTGTTGACCATGATGACCCATTTTATCAAGTACATAATCTACCGACATATAAACTAAAATGCAAAACCTTTGAATATGGTTCAGAGGATTTGGATACTGGTATTGCAGCAATTGATTCAATTGAGACAGATAATAGTCTTGACCAATTGTCTCATCAAATGACTCTGGAGAATGCAACAACATTCAACGAGTTCTTTGCTTTAGAAGAAGGTACACCTTCTGATGGACAACTCAAATTAGAGGATTCATTACTTGGTGATAAAATTATTTCAGAAACAGTGGACAACATTGGTTCTATTGTTTTGGAAAATTCTGTCGAGGGTGCTGAAGCGGACTATATAATACTAGAAACTTATCGGGTTGACACTATTGATGAAACAGCACAGAATGATTTATTTGATAGTGAAGAGGATACAATATTAGACTTTACCGAATCAAATCCATTCGGTGACGCTGGGATGAAATAATTATGATTGGAAATTACTTTTACAACGAATCAACAAGAAATGTTGTGGTAGGATTTGGTTCTATCTTTAACAACATTCAACTTGTAAAGAAAGATAACTCTGGTAACGTAACACAGACAATGAAGGTGCCGTTAGCATATGGCCCGAAACAGAAGTGGTTATCTAGATTACAACAAGACCCTAACCTAACAAAAAAGGTTGCGGTTACATTACCTCGTATTGGTTTTGAGATTAGTGGGTTGTCATACGACTCTACTCGTAAACTCAATAAGATGGTTAAAGCAAAGAAGGTTGCAAACGGAGAAAACAAAGAAGGATTAAAGGAAGGGTTTATGCCTGTTCCTTACAATGTTGACTTTGAACTATTCATTATGAGTAAAAACTCAGATGATGCATTGCAGATTCTAGAACAAATTTTACCATACTTCCAACCAGAGTACACAGTTACTTTGAGAGAAGTACCAGAATTAGATATTGTTAGAGATGTTCCTGTAACACTAAATAGTATCGGTTATGAAGATAGTTATGAAGGTGAATTTACAAGTCGTAGAGCAATTATCTACACATTAAGTTTCTCTGCAAAATATTATCTATATGGCCCTGTGACTTCACAGAATGTTATTCGTAGTGTACAAGTTGACCAGTATACAGATATGCCAGTTAACGCACCTAAGAGGGAACAGAGATATTCTGCAACACCTAAACCAGCAGATGTTTCTCCTGCTGATTGGGATACTGATGACGGAGATTTTGGGTTCAATGAGACTACAAGTTTCTATGAAGATGCAAAAACTTTCGACCCATCTAGTGGTACAGACGTATAAATAATACAAAGAATTAGGAAACCAACATGGCAAGTACATTAAAAGTAAATGAAATACAAAACACAGTAGGAACTTCTGCATTAACTATTGACAGTAGTGGTAGAATAAACAAAGGTGTTATGCCTTACATATACTTACGTGGCAATAGTTCTTCGGAAGTAACTTCTCAAGCCACTGGAGAATATTATACCAATTGGTCTTTAGAAGGTGCTGCTTTAGGTGGTATGACATGGAATAGTGGAAATGGAAGAATAACTGTACCAGTAGACGGCATGTATCTTGTTGCAGCTAAATTTTATATGTGGATAGATAATGCTACTAATCACGGTGTTATGGTTAGAAAAAACGGCACTACGTTTCAAGAATATCAAACTGATTTTTCTGGTGTGGGCGCTGGTGGTAGGACAGACCATACCGTAACTGTTAATGAAATCCTTAAACTAGATGCTGGCGATTACATTCATTTTTATTGTAATGGAGATATCTACGGTGGCGCTAATCATACAAACTGTCAAATGGTTATGTTAGGATAATAAGGAAAAAAAATGGCAATTAGAAAAATCATATCAAGAAGTATCGGAGTGGATGTTATCGCTGCAGAAGATTTAGCAGATAACTCAATAACAACTGCTGAAATCACAAACGGTGCTGTAACAATGGCAAAACTTGCTTCGTCACTGGACTTTGCTGGTAAGACAGTCACTAACTTAGATGCTGGTGGCGGTTATTATCTAGGGGAAACAACTGCTGGA
>Ga0208667_1000988_pt1 | contig 11096 bp, 7 predicted proteins | sample 11BtaG_FD_184085 | JGI IMG/M metagenome (GOLD analysis project Ga0208667, IMG submission 184085) | Marine viral communities from the Subarctic Pacific Ocean - 11B_ETSP_OMZ_AT15265_CsCl metaG (SPAdes) (version 2) | ecosystem: Environmental > Aquatic > Marine > Oceanic | place: Pacific Ocean... | reverse complement strand
TTCTGCAATCTATCAGAAGTTGTTGTCAGGCCAGACGATACGCTCGCTAGTCTCAAACGAAAGGTACGCATTGCGGCTATCCTTGGAACTCTACAAGCTACCCTTACAGACTTTAGATACTTAAGGAATGTATGGAAGACAAACACAGAGGAAGAAGCTTTACTGGGTGTATCACTAACAGGTATCATGGATCACCATTTACTATCAGGACGAGGTGACAATGCAAAGCTTAAGAAGTGGCTCACAGAGATGCGAGAGGAAGCAATTGAGACTAACAAGCGGTGGGCTGAGAGACTTAACATTAATCCCTCTACAGCTATTACTGCGATTAAGCCTAGCGGTACTGTTAGTCAGTTGGTCGACAGTGCTAGTGGGATCCATCCTCGTTATAGCGAGCAGTATATACGAACAGTTAGAGCAGATTCTCGTGACCCTCTTTGTGCTGTCTTAGAGGCTGCTGGTGTCCCTGTAGAGACAGATGTACACAGTGCTAGTACCAAGGTATTCAGCTTCCCTATCGCCTCACCAGAGGGCGCTGTGACAGCCTCAGCTATGGGTGCGATAGAACAGTTAGATTTGTGGGAGTTGTATCAGGACTACTGGTGTGAGCATAAGCCATCGATGACGTGCTACTATAGGGATCATGAGTTCCTTGAGGTAGGGCAATGGCTATGGAACAAGTTTGATAAGGTATCAGGTGTTAGCTTCTTGCCTTACTCAGACCATGTATTCCAACAGGCACCTTATCAGCCCATTGATAAGAAAACCTACAAGCAAGCAGTAAAAGACTTCCCCACTGAGATCAATTGGGACATCAATGAGGAGTCTGATATGACTGAAGGTAGTCAGGAGCTAGCTTGCACAGGTAACAACTGTGAGATATAACCACTAAATTTAAGGACGTAGGAGGGTTTTTATTAACTCCAGTTAAAACTCTTCTACGTCCTTAAACCCAACCATCATATCTAAACCGCTGCTCCTAACTTTCTCGTTCCATTTTCTATTAGCTAAAGACTGAAGCCATGTCTTACCAAACTTCTTAGTACCTTCTTGTATGAACTCAGTCATAAGAGATTCGTTACTAGTAGGATGAGAAGCATAAGAAGCATACTTTTCAATCATTTTTTTCTGCATGAAAGCATCAAGGTTTTGAAACTTTTGAGAAGCTACAAGACCGCCTAACGCTACATCAACATAAGGCTGAGTTAACTGTCTAAGTAAAGCTGTTTCCGCTGTGCCTAGCTTAATACCTATAAACTCAGAGTCAACTGTAGGTATGTTCGCTTCTGTCTTATAAATATATTTTTGTACTTGTGTTAGATTGGTAGGAGTTAATCTAATTTTAGTAATAATTTCTAATGGGCTAGCCTCTCTAGGAGAAACACCACCAACACGACTAGTGTTTAAAGGTAAGTTCTCCCTTAAAAAAGGAATACGTTGTTGTACTTGCTCTACTCCTGTACGTGCTAATCTTTCTTCTCCATCAATAATACGAGCTAAGTCAGATACTCCAGTAGGAACAAAGCCTTTTGAGGCATCAGTAACATATCTTTCTATACCGTCTGCTTTGTTATACCTAAAATGATCCATAAAATTAATGGCACCTTCTAGTACAGTTTTGTTAGCAGTTGAGTTTAATATTGCCATCATAATATCGTCAAGGCTTTCACTTAAACGATTATACTCAGGGTCAGTAGTCTCATAATTAATTGTTTTATTTATACCATCCATTAAGTCTACGTAAAGACCAAGAGTAGTTCCAATAGGTTCAATCCTATCAAAACCTACATAGGTATTTCCAACAAGAACAGAACGCTCTGGGATACCTGCTTGCTGCCAACGTCTTCTTTCTTGTGCATCTTTAGGAGTACCTACAATATAAGGTAGACCTTCGTCGTTAGACAAAGCAAACAAAGTTAAAATAGGAGCTATAGTTGTTGTGCCAATGGCCGCTTTAACTAAGTAGTCATCCGCATCTTTAACTTGATAGACGGTCTTACCTTTAATTAACTTTTTCTTTAAAACTTTAGAACGCATCATAGGTATAAAAGCAAGAGGCGTATAAGCCATACCTTCTACTACAATATTGTATGGAGTTTTAGCAAACGGAAATAAAGTATTTAATCCTAAAGCTTTAAGATTTTGAACAAGAGTAAACTCCTTACCCATCTTAGATTTTTCACTATTGATTCCTGCAATAAGACCGGGAAGATTAAAATTGCGACCTTCGTGTAAAGGTAACCTACGTTGGAATGTCATGCCTAAAGCAAACTCACGTATGTCTTCGTAAGGAATGTCTTCTGCGGAAAACAAACCCTTAAACATTTCGTTGCTCTTCTTTTCTAAAGCAAGATTAGCTTGACGAACTGCTCTAAATCCAGCAGCTTTTGTTTGCTCCGCTGCTAACTTGTATTCTCCTTGGTACGTAGAGTTGTGAACATCCATAGCTTCTTTAAAATATTTAGTATGCAGTTCACCTACATCAGCTTTATTTCCCGGCTTAGTAGAATCTTTAATGGCTTGTTTTCTAGCCATTTCTGATATCTTTATAAACCTGAAATATACTTTAGCCGCTTCGTCAATAGCTACAGCAGCCCTTTGGGGCAAAGTAATCTTGGAAAGTTGGTCAGGTACTTTTTGATTTGCCATGTATTCTACGTCAGTAAAAAATCTAACAACTTCTTCATCAGTAAGATTAATACCTTCAGCAAACTTTTCAAGATCAACATCAGTAAAATTCGGATCAGTAGAAGCCCATGATTTTAAGTAAGCTTGTTTAGCTTCTTTAATTAATTGTTCTTTAGTTATTCCACGTGATCTAGCAACAACAGTAATGTCACCTGCTACGTCAGAAGCAATTCCTGTTTTCATAGCAGATAAAAAGTACCTAGCCATGTTAGTAAAAAGTTGTCCATCTCTTCCCATCACTGCCATGAAAGCAGCAACAGTGTGTCCTGTACCATTACGTATCATAGAGTTTGGCATGTAAAGACCAGCTTGAGCCATAGCACTAGCAATGTTAGCCCCGAACATACCCGTAGAAGCCAACAATGAATTTGTGTATACACTGGCTATGGTAGAAGATAAAGTCCATTGTTTAGTACCAGCATTGTTAAGCAATCCTCTAACAATATCAGGACGTAAAGTAACAAACTCTTCAGGCAATGAGTCTACTGCACCAAGAAGTCTATCAATAGCTTCTTCACATTCTTTTGATATGACTTTTCTTTTAGCCACACTCTACTCCAAATAAATTAGTAATAAGTTTACCTGAGTTAACACGACGTGTGTTTGCAGCAGTAAACTGTTTAGTCTTTTTAGCCTGCGTTAATATATGAGAAGCTGCTGTTCCATTAGCACGACGTAAATCAGCAACATAAGTATTTAAATATAAGTCTTGAATTAAATCTACCATTTCTGCACTGTCAGCGAGACCTTCTCTTTTCAGTTTGTTTATTTGTTTGAGTACCGTATCTACTCTTTGTTCTGCTTCAATAAACAAAGGACGTAAGGCTTCCATTACTTCAGAACTAAGAATTTTTCCTTTGTTTTCTTCAGCCATTAGCATGTCTAAAAGAGTGTCGTATTCTCTTGCAATAAAGCCTTCTGTTTTAAGTAGACGAGCAGACTCTTCTAGGTTTTCATAAGAAAAATCTTTAACACTAGGTAGGTTATCAAGAGCAAACTGAGTGTCTTCTTCTGTTAATCCACCAACGCTTTCTGCCCTCATTCTTTCACGACGCCCAGCAGTAGCCGCAGTTACTGTAGCTCGCCTACCTTTTTCTTCTTGAGTCATAAGAGGTTCACGACCAGCATCAGCGCCCAAGGGATCTTCAGCCCTCTTACGTGCAGTAGAGGGTGCTATAGTACCTGCGGACAAAGCCTGCGCTGCATCAACACCTTCAGAAAGCTCGTCTGCATATTGCACAGCAGGGCGTACACCAGCAGAAGAAGCAGAAGGAGGAGCATCTAAACCAAGACGAACACCATTTATCTGTGCATAGTTAATCTCGTTTGCAGCATCTGTTACTGGATCTCCTGTAGGCTTAGGAGGTGGTAGCTTAACTTCGATAGTAGCGCCTGTAGTATTGTTGTTAGTTACTCTATTTTTAATGGCGACTATCTGCTTAGGATTAGCATACAAAGAAGAATTTACATTAACTTGATAACCACCATTAGGAGCGTAGTCTAATCCAGTAAGTACATCTACTTCGTTGTCTAGTTCTAATATACGACGCTCTGCTCTTTGTATTCTAGCTTTAGCACCTGCCTGTCCGGGCTGTAATTCTTGAGAGCGTTGAGCTAACCTAGCAATTTGATTTTCAATTTCAATAACGGAATCTTTAACTTCTTTAGCTGCTTTATTTGTTTTGTTAATCTCATCAGCTTTAACTTTTTCTAGCCTTTTAATTTGAGCTTCAATAGGCTTACGCTTTTTGCGTCCTGTTGTAGCAGCTTTTGTTGTCAGAGTAGCAATCTGATTATCAATGTTTTGTATCTTAAGTGTAGAAGGAGCAGACTGAGTAACTTGAGGCTCAATGTTAACAGTAGCAGTTGTTACTGGAGTTTCTTTAGGCTGTACACGACCACCTGATAACGTCATGGGCACAGGCTGTGGTGCAAGCTTAGGAGGGACTACAGGTGGAACAGGTGGACGTGAAAAAGCTTGAGCGCCTTTAACAATTGCAGTAGGAACAGCAGCGGTGGCTGTACCTAAAGCCGTACCAAACAAAGTATTGCGTGTTCTACTGTCTCCAAACTCGTCATAGGTTGGTATTAAAGCACCTGCCGTAGCTCCACTACCTGCACCGCCAGCAAGAGCGCCTAATACTGGGCTGTACTTAGCAAGCATAGCGCCGCCCTTTATAGCAGGTGCCATTGCTGCCCCAGTAACAGGATCTAATACACCTCCCATAGCAAGACCACCAATGTAATCAGTCAAGGCTCCTTCTCTTGCTACTTCTACTCTGTTCTTAAACTCTTCTCCTAAATCTTTTTTAGAACCAAAGATAGTTCTGAAAGAATCTGTTAGTCCTTCTTCTGCTCCAATTTGCATAGCCCTAGAAGGACTAGTAATAGGAATAGAAGGCATACCACCACGCCCAGCAGCTTCAACATTGTACTGAGTTTTTTCTTCTTCAGTTCTAGGGCCACGTCGCCTTGCTTCTAAAGCAACAGCAGCGTTAACTACACGAGGACGTATTTGTTCTGGTATAGAATCAACAGGCGTATCACTAAATAAAACAACTAACACCTCTTCAGGTATATCTTCAACAGGCGTGTTTTTGTAACGTTCAACAAGTTCGTTTTTGGTTTTCTTTGCTGAAGAAAAATTATCTATACTTTCATCAATAACATCAAGGTAATCTGTATACTTTTTAACAACTGAAACCATTAGTGCTAACCTTATAGTTGAGTGTCAGTTAAAGACTTTACTAAACCGGGAGCAAGTTGATTTAATGTAGGACTAGTAGGATTATCTGGTGTCGTTTCTGGTGTTGGTTCTGGTGCTGGTACTGATGTAGATTCCCAACCCTGTCCTGTATTTTGTACCATAGCAGATACCGCATGGTTTTCTAACCACTTCTCAGCTTCTTTAGTAAGCTTACCGTTTGCATCTATAGGTAAATTTTTAACTGTAATTTGTTGTTTAGTACCTGATAGTGCGTCTAGACCAGCAAAAGCAGAAGTAGCTTCCATAGTAATTAAAACAGGAGTTGATGTTTCACCTTTCTTTTTAGCTTTATTGTTTAGTTGTGTTGCTTCTAAATCAGCAACTTTTTTAGGAGCGTCTGCACCAAACGCACTAGCGGCTGCTTGAATAGCTAACTGTCTATTTTCATCAGTAATCTCAGGATTAGTTTCTTGCCATTCAAGCCATTTTTGTGTACCGCCTTCTTCTTTTTTAGTATTATACAAAGCTACTACATCTTTAGATGTCATTTGTGCAGCAAGTTCTGAAGTAATAGTAGGGTCAATTTGTTGCACAAGAGAAACAATACTATCTTGTTTACCATCTTCTAAAAATTTATTGTAAATGTCATTAATTTTAAAACCAGCCTGACTAAGAGCTACGTACTCTGGCCCCATACTTGAAACAAAAGCCATTGATTTCTTTTTTTGTACAGCAGCTTGGTTAGTTGCTTGCAAATCAGGAAGTGTTTTCATTATGTCTGCTTGAGACACACCAAGCCCTTGCATACTACCCATGTATGATTTCATAGTTTCAGGATCAAAACGTCCTTCAGCAGCGGCTTGCTGTGCAGCCAACGTACCACCCATCATTCCCTTTTCTCTTTGTTGTCTTTGCTCTTGTTGACGCATAAGTGCAGGAGCTTGACCTACACTACGAGCAACATCAAACAACCCCTGTTGATAGGTAGGCTGAAGGAGACCTTGTAAAAATGTCTGTGAAAATTTAGCCATTGTTCTGTGTCTCCTTAACTAAACAGTTCTAAAAGAGGTGTAATAAAACCATCTTTTTTGTTGCCTACCGGACTCAACATACCACCTAGCAATCCTGTACCAAGACCACCAAGCAAGTTAGCTCGTGCCTGTTCTGCAATTAGTCGTGCTTCAAGACCACTCATCATAGTCTCACCGTACTGACCAGCACCGTACAACTGACCCTGCTGTTGCATCTGTGGGTAAAGCTGTGAAGCTTGTTGTACATTAAGCATCTGTGCTTGTGGCATATACGCACCTGACAAGGCACCTAAGTTTAGCTGTTGCTGTCCTTGTTGTAATCCTAAGCCACCAGCCAACATCTGTTGACCACTACCAAGAGATTCGATAGCACGTCGTTGCTGTGCGTCTGTTAAGCTACTACCTAGTCCAGCAAACTGAGAACCTAATGCTGCTTGTTGTTGTTGTTCTGCTTGTGCTTGCTGCATAGCCATTAAGGATGCTTGATTCTGAGCTTCTGCTTGTGCCTTAGACAAAGCAAACTGCTCTGGCGTACCTCCGTACATATTAGTTTGTACACCCATACGTCCTTGATTAAACAAACGCTCTTCTAAGGCTAGTCGTTGACGTTGCTCTTCAGGCGTTTGCATAGCTCTTATGCGGTTGTAAACATCAGTCTCACGACCAGCCATAGGTTGAGCAAGTTGACCCATAAACATGCCGCCTAAGTTTGAGGCATTTTGAGCGAGTAAAGGGTCTTGCCCAAGCTGTGTAGTACCACGGCCCATCAGAGCCAACCCAGCAGCAGCGGCTTCAGGACTTCCCGTAGTACCTCCTGCAAAGCCTGTCTGAGCTTGTCTAAGCAGTTCATTCTGTATGGCTTGCTCTGTACCGCTTAACGTATTATAAACATCAGTACTTACAATATTGCCTTGAGCATCTATTGTAGGCGTAGCGCCAAACTGTGACCCAGTAGAAGAAGTAACAGTAAAAGGTTTAAACTGAGACATGCCTACAGCTTGATTAGCAAGCTCCATAGCGCCCGGAATACGTGTCCCATCCACTGTAGTACCTAAGAGAGACTCTGTACCAATGTCGCTTAATCTATTATAAGCAGCACCTGTAAGAAGTCCTCCCCCAATGGCAGTACCTGTTCCTAATATTTGACCTATCAAATCGCTCATATCGTTTTACCTAATAGTGCTAATACGTTCATTTCCTGTATAGACAAAGCGTAGCCGTTAATGTCTGTCTCAAGGCCCACGTTAATTACAGATCCATACCCTGTTGTGTTTAGTGAGTTTCTGCTTATAGTAATTCCGTCAGCAGAAAAATCAGAGTCAGTATATTCAGACTGTCCATAAAAACCGGGACTATCACTAGATGTTCTAAAAGTACTAGAACTAGTATCTTTTGAAAAGTCATAAGACCACTTGAGGAAGATGTCTGAGTTGTTTCCCCCAAGCAAAGTAGGTCTAATCTTTTTTAACATCTTAATCTTTGCTGGATCACCAAATGTAAGGCCCGGACTAAAGTACCTAAAGCGGTAAGGTTGTCCGTTGTCTTTGTAGTTGTCGTACTTACCTAAACCGTCTACACACCCTATGTATATGTCACCGTTCCTGTCTCTTTGGAACGACTTAAAGTCTACACTGGGCCAACGAGTAACCCTGTACGCTCCGTTCTCTAGCGTTGCTCTTATGTCAAAGCAGTACACTAAACTAAGATCAGCAAAACACAAAAGATAAAAATAGTTTTCAGGACTGTACACAGTACTAACAGGCGTAGTGGTAGCCAATGTATTAGCAATTAACTCTTGCTTTATATTCCTGCTTAAGTCAGTAATAGGCAGAGACTTTTCTTGTATTGTTCTACCTAGTCCCCTTAGACCTGTAGGAGTTAAAAATAAAATATCTGTTCCTATGTCTTGTATGCTGTTTCTGTCTACACAACCTACACCAGCAATGGTGTCATGAATAGCCATAGATGCAGGACTGTCTGCTCCACTGTAAACAATTATATTATTCTCACCAAAGACAATAAGAAAGTTATTATGTGCGGCAAGAGCTACGACTTTATCAAACCCATTAGGCCATGCCTCAGCTACATCTATAGATCCGCTAGAACCACCAGTAAATTGATGACCTACTAACAAGTCAGACCAATAAATAATACTATCATTAGTAGCATTACCTACGACAAACAACCTACCATAAGCAGCAAGAACTTCATTAGAATACTGACTAGCTGACACATTAGCACCAGACACACTAGACATTTTAGTTACTGCCCCTAGTGAGTGGCTATAGACTAAAGGCTCGTAACCACGTTGAAAGAAGTAAGCGTAATCATTAAAGTTAACAATCTTCCAATCGTTAGCTGCAATTGTGTATGAACCCGGCGTAGCATCTACCAGTGTCGTAGTGCCTGTTATAATCTTATTGTTACCAGTACTAAAAATTACTTCGTTACCTGCACTGTCGTAAAACTCATGTATCTTATGTAGGTAGTCTGTACTTAGTACCGTTTTGTTTGTGGTAAGAACAGAATTACCTTTTCGTGACGCAAGACGACCACGCCTGTCAATGATAGCGTTATCAGCAACTTCTGCAAAAGCAGTGTCCTGTGCTATAGGAGAATCCTCAGTGTTGATACCCATAAAAGCAGGAGCAACTAAGTTAATACTCTGTAGTGGCTGGGCCATACTTACTCCTACGGTGTGTACCAGATGGTTTCGTCAGGGTGCTTTTGTGCATCCATAGCGATTGCATCTGATAGATATTTGTCAGCTATAGCAAAGTACTCAGGGGTTGATGTACCGCCTGTCTCGCCACGTTCACGAGCTAACAAAGCCACTGCCATGTGAATAACAGGCTGACTAGGAATAGCAAGAGTGTCTGCATCAACAGACAAAGGAACATTCCTAATTACCATTTTAGTTTTAATAGAGTAAACACCATCAGGTTTAGGATATACATCAATCTGTGAATCACCATTAGCATCTACACTGTTGTAAGTGTAAAAAGCAGGGGCACCAGATGCAGGAGTTCCTATCAAATACTTGTCATCAATCCAAGACTGAGGACGATACTCCATGATTATATTAGATGTATCGTTAACCATAGTCAGTACTTTACCGTAGTCCTGTGAACCTGTAAGAGAATACGTGTAGTCATCTGCCGCAGTAGTAACAGTAACAGTAGTCCTAAGCTGTGACCAATCCCAAGTATTTTCTATTAGTGTTTTAGAATCGTTAATATAGTCACCAACCATAGTGCTATACGTGTTAGAGTAGACAGTAGTTACTTGATCTTCTCGTAAACGCCTAAGCACATTGTTTACTAAATTTAAATATGTCATACTAAATCCCTAAACAGACCAGCCCTTATTTGCTTAACATAATCTATTTGATTTGATGAACCAATAGGAGCAAGTTGTGGGCTAGAAAAACTTAGTCTTTGTATTGGAGCAGGATTAAAAGTACCACCTGAACTTGGGCCTACAACATTTGGTGGCGGTGGAGATGTTGATTCTGGTTGTGGTATTAACATAGAAAGCGCACTTGCTAAACCAGCAGCAGTTAATGCACCTGCATTATTATTATTACTATTAGTATTGGTATTAGTGGTAGTAGCAGTAGTTGATGGTGTAGTAGTAGTAGTAGTTGATGGTGTAGTAGTAGTAGTTGATGGTGTAGTAGTAGTAGTTGGTGTAGTGCTTTGAGAAGCAGCATACGCTATGCCTTCTGGAGAATTTGCTATACCATCAGCTATTTCTTCTAGTGACATGCCAGAATTAGCCCAGTTCTGCAAAAAATTCTCTGCTCCAGAGCGACCTAAAAGCTCGTTATACAGTGCATTAACATCAGCAACAGAAACTTGACTTAAGTTATTTGAAGAGCTTTCAAGGTTAGGAAAACTAGTTTGTGATGTATACGTTGCTGTATCTTGGGCATTAGGAAAAGCATTTAAAAGAGTCTGTACATTCTCAAGGTCTGAACTGTCGTTATAGAAATTAGCAACTTCTTGACCACTTCCAAACATACTACCACCCAGAGAACTATTAAGCCATGTACTATATTCAGTACCAGATGTGTAACTTGCCATTGGCCCTGTGTAAGTGTTACCGTAACCGGGATAGTACGTATACTCATCTGGATGCGTTTCTGGACTAGTACTTGCTATATAAGCATCAGCCGCTAACGCCTGTTGACTAGGGACGTATGCAGGATCTCTATTGTCATATGCCATTATATATATTTCCCAAATAAACTATTAGACTGACGCTTTATTAAACCTTCTAAGAAATCTGTAGCGTTGCCTTGTTGTATTGCTACAGGGGTAACTGATTCAAAACCTAATCCTTGTACTTCAAACGGATTGTAAGAAGCTCCTCTAGCAGCCTGTACAGTAGCTCCACCGCTACCATCACCATTCCCATCGCCACTACCATCACCACTACCATCACCACTACCCTGCCCAGTTCCTGTACCAGTACCTACTGCAATACAAGCACCTGTGCTATCTGTTACACCCAATTCACCATTAGCAGCAATACAAATATTACCAGCAACATTTTCTCCGGGGGTAGTACCTGTCTCTGTACCGGTTCCTGTACCGGTTCCTGTACCAGTGCCTGTACCGGTTCCTGTACCAGTGCCTGTACCAGTGCCTGTACCGGTTCCTGTACCA
>Ga0208667_1000987_pt1 | contig 11097 bp, 21 predicted proteins | sample 11BtaG_FD_184085 | JGI IMG/M metagenome (GOLD analysis project Ga0208667, IMG submission 184085) | Marine viral communities from the Subarctic Pacific Ocean - 11B_ETSP_OMZ_AT15265_CsCl metaG (SPAdes) (version 2) | ecosystem: Environmental > Aquatic > Marine > Oceanic | place: Pacific Ocean... | reverse complement strand
GCAGGCGAGTGCGCTTCCGCGATCGCGTGCATGGAGGATCTGAGATGACCGATTGCAAAACGTGCACGGTGTGCGGACAAGCCAAGCCGATCTCCGAGTTTCATCGCCAAGCATCGGCCAAAGGCGGGATCCGGCCGCATTGCAAGGACTGCGGCAACGCAAAGAACCGCGATCTGCGCAAGCGCGCAGCAGAGAACGCCAGAGCGACGACGCGAGTTTGCGAGGTGTGCGGCGTTGAAAAGCCGCTCCAGCAATATCGGCTGCAAGGCGAAGGATACAAATACCGGCGCAAGGAGTGCCGCGGGTGTGAGCGTGATCGGCGACGCGAGCGCGAAGAGGCCCAACGCCAGGCGCTGATCGAGTCGGGCGCCGCAAAGCGCTGCACGACGTGCCGCCGTGTAAAGCCGCTTGAGGCGTTCCACAAGCACACCGGCAAGGCAGACGGCCACGCAACGGAGTGCAAGATGTGCCAACGCAGACGCGAGCGGGACCGGGAGAGGCGCCGAAAGTCGCGCGATCGGTCGGCGTTTTTGGCCACGCTGAAGACGTGCGATCGATGCCACGAGGCAAAGCCGCGATCCGAGTTTCGCTTGTCCTCGCACTCCCCCGACGGCTGCGTGTCGCACTGCAAAGCGTGCACGGCGAAGGGTAAGCGGCAGACCTGCACGATCGAGGCGGAGACGCCGGAGCAGCTGCGCGCATGGGAGCAGCGCGCGCAGAAGCGCAGCCAGCCCGCGCTCGACATCCTCCGAGCACAGACCCAGGCCGCGCTCGAGGGAAAGGCGCTGTGATTTTATGCGCATCTTTTGTTGCGCATGAAATAGCAATGGATCAAGCTGTGATCAGTGGAAATGCAACACCTCAAACGGATCGTCGAGTTGGCCGACGATCCCTGTATCGAGTGCGGCCGAGGCGTCGCGCAGAATCACGGCGTTTGCTGGGAATGCGAGCGCGACGCGTGGGAGGAGTGGTGCGAGGCACGGGCGGAGGACGCCGAGCAGCGCGCCAAGCAGGGCCAGGCCCTCGACCAAAAGGCGGATTACCGATGGTAGACCTTGACCTTGAGCCCATCGAGCTAGACATGGCGATCCCCCCAGGCCGCGTTGTTACGCTCCGCGGCGTGGCCTGCATCAGCGGCCAAGATGTGGTCGTGGTGGCCAACGTCTCGCCCCGCGGCCTACGCCTCGACGAGTGCAGCGAGGCGCTCCGCTCCGCAGTCCGTCACCGCGTGGTCGGCTCTCCGACGATCCGCGCGGCCGTGGCCGATGGCGCACGCGTTCGGGGGCCGCTGTGATCGTCGTCGAGGAGCCCACCGCGGCCGAGGCTGCTGCGGCAGTTGTGGCGATCCTGGCAGCGCTCAGCGCTGGGCAGCGCCCGGTTGTAACGCTGGAGGTGTGCGAGTCTGCGGCGCTGCTCGAGGCGCTTGAGGCTGTGACGCGGCCCACCGTGTGCTCAGAGGTAACCGATCGGTGGGTCGATGCTTGGGGCCGCACCGGCCACTACACGCGCGTGACGGGGCACGACGCGTCAGCCTGGGCCGATTTTGGCCCGCTTCGCGTCACCGCCACAAGTGCGGACCAAAGCGACCGTCAGGGACCGTGGGACCTGCTCACCGACGACCTGCACGACGTGATCTTTGATGTGTTGCTCGTACTTGCCTGCGGCGAGCTCGACGAGGTGATGGCCGAGTATGGGTGATCCGGAAATGACCGAGGAACAGACACTCGAGGTTATCAGCAATGCTCGATGGTTAGAGCTCGGACGCCGCGCGGTCGCATGCGATCGGTGGCGCTGGGGGCCGGGGATGCTGGCGTTCGACGCGAGCTGCCCTGAGAAGCCGGCGAGGGTGATCGATGCTTCGCACACTGTTGTGCACCAGGATGAAGATGGTTTGATGCACGAAGGCGTGTTAGATGGGCGCCCGGTCGTGCCCGACTTCCGCGATCCCGCAACGCGCGGGTGCCTGCTGGCTCTGGTTCGGGACGTGCTCGGCGAGCCTTGTGCGTTTGTGTTGGCCGAGTACATGGCGCCGAACGTGTACTCGTCAGCACTCATAGTCAGGGGGGCAAAGCCGCAAATACTGCAATCGGTTGCAACGTCAGAGCCGGGTTTGGCGGAGGTTGCTGTGCTTGTGTCAGTGCTTGGCCCGTTGCGATTGCCGCGAGACGACGATGATGCGTGATCGAAATGTCGAAAAGCAGCAGGCGGTACGGTTGACGCAGGGCCTATTGACCAAAAGAGGCAAGAGGCGCGATCGTATTGTCGCGGACTGCGGTCGTTTGCTGTTCAACGTGGAGGCGGAGCCTGGCAAAGTTAGGACGCTAAGGCACGCGTGCAAGGATCGCGCGTGTCCGTACTGCGACAAGCAAAGGGCGCAAGACATTGGCTCTCGATTGCGTGCGTATTACAGGCGACGAACGGCACAGTGGGGTGCAATTCAGGGGCTGGCAAAGTGGCTTGGATACGGCGGCAAGAAAAGACCTCTGTTTGTCTTCGCCACGCTGACGCAGCCGAAGCGTTTCGTCGAAAAGGAGGGCGCCCAAGGAGCAATTGAGCGTCTACTTGGCGCCTATGCGCGGATGACGAAACAGTGTCGTGCAACAGGGCGTGCCTTTCATGCGTTTTCGCCAGGGGGCGTACGAACTATTCAGGTCACGTTCTCGAAGTCATCGGGCTGTGCGGGCTACCACGCGCACGCTCACTGCATCTTCGAGCTGGCGCCAGGGGTCACGCTCGACGAGATCAAGGCGTTCGTGCTCAACACGTGGTGTTTGGATGGTGCGCGGCGATCGGCGCAAGACCTGCAAATCTTCGACGAGACACACATTGGCCAGCTTGCAAAGCCCGTGGCGGACTTGATTGACGGGTTCAAAACCGACGCAGACGCCGCCCGCGAGGCAGTAGACGCGATGGTAAGCCGCCGAATGATTAGCGGTTTTGGCTCTTGGCGCCGGTGGAGGGCAGAGTTGCCGAGAGAAAATGCCGCCCAATAGGCAGCTGTGGCGGCGTTTTCTACACGCAAGAGATCAAGCGGTGCAGCAGGTGCGCACCTATGGCACGATCCCCCCCGTGCCACCCCGCAAGCCAGGCCGGCCGATGGAAGGCGACAAGCCGCGCAATAAGCGCATATTTGTGCTCGCGACTGAGGACGACATCAGCGCGATCGATGCCTGGGCCGACGCCAATGGCACGTCGAGGTCGTCAGCGGTGATCCGCATGGTCCGCGAGCGACTCCGCCTCGACGGGTATTGAGGCGAGCTCGCGCCGCTCTGCGTCCACGTCGAGCGCGGCGAGCTGCTCAGCCTCCGCCCGATCGGTGAGCCACTGCGCCGCCACGGTCTGCGCCGGTCCACGTAGGCGGATCTGCTCCGCCACCGACTCCGGTACGCGCACGTGGATCGATACGCTGCCGCGTGCGGGCTTGCCCCTGCGCCCCTGTGGTCCTGCTCGAGGCCGGGCATACACAACGCCACCGCAGCGCGGGCACGGCGTCGAAGCGCACGCAGGCACCTGCCGCTGCCCGTGCCAGCCGCAAGCGCACTCCACGACGATCGTGCGGGACATGCTGCAAGTATAGCATTTCATGCGCAACAAATCGCTGGCGTGGTCGCGGCATATTACTACACTGTAAACATGCGAACGGAAGCTCTAACGATCGACATGATCCGCACCCTACGCGACGAAGCACGCTTGGCCGCAGACTTTGAAACGGTGTCAACGTGCATCCGGGCACTGTGCGACGGCGACACAGACGCCGCCGCAGACATTGCGGAGATCATCACAGCTGCCCGCGCAATGGACGAGTCGCGCCCGTTCGTGCGCGTCGAGGCGAGCAAGTGACCCGCGGGCCCGGTCGTCCTCGATGGACGACTGGCAAGCGCGTGCGCCTGGTGCTCGAGGTCAGTGAGCGCCAGGCCCAGGCCCTGGACACGTACGCGGAGCAGGGACAGCACCGCAGCCGATCCGAAGCGCTGCGGGCTCTGCTGGAGTCCCTCGCCTGCACCGATTGAGCAGATCTGCATACACCGAATAGGTGCGCACCTTGTTCGGAGTTGTCGCAGGGATTTACCTGCGTTAGTTTTCAGGGGCGCGCGCGGCTGTTCTGTTCGTGGTTCTGTCGGTTCTTCTCTGGCCGTTGCGCGCAACCTTTCCAATGGCGATCCGAGACGAGGACAGGCAGGCCGCTTGGCGGTACGCGCAGGCACAATGCACGGACGCGCAGATCCTCAGCGCTCTGCGTCACCGCGTGCGCGAGGCTGCCGCAGTCGTGGGCGCGGAGCCTGCCCTACAGGGCCTTGACGCCTTCTCTGCTGCCGTAGCCCTCGAGCTGTGCGATGCGCGAGACCACGGCCGCGCAGAGGTGGCCCGCGTCGTCTACGAGGGCGCCACCGGGCAGATCGAGCTTGACCCGGCGCAGTGCAGCCTGGCGCAGTTCTTTTTGCGCGCGCATTGCGGGCTAGAGGCATCGACCGACGCCGCCACAGAGCAGGCGAAGCGGATCGCGCAGATGAGCGACGCCGAAAAGCGCGAGACCTTCGCTAGAGTCGCTGAGCGCTACGGGCTTGCCGTGGTGCCGATCGCGGAGGCGGTGTGATCGTGTGGGACCTGCTCGCCTTGGCGCAGGATGACGAGGTCGCGCAGATGCAGGCGATCCGCCAGTTGCCGCAGCCGGATCGGTGCGAGGCGTGCGGGGCACCGCTGGACGGGCACGACTCGCCGGAGTGGAAGATCGACGTTTGCCGGCGCTGCGTGGTCTATCTCTGCCGGTACGGGAGCGAGGCATGAGCCGGCGCGCGTCACCCTCCAGGGCGGAGTGCATGGCGTGCGGGCAGGACAAGCCCACGTCGTCCTTCGTTCTCGTGGCGGTGGACACGGACGGCACGCCCACGGGGATCTGCCACGCCTGCCGACACGCACAGCGCAAGCGGGACAAGCGGATGCAGGCAGCGCGCGATCGGTGCCACCGCGGCAGGGACTCGCCGCAGCGTGAGCGGGAGATCGCGACGGCATACGCGGAAGAAGTCGAGCGAAAGACGCAGGACGCATACGCGCGCCTGCGCCAGCACCGGGAGGACGCAAGACGATGAAGCCACGGAAGGCGAAGCAGGGCGCAAAGAAGTGCGGCAAGTGCGGCGCGTCGGATTGGGATCGATCTGGACGCTGCCGCGAGTGCCGGCGGATCCGTCAGCGGTCTTGGGGCGCGCGCAAGCGCCTAGAGCGACGCCTCGCAAGGGAGACATGGGCACCGCACGCAGACGCCGATCGCATTGCGGCCGGGATGCTGCCTCGAGGCACAAGCACGCTGCGCAACGCTGCCGGCGAGGTGGTCCTCCAGTGGCAGAAGACAGAGCGCGATCCGACGATGGCCCGCCAGGCCGTGCTCGATGCGTTCGCCGACGTCGCAGCCAAGATCCCCGCAGCACGTCGAGCCAAGCCGCCCAAGACGGCAGACCGCGATACCTGCTGCGTGTACCCGATGGGCGATCCGCACCTGGGTATGCGGGCATGGTCCGAGGAGACGGGTGATCGCGACTATGACCTGACGATCGCCCGCGCCGAGCTCTACGCCGCAGCCGATACGCTTTGCTCGATCGCGCCGCCGTCCCGCACGGCGATCGTGATCCCGCTGGGCGATACGGTGCACGGCGACGACAGCACCAACAAAACGCGCCGCAGCGGTCACGTGCTCGATGTAGACGGCCGATACGCCAAGGTGGCGCGGCTGGCCGTGGACACGATGATCCGCATCATCGATCGGGCCCTGCTGAAGCACGAGCGCGTGCTGTTCAAAGCGGTGACGGGCAACCACGACGACGAGACGTCGTTGTGGATCGCGCTGTGTGTGCAGCAGCGCTACCGCCTCGATCCGCGCGTGTATGTGGACACGCGGCCGAACCGCTTTTGGTACTTCCGCTTCGGCCGGACGCTGCTCGGCGCGACGCATGGCGACACGGTCAAGCGCTCGGGGCCGTCACTGGCTGAGATCATGGCGCACGACCGCCCGCACGCGTGGGCCGAGGCTAGACACCGCTACTGGTACGTGGGTCACGTGCATCACCGCAGCGTTCACGAGCGGCCGGGGGTGCTGATCGAGACCTTTCGGACGATGGCAGCTCGCGACGCCTACGCGGCCTCGCACGGGTATCGCAGCGGCCAGGACATGCAGATGATCGTGCTGCACCGGGAGCACGGCGAGATCAACCGGCATCGAGTCGGGATCGGCAGGATCGGAGGGTGATCGGTGGACGCATGGCAAAACGGCAGGTTTTCGCAGGTGGTGGCTGTATCGCTGAGGGATCGCGCGCCGTGGTGGCGCCGTGGCTGGCGATGGCTGCGGGAAGTGTTGGGGCTGTGACCGTCGCGGTGGCTTTCGACGAGATCGAGGCGCTGGTGTATGTGGCCGCGCTGCTGGCGATCCTGCTGCACGAGCGCCGAAACAGCGAACGGATCGCCCGCCTCGAGGCGGTGGAGGAGTACCGCGCCGCTCGATCTGGCACGGCAAGCGAGGAGACGAGCGAATGAAACGCGTAATTATCGAGTCGCCGTACGCCGGCGAGACCAAGCGCAACGGCCGGTATCTGCGGGCGTGCATCAAGGACAGCCTGCTACGCGGTGAATCGCCGTTTGCCTCACACGCGCTCTACACTCACGCGCTCGACGACGGCAAGCCAGACGAGCGCCGGCAAGGCATCGCAGCGGGCTACGTTTGGCGGCACGTCGCAGACGCCACCGTGATCTATGCGGATCTGGGCTGGTCTGCGGGCATGATCGACGGATCCGAACACGCTCGATCGATCGGCCAGGACGTCGAGGTGCGTACGATCGGCAAAGGGTGGGAGCGTGCCTGACGACGTCCCCCAGCGCTACAAGAGCTACGCCGCGTCGGTGCAGGCGGGCAATACGTCGCGCGAGGTCGCAGAGATCTACGGCGTCAGCGTGGCCACCGTGCAGCGGGCCTGTGCTCGCCTTGGCGTTGAGCGCCTCGGCCACCGACGGCCGAAGTTCACGACGGAGGAGGCGTGGGCGCTGTACGAGCGGCACAAGTCAGTCGCCGCCGTGGCGCGCGAGCTCGGCGTCAGTCGGCAGGCGATCACGCGGCGTTTTCAAAAGGACGGATGCACGACCAACTGGGACTCGCGCGGGCATCGGTACGACGAAGACGAGAAGTGGGCCGCGGTGCGAATGTACGAGGACGGCGAGGCGGTGGCAGACATCGAGGCTGCCACCGGGATGCACTCGAGCACGATCCGGCGGCTGGCAAGGCAGCAGGGCGTCAAGATCCGCGACCATGGGCCAATACCCAAGCTGACCTACGAAGAGGCACGCGACGCCGTCGAGCGTTGGGGGTCGCACCAAAGCGCCGCAGACGTCCTAGGCGTCTCGTGTAGCACCGTCACACGCACGCTGTGGCAGGGGCGATGTGCGGAGATGGCGAAGGAGGCCGCAGAATGACGAAGCCACGGCCCGACTTGATCCCCGCTGATGTGCTGCTTGCGTGCGGTCGCGTCTTGGCGGCGGCATGGGACAAGCACGGCGATCCTCGCACGGCACTCGATGACCCGGAGCACCCCAACGGGACACGCGAGGCCAACGCGGCGAGCATCACCCGGCATCTGCTGGCGTGGCGCAGCGGCCAGATCTGGGACGACGAGACGGGCGAGCACCACCTGGCGCACCTGATCGTGCGGGCTGCGTACATGGCGAGCCGGGACTATCGGGACCGCGCGCGCGAGCTCGACCAACGCAAGGCGAGCACGCCGGACGAGTGGCACACGGCGGCGACGTCCGATCTGGTGCGAGCGTGGGAGGAGACGGACGACTGATGCTCGCCGCTCCCATGGATCACTTGCTGCTTGCCGCCTCGATCGCGCTCAACACGGCAGACGCAGCGCCCGAACCCCTCGAGCAGCAGTGCGCGGGGCACCCGTTGCAGGAGCGGTTCCTTGCCGACCGCAGCCGCGTGCGCGTTCTGGTGACATCACGGCGGACCGGCAAAACCGTCGTGCTGTGCGTGGACGCTGCCCGCACCGCTGCCCGCGTCGAGCCTGGGACCTGGGTGCTGTACGTGACCAAGACGCGCAAAAACGCGAAGGCGGTGGCCTGGCCCGAGATCAAGCGTGTTCTGCGGGAGTCGGGGCACGCCTACACGGCCAACGAAAGCGACTTGACGATCACGATCAGCGGCGGCGGATCGATTTTGCTGGGCGGCGCAGACAAGATCACGGAGATCGAGAAGTACCGCGGCTTCAACTTCGCGTTGGCGATCGTGGACGAGTGCGGCACGTACCCGAGCGACCTGCTCGAATCGCTGCGCGACGAGGTCCTAGAACCTGCGACGGTGGACACAGGCGGGCGCATGATCTTCAGCGGCACGCCTGGCCCGACACTGTCCGGCGCCTGGTACGAGATGAGCGGCCCGCAGGCGTCTGACGTCCACCGAGGGACGCTGTTGGACAACCCGCACCTAATGCGGCATCTGCCGCCCGATAAGCGCAGGGCGGCGATCGTCGAGTTTCTCGCCGAAGTCCGCGAGCGCAACGGCTGGACGGAGGAGAGCCCTACTTACGTGCGCGAATGGCTGGGCCAGTGGGCGCAAGACGACTCCGTGCTCGTGTTCCCGTTCGAGGCTGAACGCAACGGCTGGACGCCCGCTGCGGGGCCGCTGGGCTTGCCGTCGCACAGTACGACAGGCGTGCTGCTCGCGGTGCAGGACTGGCGCGCAGTCGTGGCCCTTGATGCCGGCTACACGGACGCCAACGGGTACGCCGTCCTGGCGACGCACCCGCACCGGCGGGAGGTGTTCGTGCTCGAGACACACAAGCGGCGCGGTCAGCTGATCGAGGCGGCAGCGCAGGAGATACGCACGCTTCGCGAGCGGTACACGATCGACGGCCGGCAGCCCGCGGTGGTCGTCGATGCGGGCGGCATGGGCAAGATCCACGCGGAGACCCTCGCGCAAAAGTACGGCCTACCCGTCACGCCGGCGGAAAAGCGCGAGAAGGCGTCCGCGATCAGTATGCTGCGCGATGACATCCTCTCGAGCCGGCTGCGCGTTTTCGCAGGTCCTGCCACCGACGCGATCCGCGAGGAGTGGAGCGTGCTGGCATGGGATGGCCGGCGCGAGCAGATCGCAGACGGGCAGGACGACCACGCCACCGACGCGGCGATCTATGCACACCGTTACTTGCGCAACTATACTCGGGCGATCCCGGCCCCAGCACCCGAACCAGGCACACGACAATGGCACCAGAAGGAGCGGCAAAAGATGATCGACGAGGCTCAAAAGCGAATGCGGCGACGGCTGAAGAAAGGACGCACGGTCGCATGACCAAGGCTCAGCTTGAGCAAGAGTTGGCAAATGTCCGCGCCGAGCGTGACACGCTGCTCGAGCAGCTCCAGCGGCTGCAAACCGACGACGAGGACGCAAGCGTCTTGCATACGATGCGAGCCAACGCGCAGCCCGACGGCGTCGTTGTGTCTGCGCCCGAAGGTACCCGCACGCAACGCGTGGCCCGTGTTGGTCGTGCGTTTCGGGACCTGGCGCGAAGCCTGAACCTTCGCGGCGTCTGGGCCGTACAGGTCACAGGAAAGCGCATGAGGGGCGGCGCAGGGTGATCAAGTCGTCCGCCACCCTCGCGATCTTTGCGCTCGGCGTCCTGTTCATGGCGTTGGCGTCGTCGTTCCTCGAATGGAGGCGGCGGTGATTGAGATCCGCGACGCTACGGAGTCAGAGTTACGCCTTGTTCGGTCGTCTTGGTATCGGTCGTGGTGTCTGTGGACCCGTCATTCGCAATGGCGCAACGGCCAACGCTCGATCGCCTGGGGCAAGGAAAGCGGGCGCCGTATCTCTGAATGCGCCGCGCACCAGTACCTTCAGGCGTTCATCGGCAGCGTGACAGATGCGGAGACAGTTCTGGTTGCAGCCGTACAGATGCCAGACGGACAGTCCGAGGCCGTGGCTTGGGCGTGCCGTCAACCGGCATCAACGAAGGCCGGATCGGTGGTGCTGCTGCATTTCGTGTACACGCTGCGAGACTTCCGGCGCTGCGGAATAGCGCGCAAGCTGATCGATCGCGTGCGCACTGAGGCGGCGACGATTGACGCCGAGATCACCCCCACACACATGACGCGGGCCGGGATGGCCCTGCTTGAAAGCTCGACCGATGACAAGCGCAACACCGATCCGCACTCCATCACCCACTGATCGCCGTTGGTGGGACCACACTGCGCCCGACGATATGTTGGCTGCGCTGTTCATGGCGTACGAGACCGCACGCGACCACAGACACGGCGCCGAACGGTCTCAGTCGTACGACGCCCTGCGCGATATGTACACGGTGGGCGTGCAGACGTACGGCGTCGGAGATGCAGGCCCCGAAGGCGGGCCGATTGAGGTGTCGCGGCACAACATCCTGAGCAGCGTCATTGACACGGCGGCCAGCAAACTGCTCGAGCACCGGCCCGATCCGCAGGTCCTGACATCCGGCGGCGATGCGATCTTGCAGGAGCAGGCGCGAGACCTCACCGACTGGTGCGCCGCTGCATCCCGTGAGTGCGGCCTTCACCGCGTCGTCGAGCTCGCCGCCGTCGAGGCCATGATCGTGGGCACGGGAGCGTTTCGCGTGTTTGAGCGTGACGGCGCGCCCGCCTGCGAGATCGCGTACTGCGACTCAATCTATGTGGACCCGCTCGAGGCGCGGCACGACGCCGTGCTGACCTACTACCAGGAGCGCCGGATGGATCGGTCTGTGCTGGCGGAGCGCTTCCCCGAGCACGCCGAGCGGATCGCCAGCGCTGACGTTTCCTCGTCGTCATCGATGAGCGAGGAAGGACCCGCCGCGACAGATACCGACCGCATGGAGGGCACCAGCGATATGGTCAGCGTGGTGCTGGCTTGGCGCTGCGGCACCGGATCCGACCGGCACGGCCGCCACGTGATCGCCCTGCGAGACGTTGTACTGCATGACGAGCCGTATGAAACACAGGATGCGCCGTTCACGTTTGTGCGCTGGCGTCCGCGGCCTCGCTCGTTTTGGGGCATCGGCCTGTGCGAGTCGCTCGCCGGAATGCAGGAGCAGGTGGACCGGCACACGGAGA
>Ga0208667_1000986_pt1 | contig 11103 bp, 6 predicted proteins | sample 11BtaG_FD_184085 | JGI IMG/M metagenome (GOLD analysis project Ga0208667, IMG submission 184085) | Marine viral communities from the Subarctic Pacific Ocean - 11B_ETSP_OMZ_AT15265_CsCl metaG (SPAdes) (version 2) | ecosystem: Environmental > Aquatic > Marine > Oceanic | place: Pacific Ocean... | reverse complement strand
TACATCAGGTGAAATGACTCCATCACAGAAACGATCAAGGATAGCCCAGAAGAAAAGACTGGGACAACCAGCAGGTAAACCAAGAAGAGTAAAGGCGGTAAAGCGTGGCAATAAATAAAAAAAACATGAAGTGTAACGTTCCCAAGAGGCAAGTGTCTGGTGGGAAGAAGTTCGTTGTGAAAGCCTGTCAGGGTGGCAAGGAAAAGATAGTACGCTTTGGTGATGCTAACATGAGCATTAAGAAAAGTAACCCTGCACGTAAGAAAAGTTATTGTGCTAGGTCAGGTGGAATCAAGGGTAAGAGTAATAAACTGTCTGCAAACTACTGGAGCAGAAGAGCTTGGAATTGTTAAATGGCAAGATATAGTTCATACGGTAATTTAGATAACCGAATAGCAGAAGACCTAGATCAAGGGTTTACGGGCTTTAACAATAAGTTAAGGCCAGATCAGTTGCGTCCAGGTATTTTGACTGAATCTAATAATGGACGTATGGACATTAATGGTGAGTGGCAACCTAGAAGGGGTATTGAATTATTTTCATCTCCCTTTGTTTCTGGCGTTTTTACCTTACCGTTTTATCTGTACGAATCAATTCCTGCTGTTAATACTTTTACTAGAGTTGGTGATCTTATTACTATAGATTTTGGAACTAATGCTCACGGGATAATAAATGGTACTGGCGTAAACATTAGTGGATTTGATTACACTGGATTAATAGATCCTAATGGAAATTTTATTGCTACTTACGTAAGTGATTACGTTATTACTTATACTGTAACTGGGTTAGATAGCACTCCTACCGATGACTCATTAGCTGTTACTGGCATGAAAATAGATTCTACTGCTGGTAACTTTATTGAGGCTTCTTGCGAGTTCTCAGATCCTAATAATGATTCTGAGTCTTACGTAGCTTGCGTAGCTACTAACAGCACAGTGCTTGTTAAGACTGCTGATTCAGGATCTACTACAGTAACACTTACTTATCCTGCTGGAGAAACCGTTCCAGAAGGAAGTACAGTAATTCAAGCGTTTAACAAGTTGTACATATTCCGCAAAGGAGATATTGCAATGGAGTGGGATGGAGATATTAGTTCTCCTGCATTTTCTCTTGTTGCTAATGGAAATTATTCTCAACCTAAACAACTCACTCCGACCAGGGTAGATGTCACTGACGGTAAGGCTACTGCTACATTTGGTAGTTTATCTGCAATGAATGGCCTAGACGTTGGGGATCTTTTTACCATAGAAAGCACAGGGTCTCCCTCAACTTTTACAGTAGGAGATCAATTTATTGTAGCTGAAAGAGACAATACTGCTTTTACTGTAGATTTTTATATTCAGCTTGCTGATTCTAGTAATGTTAGTGGAGTCATTCTTCAACAACCAGTTTCTATTGGCCTAGGATTTACGCACTCTCCCGCTCCTGCGTTTGGTACGTATCATCAGCGCAGACTGATTGTACCGTATCAGTTCGATGTTACGGGAACCTCTGGATCAGCAACAATTACTGACAGAAATATTGTGGATGAGGCTCTGTTTTCAGATATACTTGATGCAGATACTTACGACAGAATTTATGGACAGTTCAGGTTTAATGCTGGTGCGGCTGATTTTATTGTAGGCTTTCATTCATTTTCGGATGACAAACTGGTTGTCTTTAATCGCAATAGTGTACATATTGTTGCTAACAGTTTAGATTTAGGAAGCTCAGCATCTCAGTTAATTACTAATGAAGTTGGCTGTTTAGCTAGGGATAGTGTACAGCAGATAGGAAACAGTATGGTATTCCTATCTGATAATGGAGTTTATGGATTGGACTTTATTGACTTGTACAATCTTAGAGGACAAGATGTTCCATTATCAGCATCTATTGAGGGAACTATTAAAAGAATTAATAAGGCACACGCAAGTAAGGCTAAGTCTGTTTACTTTGATAATAGGTACTACTTAGCTGTACCCCTTGATAATAGCACCACTAATAACGCTTTACTTATTTACAACTTCCTGAATAAGCAATGGGAATCTATAGACAGTATTAATGACCCTGACTGGGAGTACAGTGAATTAACTGTTGCTGGTGAGGGAGATAAGCGTTCAGTGTACGCAATAAATCGTAACGGTGGAGTTCATCAGTACGAATCTAGGATTGATGACAGGGATCTATACATAGTTCAAGTAGGTGGTACTGTTACTAATTCACAAGTACTGTCTTCGGCTATTACTAGGATGTTTAATCTTAATTCTTTAGACCGCAAAAAGTGGAACAATTTTGATTTGCATATTCAATCTAGTGAAAACAATACTTCAGATGCAGACCTGGAAGCAATCACAGAAAATATTGATGATATAATAGACCTGAATAGCATTAGTGATCTTAACGGATCTCCTCTTGCTATTGATGAAGATGTCTCATTAAGGGGCAGATTTGGAAACAGAAGAGCTTACGGATTACAGTTTAAATTGACAACAACTAAGGGAAGACCTAGATTAAGAGCATTAAAGGTAGCTGGAGCTACATCATTTAGAAGTTTAGATAAGGCAGAATAATGGCAGTACTTACAACAGGAAATACATTTTCAAACGGAGATCAGGTAACAGCAAGCTCTTTAAACAATGCAGTTAATGATGCTGAATTTGCTGATGGAGCAGTAGATGGAATCTCTACTCAAAAATCAGGCTCTGGCGCAATCATCGTTAAGGACTTAGGTATTAGCAGTGGCAAAATTGCTATTGATGCTGTTGGAACCGATCAGCTAGCAAACGATGTAGTAATTAGCACAAGTGGTAGTATTACTGGAGCTGCTGGATCGTTTACCACCCTTTCAGCATCTGGCGATATTTCGGTAACTGGGTCAGTTAAACAATCTGGAAATGAGGGCAATTTAATTCTAAAAGGTGGAGATACTGATGGTGCGAATGTTGAACTATACGGAGCGTCTCATGCTTCACAGGCTAATAAAGCATTTTATGATGCAAGCACTCATTCATTTCGCCCTGAGGACGGATCATCTGACCTTGTTGTAATTAGTTCCTCTGGTCTTACAGCATCTGGCGACTTAACAGTAGACACTACGACCCTTAAGGTAGACTCAACTAATAACCGAGTAGGCATTGGAACTGCATCTCCAACTCAACTACTAGATGTAGACGGTGCTGCTAGGGTAGTTGGTAATTTATTTGTTGGCACAGATGACACTACACCCAATGGAATTATTGATGTGTACGGTGGTGGCACTGGTCAATACGAAGGTGGAGAAATAAGACTCCGCACTGCGGCTGATTGGGATACCACATACAACCATTATTTTATAGATACTTACCAAGACGATCTAAGAATAGGTAGAGCGGGTAGTACAGACATTACGCTAACTTCTGATGGCAACGTCGGTATCGGCACTGTGGCTCCTGACTCAAAGCTTCACGTACGCAACGATGGCACTGATGTTGTGTTAGCTAAATTTCAATCTGATTTGGGATCTAACACTAGAGACTTCCAGATCAAAACGCCTACATCTGACAGTGCAAGTGAGCCATTTAGGTTCACCACAAACAACTCATTTTCCTTTGAAATAGATGATTCAGAAGAAGTAAGGATTAATGATGATGGCAACGTAGGCATTGGAGACAGCAACCCTTCCTGCAAGCTAGATGTAAATTCTGGAGTCACCAACGAAGTAGCGTTGTTCGAATCTACGGACGAAACGGCTTACATAGGACTTGCAGACAGCACTGGCTCTGTTCAATTTATTACTTATTCAAGTGGTGCCTTGAGGATTGCTACAGGTGGAGCTGCTGGGGGAGGGAGTGTTGGAACATCTGGATTGTTTATAGACCAAAGCCAAAATGTTGGCATTGGAGATGATACACCTTCTTACAAGTTGGACGTAAATGGCACTGGCAGATTTGTTGGTGAGCTAACTCTTGATGACCATGTACTTCATAATATTAGCGGAACACAAACAAGGCAGCCAGGGTATTATGCTGGGACTTACGGCCTTGAAATAGAGCAGACTGCTCAAGGTTCAACTATTCACATGGGAAGAAGTAACGGCAACTGCATGAATATTGGTGCAGATGCCACTGCTGCTGGTACAGATGTTAATGTTGTATACTTTAGGGATACGGGTGCTGGTAGTCCTGTTGCTAATGAGGTTGGAAAAATAATTATAGACACAACTTCTACTAACTACGAAACTTCATCTGACTACAGGCTAAAGGAAAACGAGGTAGACATTACAGATGGTATTGATCGCCTAAAAGAGCTTAAGCCTTATAGGTTTAATTTTACACGTAACCCAAGCAAAGTAGTAGATGGGTTCTTTGCTCATGAAGTGAGTCCAGTGGTTCCAGAGTCTATCAGCGGTGAAAAAGACCAAGTAGACGATGAGGGGAATCCAGTATATCAAGGCATTGACCAATCTAAACTAGTACCGCTTTTGACAGCAGCACTACAAGAGGCTGTAGCCAAGATCGAATCATTGGAAGCTAGAGTGCAAACACTGGAAGGATAAAGATGTTTTACGGAGATTACGAAGACGACTACGAAGATCTTACCGACGAAGAGTTCGAAGAGCTTTACGGGTATAAAAGGGAGCCGTTTTTTGAGAATCCTTTTGGAATATTCAGTGGGGAGCCTTTAGGTCGTCTAGGTGATCTTGCGGATTTTTTAGATATAATTGGCATCAGGGCTTCTGAGATGTCAAAGGGAAGCTACGAAGATTCAGATGGAGATGGAATAGCTGACGATATTTATAGTGGACGGGGAGCATTATCGGGTGAACCTGTTAACATTATTCAACGTAATGAAGCTGGTGAACAAATAGGAACAATTCTAGGAATTAGAATTGGATATGGGGATAATAAAAGGGTTGTTACTCTTGATGAACTAGCATCAATTAATAAAGCAAGGAAAAGGGCAGGACAAGATGAAATAACTACACGTATGACTGGGTATGTTCCAGTTTTTGTTGACGAATCAGGTGCTACTGTTAGCAATGAAACTAGTAATGTTAGGACTCCTAGTACTACTACTACTACTACTCCTACCCCTCCTGCTCTTCCTGCTACTTCTACTTCTGCTCCTGCTGGTACTTCTGCTAGACCTACTACTCCAACTCCTTCAATTTATGGTATTGAGGGTGGAGGCGGAGGAACGCGCATAATTACACTTCCAGGTGGAAGGACAATACCTGTTCCAGAAGGTTTAAATCCACTTCAGTTACTTACTCAAGGGTTAATAACTAGAGAAATTTATAAACAAGAAACTGGGGAGGACGCTCCAGATACTATCTCTCCAGATGATACAGATACTGATATAGATACTGATATAGATACTGATGTAGATACAGATACTGATATAGATACAGATACTGATGTAGATACTGATATAGATACTGATGTAGATACCGACACCAATACCGAAATAGATACAGACACAGATAAAGACATGAATGAAGAAGAAGAAACTATAGACGAAACTATAGACGATGGTGTAGACGATGGCACAGGCACAGGCACAGGTACAGGTACAGGTGCAGGTACTGGTACTGGAGAAGGATTTGACTACGAAAAGTTTTTCCAGATGCTTAGTGCAATTCCTGCATTCCAATCAGGAGCATCATTTGAAGCAGGAGAAGTCCCAGGAATATATCCTACGGCAATAGAATCTCTTCCTCAAGCATCAGCATTTATTCAATCTATACTGGAGCTTGATCGTCCTGTTTCAGAACAGCAAGCAGGGCTTAAGACAGACATTTACGGAAACATAATTGAAGACGTACGTGAAGCACAAGGCCCATTGATGCAATCACTTGCACAAAGGTCTGATATGCTTGGCGCAAGAGCTGAAGGACTAATGGGTCAGTTGTCATTCCTTGAAAATCGAGCTGCTACCCAAGCTGGTTTTGGTCAGGCTTCTGCACTTGGTAGAGAAATAGATCCTTTGCTTCGTGAGCAGCAAGCAGGACGTTTGCGTGAGGAACAAAAGAACATTAACTTGCAACTTGCAAGTAATCTTCTTGGTCAGCAAAGAGCTACTGCTGGACTAATGGCAGATATTGAGGGTGGTATTTATAGTCAAATAGCTCCTGAAATTGGAGTAGATCCTGGACAAGTTCTTGGAATTACTGGAATGGACATTGGCAACATCCTTGGCGAAAGGCAAGGGACTAGAGCCGCTGAAGCTATTTCTAGAGGAGCCGAAAGGCAACTATACGCTCAGGCTATACCTTATGCTGGACAAGCTGTACAATTTGGTTATGATATGATAAGAAATCTTTTAAATAGAAATAAAGATAGTGCTGGTTTTTCAATAAATCAAGACACAAGGCCCATGGCTAATGTAAACCCTATCGTTTAAATATTATGGCACTTAAATCAGGAACCCCCGTAAATCTTTCTGCACTTCGCCAAGATTACTCAGCACTCCCACAGATAGCTGCTGTAAAGGCACAGGCTAATCAACAGTTATTTAATACTATTAGCGAGGGCATAGAAAAGCGTAAGCAGAAGAAAATAGAAGCAGACGAAAAAGCTTCAAACATTAGAGTAATTGAGCGTGTCTTAAATTCTCCTTTAGGGGAAAGAGTATTTGGTCAAGATAGACCTAGTGCTGAAGATGTGTACTCTTCTATGGGCAAAGGCGGGCAAGGAGAACTTGTTAAGTTGCTAACCACTATGCAGAATGCTGAGATTGCTCAAACGGAAGAGCAGCGCAGGTTGGCTTTGCTTAAGGCTGAACAGTTAAAGGCTAGAAAAGAAGCAATATTTGAAGATGTTAGGACTAATTTTAAGGGCCAAGCCCAAACAGAAACTGGAGCATTTAGAGCAACTCCAGAAGTAATAAGTCGTGTTGCTGAAGATTACAAAGGCATTTTAGCCCCAGAAGAAGTGGCTGCAATAGGAGCTGACCTTACCAAAGAATATAACCTTCGTGGAAGAGAATTAATACAAAAATTTTCTAAGGACGATCCTCAGTTTGAGGAGTACCTTACTGCGTTGAGCAAGCTTCCAGAAGACACTAAACTTCAAAGAGATTTGTTTGGCATTAAGTCTGGCCTGGATCTAATTCCAATGTATGCAATTACCAAGGCAATACGTAATTACTTTCAAGGCAAACAGGAATTTGAAGCAGGCCCTTTTGATCTTGAATCAATAGAAAAATACAATGAACGCATTAGGAGAAATCCAGAAATTGCTCAAGCGGCAGGTCTTCCAGAACGTCTTTATGATCTTATTAAATCTGGGAGAATGTCAGAAGAAGTTCAAGAAAAAAAAGAAGTTAACCTGGATGATGGAACTAGTGTTTATATTTACGGCAATCCGCAAGCGGCTACTGCATTAGGATCATTTTAACAGTTAATAAAACTTAATCATTTTAATTTCAGAATGTTTCGTCGAAAGAAATAATGCCAGACTACGTATTCAGGTCTAGAGATGGTCAAACTGAAAGAGTATATTCTGAAAAAGAACTTACTCAAGACCAGTTAGAAGAGTTAAGCTACCAGCTCTTTGAAGATATTTCCATGACTCCTGGGGATATTCTTCGCAGTCAACGTGCTAATGTCAGTGACATGAAGTACTCCTTGGGAGAGTCTGCTGTAGATTTTGCTGCTTTAGGCAGAGGAGCTGAAGGACCTCCTTTGGTGTACACTACTCCACAAGCTAGACAAGTTATTGCTGAACTTGAACCTGAGTACAGAGAAGCAGCTAAGGTTGCTGAACTTGAAAGACAGGCTGATTTAAATAAAATATCAGACTCTTTGAATCAAGCCAGAAGAGAAGCCAGAGAAGAGATAACTGCTCCTACTCCTCAACGTGTACAAGAAGATTTCGCTTATCAAGTTGTAGACACTATTGGTCAAATAGGAACTCAGCTTGCAGGATCAGGTCTTGGAGGTTTAGCTGCTGGCCCAGTTGGTGCAGGTGCTGTTTTTACTGGCAGTACTATTCCATTAGGATATACAGTTGGCAAAGATGATTACTACAGAAGCATAGATAAAACTCCATCTACAGCTACACCTGAAGAGCGAGATACTGCTGAGGCTGTTGGGGCTATAAATGGTATAAAGACCTACGCTCTTGAAAAAATTGGTATTAAGGGAATACAAAAAGTATTTCTTAAGAACAAGGAAATAAACAAGAATCTTTTTAAATTAGCAGAAGAGGGTAAGCTTACCAAAGATTCCTTTAAGGAAATTACTAAGGATGTAGGCAAGGCCGCACTTGGCGAAGGTTTTACTGAAGCTGCTGATGAAGCTGGTTTAAATATTCTTGCTAACAGCTTATTTGGCTACGATCCTGAAAGAGAAACCTTAGAGGGAACTGGTAGGTCGTTTGCCCTTGGAGCTATTGGTGGCGGTGCTTTTGGTACTGCTGGAGCTTCACCTAGAATAGCTAGGGAAACTGCTGCTGTTCCACTTAAAGCTATTACCAAAGCGAATAAGGCTTTATCTGGTGTGAGCGAATCTTTAGCCAAGGGAACTTTAAAGGCCAAGGACATGGTAAAAAATGCACCTCTTACGGCTAAGGTTCTTGATGGGTTGATGAAGAATGGAATAGATGTTAGAAAAATTACTGAAAGTGTTTCTAAAAAAATAGTTCCAGTTACTAAGGACCTTATTAAATCCATAAAGGATAGTTCTTTTTTCCAGAAATCAATGCCAGTTGTTGATGATATTATTACACCAATATCATCTAAAATTAGATCAATAAATAAAAATGCTTTTATAGCATTAAATAGCTACAAGTCCGAAAGCAAAAACAAACAATCAGATTATTTTAAAAAGATTTTTCCTTATCTTTCAAAGCTTAATGAAATAGAAAAAAGCAATCCAGAAGATTATCAGTTAATTTACAATTCTTTTCATAAGACTAACAATCGTAATTTGCTAAATCCTATCCACGAAAAATACGAGATTAAAAAAGAATTTGATGAATACGTAAAAGCCCTTGAGGATCTACGATCAGAGGCATTATCCTCTGGTGTACAAGTTGGAGAGATAGAAGATTTTCTGCCCAGGAACATGAAGGACTACGATGGGTTTAGAAAGTATTTAGGTCTTCAAGGAAATGATGATATAGTTGAAAAGGCTCTGAAAAAAATGGCAGAGTCTGATGAAGATTATAGCGTTGATAAGGTTGGTGAATTTTTTGAGAAGATAATAATTGAAGATCTAAAAAAAAGCAACAATCCAAAGTATAAGGGCATTGGGACAAACCCATTAAAGAAAAGGGTAATTGATAATGTCTCTGATGAAGCTGTAAAGTTTTACCATACTCCTCAAAATGCCTCTGTTTATTACGTAAACAAAATGGTTAAATCTATTGCGGATGCTAATCTTCTCAGGGATTTTAATGCTGTAGATAGGTCTGAATTTAAAGACATTGAGCAGAGGGAAACCCAAGCTGAAGAAGTACAGGACAGGATTGTAGTTCAAAGCATTAACGATGAGAAATCTCCTAAGGGCATGGGTCCAACTCCAGTCGATCAAGGAGATGCCACCACCAGAACAAGAGATAAAGTTTCTTCCGATGAACTTCCTTATGTATTGGGGTCTAGCTTTGAGGTCAAGGGCATACCGATAAAGTTTGAGTCTAATGTAGATAAAGCTTTGTACGCCTATAATAAGTTCAAAGACTCCAGAAAGGATCAAAGTTTACGTACCTATCTTCGCAGACAACTAGACCTTGAAGAAGGAAAAAAGTCAGCAAGAGAAATACTAAGCAAAAGCAAAGAAGTTGTAAGTGCTGTAGGGAAAGCTGAGAGAAAATTCAAGAAAAAGGGAGGCGTTCCACCCCACTTGTCTAAATCTTTAGGAAGCGGAAGAATTGTAAAGGTTCTTAGAGATGAGCTTATTGAAGGAAGATTAGATCAAAAGGGTTACGACGATATCATTAGACTTTTGAGAGGGGCATTTAAATCAAACGCTAATTTTGTTTCTGAATCTTCTGCTGCCTATGGCAGAAAAGACTTTGCTAACTTTTCTAGGGGTGTTAAAAGCTTTACTACCTTAGCGTTTATGAGCAACCCTATGAGTACAGTTACCCAACTTGGTGACTTTGCCTATAATTTGTTTGAAAATAAACAGGCTGCTTTCCAGGGAGATAAAGACATTTCTTTTAGCTTAGAAGATCTTAACTTAGCTGGGCAGTCTGTCGGCTTTGAGTTTACGTCAGATGGAAGTATTCCAGATAAACTTCAAAAAGCCATTGATACTGTTTTTACATTGACTGGATTTCGTAAACTCGACGAAAAGATGAAAGAAAAATTCATCAATAGCACTTACGTAAGAGTCAAGAACCAACTTGGGAAGTCTGCCAACGAAAAATCTGCAAAAGTTTTTGATGAAATTTCGGATCTTATGGGTCCAGAAAATGCTCAAAAGGTTGTAAACGACATCCGAGCAGGAAGTAAGACTGATTTAGTTTCAGAGTTTTTATTTTACAAGCTTTCAGAAATAGCTCCACTCAGTAGATTGGATATGCCTTACGCTTATCTAACTAATCCAAAAATTAGGATGGCTTACGCACTAAAGAGCTACACAATGAAACAGTTGGACTACGCCAGAAGAAACGTATTTAAAAAGATTCTTTCTGGAAATGAAGATGAAGTTCAGGAGGGATTGCAGAATCTTTTTCAAATGCTAATATCTCTTATGATTGCTAATGCTCCTGTAGAATTTATTCATGCCTTCTTTAAAGAGGGATCTCTTCCTACTCTCTCAGACCTAACTACTGAAAACCTTTGGAGAGTTTTTGGTTTAAACTCATACACTGGTATGGTTGCCCAAAGAGAAGGCGTTGGTAGTGCTGCTGTTGGAATGTTGATTCCTCCTGCTGTTTCTTTGGTAGATGCTGCTGGTAAGGACATCGCTGGATTCAACTTCCCAGGAACTGAAGAATCTAAAACAACTCAGTTCATTCCGATAATAGGTAAGAATTTGAGCTGGGCTATGAAGCAGTCCAAAGAAGAATAAAAAAGGGCAGCAGGTTTTTAAGCCCACTGCCCTTGAGGTGCTGTGCGTGAGGAGAGCAGATCACTCTGGATCTGATGTATCGGGAGGGATAATTTCTTCTTCCTCTTTAGATGATAGAAACTCTT
>Ga0208667_1000982_pt1 | contig 11144 bp, 3 predicted proteins | sample 11BtaG_FD_184085 | JGI IMG/M metagenome (GOLD analysis project Ga0208667, IMG submission 184085) | Marine viral communities from the Subarctic Pacific Ocean - 11B_ETSP_OMZ_AT15265_CsCl metaG (SPAdes) (version 2) | ecosystem: Environmental > Aquatic > Marine > Oceanic | place: Pacific Ocean... | reverse complement strand
CTACAGCTATGTCTCGTTCGTTCTGAGCAGCAAGTTCAACCTCTATCTTAGTAAGTCGTCGTTCGTCGTTCTCTAAGCGGTCAGACAACTTCTTTATCATCCAACCGATAACACCAAGGATAACAGCGAGAGCGGTGTCTAAGAAATGTGAGATTGATTCGGTCATCGGTTGTTAAAAAGTTACAAAACTAAAAGCCGTGTCAGTACCTGTGTATACATCAAAAGAATTGTAATTAAGTGCAACAGTTCGTATATCTCCTAATGAATCTCTTCTCGTAGCGAAGCAAGGATAGTCATTAGCTCTCTGCCTGTTTGAGAAAGTAACACGATATTGACCTGTGGTTATTTTACTTACTGAACTAATATTGTAACCATCACCAAGAGTACCTGACGAATCTACAATGCCCCACGAATGTGCTGTGAATGTATTAGTAGGAGTGAAGTTAGAGTGGTCAACCGTGCAGTTCTCTCTCCTAAGATTGTTCTCACTTAATGTAGTATAGTTTTGGTAGCGTATTCCGTTGTATAACGCATTAGTAACCAAACCTCCTACAACCTCTATACGATCTGCATATTGAATTTTATTCTCAGCAGGAGTAGAGCCTCCTATAATTTCATTTTCTACTAATACTACTTTATCGTGTTTTAAAATTAGAAAAGCTGCTACAGCACCTGTCGCTTCAAATCTATTATTACTTAAATAAACGCCTCCAGCTTGTGTCGTTCTTCTAATATCTAAAGCTCTACCTGCACCTGACCCTTGCACTACATAGTTGTTCGTAAGATTAATTTTTGAACAATCTGCAATTCGTGTGGTATTAGCTGCATCATAATTACTTATCCCGCTAGAAGATGTATTGGTAGAGTTATGCAGGACACGGTTGTTGCTGCAATTCCAAACGGTAACTGTGGGGCTTGTTACATCAGCAGGTTCAAAACCTATACCGGGTCGTTGGTATGTCGTGTTAATGGTGATATTATTACCTGAAGTTTCAACTACCTTTACATTAATATTATCGAATAAGTGTTTTATAACGATACCGCCAACTGAGTCGCTATCTCCGAAAATTACATTACCATTTGCTTTTATATACTCACAAGTAGCTGCCGGTCTTATGCGTAAAGCTGCTAAAGTTTCTTCTGATACATCTAATTGACAGTCGGCGACCTCGATATTTGTTCCCGATAGATCAGCACCTCCATGTATCGTACAGTCTCTTATACTTAAAAACTCGATGTTCTCATGCGAATCTAAAGCTGCAACATCTAAATTATCAACATCGTTTGTCATGACCGTTACACCTGACAAAGTTATAAACCTACAAGGATCATAACCACCTGTAGCAAAAGAGTGACGACCTCCTTTAAGAGTACCTCCTGTAATATTGACGTACTGACTACTATTTATAACTAACCCATAAGATGTACGATTAGTAACACTATAAGACTTCGTTGCAAAATTAACAGACAACCCGTTTACATTTACATTAGCACATAAAGCTATATCAATACCTCTGTCATTAAAGCCTGAGACATTAACTCCGTCTAAGAACACGTTTTGACATTCCCAAAGTAGAATACCTGTCAAAGAGTTTTCATCATCCGCACCTGTTACTTTTAAACCTTTGATACGTACTTCAGGCATCACAAGAGGAAACACTGTAGTATTAGCCGCTGTGTATCCAGCGAACAAACCGCCATCCAATTTAAGTGTAGTTCCGTCTATTTCTTGGACTTGTCTAAGTTCTCCGTGTCTATGGGTGCTTACATCAGGTATGAATAAATCAGTAGAAGCCAATCTTATCCAAGAACCTTTTGTAATACCTGTTGTACTTGCTACTTGAATAGAGCGATCTCCTCGCACAACATCACCAGACAAAGCAGTGCCGCCAGTCCTTGTACCTACATCCCAGTAAGCAGTACCACGGTCTGCCACATAAGCTTCACCACTAAACCATAAAGCGACATCCGTGGTAGAAGAATCTACTAAAATCTCAGCACCTTCCCCTAAAATATTTCTTTCAGAACTTGTAGTAAATTCAAGCGTGTCTGATATTTTATAAACACCTTCAGGAAATAAGATTGTTTTACCACCACTGTTTATAGCTGCTTGAATAGCGGTAGTATCGTCGGTTAATCCGTCACCAGTCGCTCCGTAGTCCAACACGTTAACGACATCTTGAGGGTCTATAACCTTACCACCCACGGTACTCCCGTCGTGCAACACCAGTGCGTTCTTATCGGTATCGACTGTAAGCTCGCCTTGTGCTCCCGTAAAGCTACCGTGTTGAGCGGTTGTTCCTCTTCGTAATTGTACTTGTATGTTACTCATATTTATTAAGTTTTATAGTATTGCTCCGTAATCGACGTAGTCGTCTGCTCCTGCTACAGCTACAGAGCCATAGTCTAAAGTGTTAGATACATAAGAATAAGCGTATCTGTATCCTCTCTCAATAATAACAATAGAAGCACTAGCTGCTGGAGCTGAGTCAAAGCGTAGTACGTTCTGTGCACCTACTATCGTATAGTCATTAGGTGATTGCACTGCTCCGTTTACTGTTACCAAGTAGGATTGAGAGTCGCTGTGGTTAGGTGTGAAAGTTAATTCAAAATCTGTATCAGTCCCTGTTTGTGTAAAAGTAGAGAAGCCCGGTGTAGCACCAGTACCTAGTGTCAACTGATCGGCTACTGCTGTCACATACTGCTTATTGGCTGCATCTTTTACAACAAGCGGATCAGCTACTTCAGTAAGCCTATTACCGTTCATATCAACAGAAGCCGACAAGTTACTACCGTCAAAGTGGTCGAGTCCTAATCCATCAATATAAGCACGATCTGCAAAGTCTTGAGAGTCTACGTAGTTCTTAGTAGCAGCGTCTTGAGCAGCTGTAGGGTCTGCAAGGTCTGTTATCTTAGCACCGTCTGCGTTGTAATCAGTACCGCCTTTCTTACTAAGTTGTTCGCCACCTGCACCTTCCGCTGCTTCTTGTGACAAGTAAAAACCGTGTTGGTAACCTCTGTCTAAGTCTGTCTCTGTAAGTACTGAACCGTTAACAAAGTCTACAAGAGCTTCACTAGTAGAACTGTTACGGACAATCTTTACAGCGTTACCTACTGCTACACTGTCTGATGCTATAACAATCTTCTGAGGAGATGTAGAGATCGTGTAAGCAGAAGTAGCAAGCTTTACTCCTTGTACATAGACATCAAGCAGGGCTACACCTGAGTTGTCAGATAGATACGGAAAGGAAAAAGAGAAGCCGTTAGCAACTTGATCGGATGTCGCTGTGTAGTCTTGGTAGGAGTTAGCCATGATTATGTATTTATATTATTGTCTATTGGGCGAAGAGTTCAAGCACTTAGTCATTAACCCTGTTTATTTGAGGATTTTGTTTTAAAAGTTCAAGAACATCAACATCTAGTTTACCTGCTTGTTTAATTGACAGAGGTTCAGTTGTTTTTTGTCGACGTCTTTTACCTTGCTGCTGCTTTTGTTTAACAACACTGTACAAGTTTTCTCCTTCTTCGTTTCTAAATTGAAGTAAAAAGTTTTTATCTTTTAATATAACTTCCTCTAAGCCTTTGTAGTACGACCTCGCTTCAGTTGCTAATTCGTAGTGCCCTTCGTTTACTGGTAACTTATCTTCTCTAGTATCGTCTACTATTTCTTTTTTTAATTTTTCAGCAAATTCTTTATCGTAAACTTTCTTAATAAACGACTCCCTCAAAGTCTTACCGTTTCTTTTATAAGTCTGAAGTCTCTTTGCAAAAGCGTATTCTAAGTGAACACCATCGTCATCTGTAAAGTCCGTCATCGTAATGGTTCTATTTAAAATCACAGTAGGTATGCTATTATCTATCACTCCTATTTGATCGGATTGTAAGACCTCACTAAGTCTCTCGTCCATATCCGCGGCGGAACCTTTAGACCTTTGCCATAACCTTAGCTGATCTGTACCCCAGTTACTAGTGTCTATTAGCTCGTGCCCAAACAAATCAGTTTTATAATTTTCAGGGCCAACACCAAACATTTGATAAAGAGTTCTTTCATACCAATCGCCACCTCTCAAATCTGCGACTTTACCTCCTGTAGTTAACCTTCTCATTGCTTTCTTTAAAAACGCAGGTACAGGAAACCAACTAGATACCAAGCGATTAAATGCTATTTCTTTTGCTTCACCATCAGCTTCCAACCAATCGACTATCTCGGCTCCACCTAAATTTAAAGGTGCGTCTTTTTGTATCTGAGCAAACGAACGAGTAACAACGGTTATGAAATCTTGGTCTTTGTTAAGTAACCTCTCCCCTGTTATGCTTTGTAATAGCTTCATCTTACTCCATACAGCAACATCAGCTGTCATAGCCATAACGTGTTTAACGGGATCCCAGTATCTGTAATCAAAACCAAAGAAGTCGTAGTTGTTTGTACCCCCGTACATCTTCATGTTTTCTCTTTGCTCTTGTGTCAACCATACTTGCGATCCTGTCATCATTCCATTCCACGCTGCTACAAAAGCAGAACCGTACACAGCAGCCCCCATAAATGAATCGGCTATAGTTTCTTGATTGTAGATATGTTTTCTTACCTCGGCGTCTTGTATCTTCCGCTGGTTGTCTTCTATTGTTTTGTAAGCATCAGCCTTCATCTCATCTGAAAGAAGTTCAGGCTTATCCAATAACATCGATTTGCTCTTTTGAATTTGCTTATTGTACTTCCTTATCTTACCTGCGTATGGATTAAAATAACCAACACGAGTCATAGCTGCAGGGAAAGCGACTATTTTTGCACCTCTGTAAGTTCCTCGTATAGCCATGTTTATAAAAGGATTACGTTCCTTAAACAACATTACAGCAGGATTGTTTTTATTCCGTGTTAGTTTTTCTATAAGTTTAACAGTTTGGTCAGCAAAGTTATTATGAAGTTCTGGTATATCATCAGTGTTAGAACCAAAGAAGAAAGCTTCATTAACTCTGCGTACTCTTTCGTTTATTTTACCGTTTTCGTTTAAAACAGCCAAGCCGTCTTCTTGTGTAATTCTTTCGTTGAATAATTTCTCAGCATACTCTTCAATAGCTTTTTCTCTTTTTACTTTATCCTTAATACCCTTGTGTGTGTGAAAGGCATCCTTCAAAGACTCTGAATATAAAGCATGAAACACTGCGGGTCTTCTTGTCACCTCATCGAATGTACCTATAGCTCTCCCGCCTGTTGTTAAAAAGTTATCGTAGATGTGTACTAATGCTGCTAAGTCTCCTTTGTATATCTGCTCAAGCATTTCCTCCATAGTCTTTTGACTTATCTTCTGCTTCCTAGCTTTTATAGAAGCAGTCTCCATTACGTTCTTGGAGTTTATATTGTAATTAGAGGAAAACATTTTACCTGCTTGGTGATCCGTTGCACTACGCCCTGTCTTATATGTTTGTTTAGCAGCTCTTCGGTATTGCATTATGTCCGACCACAGCTTAGCTCCTGCTTTATACTCATAACGAGCTAGTTGTATACCTTCTGATAAACTTTTATTTCTAATACTCTCGTACAAAAAAGTAGTCAAAGGTTTAGCTGTGACTGTCCGTGCCCACTCAAAGGTAGCACTAGGAAAACCAGCTATCATAGACCCTGCTTGCATAAGGAAACCATTCTTCCGCATACGTAAGGCAGTATTAACACCTTTAGCTAGTTTGTTTAAAGAACTCTGCTCAGAAGTCATTTTATCCCATTCAACAAGATAATCCACTAGTTCTATGTTTTTGTCTTGTCTAATTAAAAACTCGTTAGCTTTCTCAAGTTCTGTAATAGTCTTACGCATATCAGCTTTTATAGCTGCTCTTTCTTTTTGCTTCTTACTTAATGCTGTTTCTACTTTAGGCCCTTTAGGTTTAGCTTCTACCTCTGCTCGTATTTCGCCCACAATAGCTCTGCCTTTTATATCTGCAAGTCTAGCTATTTCCTGTTCTATTTTTAGTAACTTAGGTATTTCAGCAATAACAGTCTTGTAGTACTTGAGTTGTCTTTTCTTCTCTTTAAACCTAGGATCGTTTTCTATCTTCTTCTTTTTACCAGTAGCTTCAAACTCTATCTCATTAACAGCTAAAAACTTAGCACGGTACTCTTCAAGTTGCTTGTTTAGTTTGACCTCCTCGGCTTCGTATTGACGCTGTAATCTACGTGCTTGTTCTTCTGGGTCTATATCTTTAGCAGCTTGATCTATTTCATTTACCCTATCTTTTATGTTTTTACGTAGAAAGGCTATGTCGCTATCTAGTCCTGACTCTTCTTCGCTTTTTACCTTAGTAGGCCCTTCAGGTTTAGGTGTTATAAACTCCCGCTGTTCTCCTAAAGGTGCTGTTTGTTTCTCGGCTAGTTCAGCTCTTTGTTTATACTTGGCCTGTAAACGTAACGCATCTTGTTCTGCTTTCCTATAAAACTCTATCTGTCTTTTAACTTCAACAATCTCAGGGTCTAACTCAGTTTGTTCTTTCGGTATCCTTTTAATTGCGTCTAAGTCACCAAAACGCTTTCTTAGTTCGTTAAGTTTCAGCTCAAGTTTAGCTAATTCTTTTTGAACAGTACCCACTATTTGATCTGGGTCTTGTAAGCTTAAGTCGAACTCCGTTACTTGTTGTTTTAAATCTTTCTCTGTCTTTTTGACAACATCTCTTAAGGTAGTTAAGTAACCATTAACTTTGTCAGGCTTCACCCATTCAGGTGCAGGGCCTACCTCTTGCCTTATCTTTTCAATATCCGCCTCGTCTAATAACTTAAAAAACCTATCCAGCTTTTCTTCAAGTCCCGCAATCTCTTTAGATTCTTTTGAGTCCGTTTTATAAAACTTTAAACGAGCTTGTAAGTCTGCTTCCTGTAGAGTCTTCTCCTTAGGTTCTTTTACCTTGGGTTCCTCTCTCTCGCCTACAAAGATTTCTTGTCGCTCCTCTAATTCTTTTTGTAACTTGGCTATACGCTTTGCTTGTGCTGCAGCTTCGTCTACCGGTTTAGGTTCTGTTATTTCTTGCTGCTCATCCTTCGGTAAACTTTCGTATTGCTCCCTTAACTTCTTACGTATCTGCCTGCTTTTTTCTTTTTGAGCAGGTCTTATATCTAAGTAATTATCATGAAGCGTTACAATCAAATCATTATGTTGGACACCTTTAATCTGCTCTACTAAAGCGTTCTCTAATCTAATTAAAGCGTGACTCTGTTCTAGTGCTGCCTCACTCAACTCGCTTGTGTACTCAAACTTAGATTGAGCGTCTGGAGCCATTGATTGTAAAAACCTACCAGCAAACGTATCTACCTTATGTTTAACTTCGTATACATTCTGTAGGAACCTGACTTCTTTTAAAGAACCTTCTAAATCTTTAACATCAACCTGCTTGTCTGCTATGTAAGCGTTAGCTATAGATTCCTTATATTTATGTAGGTTTAATTCGGTCTCATCTCTAACTTTAGTTATAAGTTGTGCGAGTTTAGGCCCTTCAGTATTAGCTTTAGGGTCATCTAGTTTTAAAGACTTAAACCTTTTAGTTGCTTCATCTAAAGCGGATTCCCTAACATCATCTACAAAACGAGGTCTAGCAGGTTCTAAAGGTTCTTCTACCTTAATATCTTCGGGTGCAGGTTCTATATCTTTAGGTTTCTCAACAACAATCTCAGGCTCAGGTGTTACTACTTCCTCTGCTTTAAACTCATCTAAGGCTTCTTTAGTTGTTTTTTGAGCAGCCTCAATATGTTCTTCAATAGGAGTAACGGTAGAGCCTTCTTCCTCTATTATATCTTCAGCTTTGTTAGACGCTTCAATTTGTTTGGTTGAGTCTTCTAGCATCTGCAACTGAATATCTTTATCTCTTAGCTGCTTCTCTAGTTCGTTTATCTTCTTTTGCAATGGAGCGGTGCTTGCTTCCCAGTTTATACCAGAGCTGACTTCTTTAGTAACAGGTTGTTTTAAGCCGTCAATCTGAGACTGTATTTCAACCTTAGATTCTTTTACTCTTTCTTTAACACCTTCGGTTATATCTAGTAACTCTTGCCTTCCCCATTTAGAACGAGCTAAACCACCTAGACCCTCGATGCCCGTCTTAAAAGCCCCTCCGAAAGCAGCACCGAATAGGTAAGCATACTTATCTCTCTCTTTCCCGTTGAACCTAGCCTCCATCTCTTGGACGAACAACTGTTCTGTTGAACCTAAGATCGCACCGCTAACAAAAGTTTTAACACCATTAACAGCCATGTTCTTTCCCGCCCAAGAACCACTCACACCGAGTCTTAAAGTTTTATCCGCAAGTTGTTCCACTTTCGCTAAAGAAAATATAGCCGCCCCTGCTGTCTCCCAATATGAATATTCTTCTTGTAGTCCTAACTCCATTCCTACTTTTTGACCAGCAAGATTGGAAAGTGCCCAAGGTAACATTCTTAAGGCTACCTCAGATGCCACAAAACCAGCAACACCAACAGCAGTCGAAGTAGGTTCTAAAGCTTGTGGGCCTGCAAACCCCATCATTGATCCTAAGCGTGTTGCTTGTAGTGTTGTTTTAATCTTAGGAGCGTATTTAGCAGCGGCGTATTGTAAGCTCATACCTCCCACAACCTCTGTCCCTGTCTTATAAGCAAGAGCTTCCTTGTGATCTACCATCCATTTTAAACGCTTACCTATCTCAGCTGTAGTGCTCTCATCTGTAGCTTCAAAAGCAATCTTAGCTTCCTCCAAATCAGGCGTAGGAACAAAAGTACTCTCTATAGGTTCTACCTCAGTTTGCTTCTCAAGCTCAAGGTTTTCAAAATACTCTTCTTCCTCGGCTAGTATAGCTTGCCTTCTAGCTTCTAGTGTTTCAGACATTACCTAGAGTCTCTATCTCTCATTAAAGTTATCTGTGCTTTCCTGAACTGCATAAAAGATTCGTCATCGTAAACTTTAAACTCTCCAAATTCTTTTAATAAAGCCTTGTCTTCTTTTGTCAACTCCTGACGCTGCTCTCCTTCTAGTTTATCAATAACAGTCAGCCATCTATCAAGAGTTACTTCGTCAAGCTCGTCCTTACTCCCAAACAGAACTACATCACCAAAATCAAAACCTGTCTGCTTTAAAACTTCAGCCGACTCAGGAGAATAACTAGAGAAACCATGATCGTATACACTAGCTTTAAGCAGGTTAGTTAACCTTGTTTGCTCATTGAAAGATGTGTTTTTGTTTTTAATAGCAGCCATTAGTGATTGTCTATCTTTATTTATAGTACTTAAAGTAGGTCTTCCTTCTATAAGAGATCTATACTCAGATGGTGCTTCTTTTAAAAATTGTTTTATTAAACCTTCACCCGGTCGAAATCTTTCTTTCTCTTTTTGTACTTCTGCCCTTACTGCTTCTAACTCCACTTCTTCAGGGGGTTTAAACTCCTTAACACGTTGTTTTGAAATCTCTGCTAGTTGTTTAAATATAGCTTTATCTTCGTCTTGAAGCCTTCTGATTTCTTTAACAACCATACCTTGCTTTTGTACTGCGGGTATGTTTTCGTCAAGTTCTACAGCTTTAGCGTACTCTAATACTTTTTGCTTTATTACAGGAGCAGACGTAAGGGCGTGACTCTCATCAAACTTAGGAGGAAGAACATCGTCTATTTGTTTATCACCCGCTACCTCCTGTGCTGTGCTTGTAATATCTGTTTTAATTGTAGCTTCTATCTTTTTAAATTCATCTAACTGGGTAGCAAACAAACCAGCGTTAGCTTCTTTACTAATCGATCTAGCTGAAGACCAAGGAGAAGCATCTATTCCTTTTTCACTTAAAAACGTGTCAAAGTCGTATTCTTTTTGACCAGCACTAGCTGTCTCATGTTTCAATAAAAACTCTTCCTCAAGGGATTTACGTACGGAAGGTGAGTATAAGTTTACTTCTCTTTCTAAAGCTCCTGCTGTTTCCGCAATAAAAGTGCCTACTGACTTTTGAGTTCTACGGTACAGAGGTAATGCTCGGTCGGGATCGTTGTACGCTTGTCTTAATAAAGCATCGTTTAAAGCTAACGAAGGTGCTACGTCTGTGTTAAATATCTCGTTCTTAATTATGTAGTCGAGTTGACCCTCTTCTTCCCCGTCCACAAGTGTAGGATTCATAAACAATAAAGCATCTTTAACAGTCTGTACTGACAGTGGGTTGTTTTGAAAACGCTCGTAAGTCATGCTCGCTGGTAAACGTTTCAATGCTCCTCCCCATAAACCGCTCCACTCTTTATCAACAGCCGTTTTGTTTTCTGTTTTCAAAGAGGCGATCTTATTGTTTATTTCCTTGGTTATAGAATTTAAATCTTTTTCTGCTATTTTAGATTGGAAGATACTATTACCATTAACTTTAATTCCCTCCATGTATCCTCTTAACTTACTTGCGTCTTGAAAACGACGACGTGCTACTAACGACTCCAACCTTATCTTCATCATGTCGGTTAGATGAGCAGTACGTTCTTGCTTTGTTAAGTGTGGACTTTTTTCGTCAAGTACTTTGTCGTACCCATTAACAACAGATTCGATGTCGTTGAAAGTGGCATCACTACCTAAAGCTTCTAGTTGTAAATGACCTTCGTTAAGTGTTTGGCTTATTACAAACTTCTCCTTCTCCTCCTCGTACTTCAACGCTAGTTCGTTAGTATACTTCGGTACGACAGCATTCCACAAAGCCTTAGCCGCTGCACTGTTTCCCATGTTAGGCCCTACAGCTGCTGATAAAGCTTCCCTCTCTTGTGCTATAACTTCCTGTACAGCTTGGTTGAAATCCTCGTTAGTCTCGTATGCTTCTGGGTTAATTAAGTCTTTAGCTTTTAAACTTAAATTAGGAAGAGCGACTTCGTTTATGTGTCGTTTAAGCAATGCATCTCTTCGTCCTATTTCTCTGTTAGCATTAGCAAAAGGACTAAAACCACCTCCACCTTTTCTTCCGCTCTTTTTAGCTTCGTTGAGTAGTTGGTCTCTTTCTATAAGCTCCGCTTCCTCTATACCGATCTGCTCCTGCACCTTCTGTAACTTACCGTATTGCTGGAGTATAGGGTTAACTTGACCAAGAGCATCAGCTAAGTCCATCAACTTGTTACGACCAGCTTGTTGTACTTGTACGCTGTACTGACCGCCTCGTTGAATTGTTGGAGAGATACCGGGAACGGCTCCTCCT
>Ga0208667_1000975_pt1 | contig 11188 bp, 20 predicted proteins | sample 11BtaG_FD_184085 | JGI IMG/M metagenome (GOLD analysis project Ga0208667, IMG submission 184085) | Marine viral communities from the Subarctic Pacific Ocean - 11B_ETSP_OMZ_AT15265_CsCl metaG (SPAdes) (version 2) | ecosystem: Environmental > Aquatic > Marine > Oceanic | place: Pacific Ocean... | reverse complement strand
TGCTGAGTCTGCTTTAGTTCCCTGTGTTGACGTAGCTGCATCTGTGATTCCGTAGCCAGCTAATGTGGTAGGTTTGCCCTGTAGTTCAGCAAAGGTTAAACCGGAACCTGAGTCAATCCAGTTAGAACCATCGTACACTCGCATAACGCCAGTGGTTGAGTTATAGTACAAAGCGCCGGTAACTAATGGATTACCGTCGTTGTCCGTAGTTGGGTCTGAAGTCTTGCTACCTAAATATCTATCATCAAAAGAGTCTAAGGCTGATGCCGCTGACGCTGCGCTGCTTGCTGCCGCTGTTGCGCTAGAAGCTGACGCTGTTGCACTGTTAGATGCGTTGGTAGCGGAGGTTGCAGCGTTGGTCTCTGATGTGACAGCGTTTGTTGCAGACGTTGCAGCGGCTGTAGCAGAATTGCCAGCATTTGTTTCAGAAGTTGCTGCATTAGTTGCGGAAGTGCTTGCTTCTCCAGCTTTGGTGGTTGCTGTGGTTGCACTGGTGGCAGCACTGGTTGCGCTAGTTGCTGCTTCCGTTGCCTTAGTCGTAGCTGTAGTCGCGCTGGTGGCTGCACCTGTGGCACTGGAGGCTGCGTTGGTTTCTGATGTAGACGCATTGCTTTCACTCGCTGATGCCGCCGTTGCACTTGCTGCTGCGTTAGTTGCGCTAGTGCCAGCATTAGTGGCACTCGTAGCAGCGTTACTTTCACTTGTACCAGCGTTAGTTTCGCTGGCTGCTGCATTAGTTTCACTGGTGCTTGCTGCTGTAGCGGAACCAGACGCATTGGAGGCACTTGTAGAAGCCTCCGATGCTTTAGTTGTAGCAGTAGTAGCACTGGTTGCTGCGTTAGTCTCTGACGTACCTGCATTGGTAGCAGAGGTTGCAGCATTAGTCGCGCTAGTAGCTGCGTTAATCTCACTTGTTCCTGCGTTAGTTGCACTTGTCGCAGCATTGGTTTCGCTTGTACCGGCATTAGTTGCGCTAGTCGCTGCTGCGGTTGCACTCGCTGCTGCTGCGGTAGCGTCTGTACTTACACCTGCTTCACTATTAGCAGCGTTGGTTGCGCTGGTTGCCGCTGCGGTTGCAGAGGCTTCAGCTTCATTTGCTTTTGTAGTAGCAGTTTGAGCGTAGACTGCTATTTGACTGGCGTAGGCATCTGTACTACTGTCCCCAGAGCCTCCGTCCCCTCTAAATATCGCCATACTTACTCTCCGCTGTTACTAAAAAAATAAACGAATAAAAAGTGAGGTACTAACCCGAAGGTGTTCCCTCACACATATTTTTATAGATTAAGCGGCTACAGCCAATACAAAACCTGATTCTGGACGTAACGTCTTAACACCGTAAAGCGTATCTGCGGTGTAAAGCGTACCCAAGAACTCTTGCTTGTACTGAGTCTGTGAGCGGATGCCCTGCTGCTCAGCCATTACCATCGTGTCTTTGTGGACAAGGAAGGCGGCTTTAACAGTGGTGCTGTGAGTCAAAGGACAGTTGCTGGTTACGAATACGTCAATGCCGTACAAGTTACCAATCTTGCCGTTTTGTACACCCCGACCGTCAACAAAGTCAGAAGACACATAACGCTCAACACCCATAATTGCATTACGGAGTGAAGGAGGTACAACAAATGAACGGTTGTCCATAGGTACGTCTGCATCGTCCATCTTTTGAATCAAAGCTCGGAAGCCAGCATCAGTGAAAGCATTTACAGTACCTGCGCCAGCATAGGCGTCAAGTCCGGTGCCACCTGAATTAACAATGAACGAAGCACTGTTAGTCCAGTCTGATCCGTCACCGTCACCGAAAGACTTACCCAAAGTGAACAAGTCATTGTCTACTTGCTTAGCAAGAGCGTAACCTGCGTCTCCGGTGTAGAACTGTCGGAGTGAAGACAAAGCTTGTGCTTCGGTGATGTCTTCAATCATACGAGAGTATTCAAAGTGCTTGTCAATTACGACTTGTACTTCACCCTCAGTGTCAGCCTGAATAGTAACAGCGGTCTTTGCTGCCTTAGCAGTAGCAACGCCTCTGGTGGGCTTAGGAATGTGGATGGTGTCACCCTTCTTACCAGTCATTGACATCTTCTTAACAAGATTAGCAAGGACAAGGTTAGACTGATATGCAGCAACGATTTCGTCACTCCAAATCTCGGGGATAAAAGTTGCGGCGCGGGCATTATCTACCGCACCTGTTTGACTGGGATATACTGAAGTAGCCATTTTAAAATTTCCTTAATAGATTAGTTTCGTACCCTCCCTTCTTGATAAGCCTTCATGATCTCTTCGGACAATGACTGATATCGTTCAGGGTCTGTACGCATAAGTTTAATAATGTCTGCCCTTCGGTAAATCTTTCTCTTTTTAGATTCTGTACTGCCCTTAGCGGAGCCTGTAGCTGCCTTCTTAACAGCTTGTTTGCGTCCTGCCTGTTCAGCCTGTGCTGTCTGTTGGACAACCTGATTACGTTCTTTCCATAGATTAAACAGCTCATTGGCTGCTTCGTAATCGTACTGTTTGTCCGCTTGTCCAAACAACTGAGTCCGTATCTTAGATGCTTTAATCCAATCTGCAAACTTCTCGTCCTTTAGGATTGTCTCCATGTCAGGATGATTGGCCTGTAGCTGAGACAGTGCAGTAGTCTTTCTGTACTCTGCGTTAATCTGTTCAGCTTCCCTAATCTTAGGGTGATTGTCTATTGCCCTTTTTACGGCAGTCTCTGGGTCAGAGAAAAAATCTACCTCATCAACAGTTTCATCTTGTTGCTGTGGTGCTGATTGTTGCGAGAGTTGTGTCTGAATGTAACTATCAACGACTTGTCTAAGCTCACCGACTTCCGCACTTTGACGGCCTAAAAGCTTCTCAGCTTCTTGGTGCATCCTTACAAGATCTTCGGCTGATTTACCTCTGTACTTGTCCGGTATTTGTGCTTCTTCGTTGTCTTCTTCAAACTGAGTTTCCTCTACTTGAGGTTCAGCTTGTTGAGCTTCTTCGGTTTGTTGTTCGTCGTCTTCCAAACGCTCGTCTATAAGTGTAGCCATTATTAAATCTCCGTACTAACGTATTATGGAGTGATATGGTTCATGTAGAAAGGTCTGCTAAGAGTTTGCCTTTCTTTCTTGCTTCATCTTCTGTTCGCGTTGTTTCGCCCACTTCATAGTCGCACCTACAAAGTCCCCACTGATGGGGTCAAGTGAGCAACGGACAGGAGATATAATTCTTTTAGCAGTTTTACTGCACAAACCACACAAATGTTCTGTAACGTCGGAGGCCACTAAAGCCTCCGTAACGTGATTGTCAGGACATCTGAAATCAAAAAGTAAGCGCATTAAGCGGCTTCCTCTTGACCCTCAGCTTGTGGGTTGTTGCGTTCTTCTATAACGCTGTCTAGTTGTGCTTCAAGATTGAGGATGTTAGCCATAACAGCCAACTGACCTTTACGGAAGAATAAGTCATTTTCATCCTTAGCAGCTTCAACGGAGTTCACGTTAGGTACGCCTCCTTTGATGTCATTTAAGAAATATTCCCAACCTTCGCTACGGAACATCTCTTGCATACTTCGGGTGTAATTTTCAAATTCTTGATCGTTCATCTGTTTCTCCTCTATGGGACAGTTTAAGTAATGTACTCAATGTACATCTTTATTATAGCACATTTTGGTCTAAAAGTCAAGTATTATTTTTTAGGCTTATTCTTGACTTTCTTTGGGGGTCTTCCTCTTTTAGTACCGTAAGTTCCTTTTCCTGATGGCATTATTTCTTACTCCTCTTTTTAGCTGTCTTAGCAGCTTGTTTAAAGTTTTTGGCTGTAGGAGCGCCCTTAGCGCCCTTCTTTCTCATCTTCTCCCCACTACCCGCAGCAATACGCTTACGTTTAGCGTGAATATTATCGTACAATCCTGCCACTACCACTTCTCCTTGTTTGCCCAGTACGCTGCTGACATTTTACCTTTTGCAATATTCTTTGCATGACGAGCTTTAAATGACTTGCGTCTGGCTTTATCTTTCTCAGACTTAGGGGCTTTACCCGCACCACTGACTCCCTGTTGTCCAAACCTAATAGTTTTAACCTTGTCACCTTCTTTGGCAACTACTACATGCGACTTAGTGGGGTGGTTAGGAGTCCTCTTCGGCTTGTTGAACCCGCTTACTCCCGCCCTTGCTAGTCTTGGGTCTTTCGTCGTTGACACTTTCTAAAGCCTCCAGTCTACTAAATATTAAATCAAAGTTACGGTTAATCTGTGCTACTACTTCTTCCAGTTCTCTGTTACTGACCATTTGGCCCTCTTGGTTGCATTGGGATTGCAGCTCTGCTGTTTGTTGTGGTATTGTTAGGTTTATTCTTCATAGATTTTTCTTTAAGTAACATGTCAGCTACTTTAAGTCTACGTTCAAACTCCTTGTCGTCCTCCGTTCCTGCTTTAAGATTAGTCGTTACAGCCTTCATGCGGTCAATCTCAAGCTCCTGAGGCATAAGCTGTGTCTCCATAGCAATCTTCTGTGCCCTTGCCTGAGACTCCTGAGCTTGCCCTGAGAGAGCCGCTGTTTGAGACTGTTGAAACTGCATCTCGGCTTGCTGTGCAGCCTGTTGTGCCTGTTGTTGCTCCGGTGAGGGTTGTCCTGCTTGCTCTAAGCGTTGGATCAAGTCTTCACGGTTAGACACATTCATATTGTCTATGATTGCTGAAATCAAAGCACTGTACAAAGGTGAGTCTGCCTTCATAGTCTGTAGCAACTGTACAAGCTGTGTGACTTCGTACTCTCGGGCCATAATACCCAAAGTGGACGTAGCGTTAAACTTGTAGTCAGCAACAGGGTAGTTCTCAGGATCAAACTGCATGTATCTGTGTGCAGCTTTGGTTACAAAGGGAATTAGGAAAGATTCCTGAAAGTTAATTAATGTACGCTTGTGGCGCTTAATAATAGCACCAAGAGACATACTAATACCAGCAGCCGTTGCTTCACCGTTAATACTCCCTGCTATACCCGCTGAGTCAATGGCTCCTGTAGCGGTCTGTACCATCTTCTGTAATGCGTCAGCCTGTGCAAAGGTAATCTGACTGACTTGTCCAAAGTTAAAGGGTTGTAGGATCTCCGCAGGATTACCATTGGTCAGGATAAGCTTACCTGCGCGTACTTCCGGTTTAGACCCTCTCGGAATACGTGTAGCGTCCATAGCCATCATAGGATGCACTGTGAGGGCCAAAGCGTCTATACGTGCTCTGATCTCTGCGTCCAGTGCCTTTTGGCTGTTGTAGCCCTTCTCACAGACTCCTCTGCCCCAGAAACGTGAAGGTACTACGTCCCATGGGAAAGCCACAATGGGTCTGTCGCCCATCATGTAAGGATTCTCTTCCGCTTTTAACAAAATACCACCGTTGGCAATAACAACGATGGCTTCAGTGTAGTAGTTCTCGTCCTCATCGTTGAGCATACTACCGTCTTCGCCCAACGCTACAATTTCTTCTTCCTCATCACTGTCTTCGGAACGTGCCAACTGAGCCTGTGCGTCCCGCAGCAAGTAAGTAGGAACTAAACCGTAATACTTAGTTAGGCGTACTTTATCGTCCGAGTACGTTGTTAGGTCTTGGTCAGGCTCAATGTCAAAGTCCGGTGCTGCTGTGCCGATGTGACACTTCTTGTAGACTCCTGTCTCCTGTAGCTGCTCTACGGTGTGTGCGGAGACAAACTCATCCACAGCCACACCTAAAGATTCATCCACATTTGTAGCAACGGGGTCAATTAGGAAGTTCTGAGGCATTACGGGACGTAAGCTAACCACAGTCCTGTCAGTAATGTTTACCCCTACAGCAGTCAAGTCTCCACCCATAATAGGCTGGGTGGCTGGTTTCATTTCTTTTTCTTCGGAGATAACAACTTCAGCGACCCCTGTACCAAAGACAGCGGAATTGATAAGACACTCCGCAACGGCCTTCCTAACTTTAGTCTTCTCAAAGTCTTGATGCAGATGAGTACGGAGATATACAATGTCAGCTTTGTCAGGGTCATTAGAATCATCCCTGATGTCAAAGAATTTACCTCTACCAAATGTCGCTTCTTCAATCTCTGCAACGGAACTCTCCACTGCTTGTTGTAGGGCTGGGCTAATAATCTTAGACCTTTCGGACTCTCTGGTTACATCTTCCTGTGCCCAAATACCCCTCCAAAGTCTGTAGTATTCATCAAACTTTTGTGCGTAGTTGGCTTCAAAGTGATCCCGCCAATCATCACATTTAGTGATAACCCAGTCTTCAAGAGCTTCTTGAATCATTAGGGGTTTGCTGTCTTCGTTGTAATCTTCCATATTTTAATATCCTGCTACGGAGTCTAAAGTCTCAAATTCGTCGTACTGCTCAAAGTCCCCAGCGTAAGCAACCTTTGCTAACTGGTCTATGTAGGCTAAAGCGTCCACTAAGTCGTCATGAGTCAGTGGGTCTGGAAACTGAAACAGTTCGTCCAAAAAGCGACTGTTCCACTCTCCTTTACTGAGACTTACAATACCATTCTCAAACCTGCCCTGTAAGGCCCACATGATTCTGTCAGTCTTCTTTTGGTTGCCATGGGACAACTCTTCCACTCTAAAAAAGAAACCGTTACGCTTCATCATGTCCACTAAGGGAGACATAACCGCCTGTTTAGCGATACCTCTCTCAATACCTACACTGATGGGCTTATAGTCCCTAACGGCCTGAAAGATCTTCTGAGCAGTCTCCTCTAAAGTCCACCTACCGTATATAATATTCTCTACGTACCAACCGTCTTCATTTACAAAGACAACTGCAATGGCTGTATTATCAAGACGACTATTCTTAGACTTCTTTTTAGTTACGTCCTGAAACCCCGCCAAATCCACAGCTATGTAACAGTCAAAGTATTCCGGTCTACTGTCGGCAAACTGTACCCAGTCCTCCTTAAACATCTCGGAGCCTTTAGCCTCAAAGGAGGCCATAAACTCCTGTCTAAAGGCATAACTGGACATTGACTTTTTAGCTGTATTTATCTCCTCATCGTCCAACAGAGGGTTATCGTAGCTGGTAAAGTGCCATGCTTTGTAAGACTCATCATCACTTAGATCTGCATATTTGTACAGATCGTAGAAGTGATTACGTCCCATAGGCGTACCTATGAACAAGGCATGACCCTTTTGGTCAGCCAGAGCAGGTCTTAAGATTTGTTCCCATACGTCAGGTTTAATGTCTGCGTATTCATCCAAGACTAAAAACTTTAGGGAGACACCCCGCATTGTCTCCGGTCTATCTCCACCTTTGAGGCTTATTGTAGCCCCGTTGACTAACTTTATTTGTAAATTATTAATGTGACTGGTGGCTATTACGGGATGCCCCAAGTCCATTAAAGTTTCCCACATAATGTCTCTGGCTTGGCCCTGAGTTGGGGCCACATAGAAGACAGTCCCTCTGTTAGTCTGTAAAGCATTAACAATTAACAACCATGCCGCTAAACGAGACTTACCTGTACGTCTACCTGCTGCTACTATCTTAAAGCGTGTAGGGTCTTCCCAGACTTGCTGTTGCCATGGTAGCAGCGATATGTTAAGTTCAGACACTAATAAGACCAAACAACGGGTACGGACTTACGATCATCTACGTGTATAAACGTATTGGCAACACCTATGCCCCCAAAGCCCATTTCCATTGCATTTTTTATAATTACATACTTCTGATTACCGTCTGCCACAGCAATGTCCGCAGCTATACCTAAGACATGCTGACCTACTTTCTTTTTCTTAGCTTCAACACTGTGGGTTCTGTCTCTATAACCACTGGTGATTGTGAAGGGGAAACCACACTTCTCTCTAAGCTCATCCAAACGATGTATAAAAGCTATGGACATAGCATTGTTACCTGTCTCCTGACAGTTAAACTCCTCATAAGTAAAATATTTAAATTCATTACTCATGTTCTGTGTATTCCCCTTCTACTATGTTAGGATTGTCGGTGATGGTTGTTTCAGTGCCTACGCCTGTGATGTTGATTGATATGGAAGACCTACCCCCATTAAGCTTATCCTTTTCAAAATAGCTTATGGGTAACATTCTATCCATCATTAGCTTCCAAGCTGCTGCTTGATGTTTGTGATCGTCGTCTAAGGCAGCATTCATAATACTGTCTAAGACTTTCTGTGACTTAGGGGATGCTAACATACGAGCTTTGTACTCATTAATGATAGCTGCGTCACCTTTGGGTCTACCTACTGCATTCCTATGTCCCTTCTTATTGGACATAACTTCGGACTTCTTAGGTCTACCTCTTTTTTTAGGTAAATTACCTTCGGACATAAGTATTGCCTTTAACCGCACCTGCGGTACTTGTATAAGATACTTAAGGATACCTAAGGCAGCGTTAGGATATTTCTTTATTTTATTTCTTTAAAGTCTTATTCTTAATCTGCTTTAGTTTACCTGTATATTATAGCATATTTTTTACTAAAAGTCAACCCCTTTAGGCTACTTTTAGCTAAAATATTGTCTTATCATGTCTTCCATTGGCCCACCTTTTACTTTTATTGGCTGCCATTGGTAAAATCTATTGATTTCAACTAGATGATTCATTGAATAAATCATTAATTATTCACTTTAAGTACCCAAAATGCTACTTTTTTGTGTCTATTGGGGTACTACTAATTATAGCCAGAGGCCAGCCCCCTCCCCGCCCCTGAAAACACGGGCACCTTTGGTTCTATTGGCACACTTCTTGCATGCTGGTAGCCTGTGGATAACTTGTGGATAACTATTGGCATGGTTATTGCATGCCTAAGGTTGGCATAGTCCTTGCATGTCTAGCAAGAAGCATGCCATTGGGGCCATTGGCACACTATTTGCAAGTGTGAGGGGAGCATAGGGAGCCTATGGCGACTCATGTCCCTAACACAGATTGGCAACGATTGGTAGACCTACAGACTACTATAAGTCTTACTTATGGTGCGTTATATAGACAACATTCAGTGCTTGCATTGTCCAACTGAGTTGATACTATAGCCACATCACTTAACTACATAGGAGCAACACAACATGAGAAAGATTGAGCAACAGATGATAACAGCCATCCGATACAACAGAAATTGGGCCAACGCTAACACTATGGTTAACTATAACCCTGATACTGGTTTATCTACTGTATACCTACACGGTCACAAGATAGCCACAGCGACAGATGCCGCACCCTATGAGCCAGCGATAGCCGATGTGGATACGTTGCAAGCATGGCCCACACGAACCACAATGAGCCGTTTACGGGCGTTAGGTGTTGACGTATGCACTCGCAAAGGTGTTGTGCTGTTAGACGGTAAGGAGGTAGCGTAACATGACAAAGGCTAGATTATACAGAACGGTAGCACTTGACGCATTGCTGTCCTTCGTAGGATCTTCAGCAATCTTTGGGGTCATCATAGCAGTAGAGGTATTTATTTTGCGATGACCCTTGACAGGTTCAGAGACAACCAGTAAAATCTACCTAAGGTACCTTTAGAATATATCCTATAGATAATATACTAAAGGATACCTAAGGTAGCCTAAGGAGGCGTAAAGCATGGAAATCATAGGAATATTGTTCTTGTATGTCTTTTATAGGGCAGTCACAAGCGAGCGTAGGTCACTGGAAAGACAGCGCAAAGTAGCGGAGAGATATGAAAAAGAATCACGGGAGACTTGGAAAGATGACTAACAACCCCAAACTGACACGCAAAGAGGTCTTAAAGTTGTTCGTAGGCTTGTATGATTTCAGAGAATCTGAGTCTAACCTGACGGAAGAACAATCTAAAACCTTGCTCTATGCAATGGACATCTTAAACACAGCTCAAAGAGAGCGTATGATAGCGGAGGAAGATTTCTTGTATGATTATCATAGAGGGTAGAGAGTTCGGAATGTCTCAGCGTAAAGAGGCTGTAGCGTTCCTTGAAGGCATCTTGCTTGACTTAGACCGTCATGCTATGGTTATCATAGATGATCACGGTTTACTTTTAGACCATCACGAACAATTGCAGGAGATTTTAGACAATGAGCCAAAATTCTATGTTCACTAGCAAACGCACCCAACCCTATACGATATGGGAAAGTGTCCCAAAAGCTGACTGGTTGCCCAAAGGTGGCTTAAGCTGGACTAACAGAGGCACGTTTAGAGCTGCCAATGCCTATTCTGCCATTGAACAAGCAGCCGAGAGCGGTTACTATGTCAAAGCGGGTGACAAGGTTTCAACAACCATAGGTCCCGAGATCATTATAAAACTGGAAGCTACACAATGAATTTATTCTACGTACACGAAGACCCAAAGACAGCAGCACAAAGCCTATGTGATAAACACGTTGTTAAAATGATCTTAGAGACTGCCCAAATGCTTAGTACCGCTCACAGGCTCTCAGACACGCCACAAGCGCCTTTTGTCTACAAGATGACCCATAAGAACCACCCAAGCACAAAATGGCTCAGATCGTCTCAGATTGCCTACAAATGGGGTTTAGACCATCTACAAGAGTTATTTACAGAATACACGCACAGATACGGCAAGATTCACAAGACAGAGCGAGAAAAGCTAGAGCACCTCAAGGTTATACCCAAAGATCTGCCGGAACTGCCATTTATAGACCCTCCGCAGTGCATGTACGACGAATGTAGAGGGCTTGACACTATCATAGCCTATCGGTCATACTATAGGACTAGACGCACAGAGATTGACATGAGATGGACAAACAGGGAGATACCAACATGGTTAGCATAGACACAGAAGCGTTCGACATAGTACTAGAGGTTTACTACTGGTCACACAAACGAATTGACGGTGTGATGACAAAGGACAAAAAGGAGGTGTTAGCCTGTGTCCCTATGTTTAGAGACTGGGAAGACGAAGACTCACAATTGTCTAATGTTTTGTCCCTGAGGCACGAACTGATTAACCTGTACAAGAATCACCCAGACGGAGTCGTATGCGTATCTCTGACGATAAAAGAGGAGTTTGTGATTCAATGAACATATTCAAGAGGCTCTATAGGTTCATACATGACGTATTTGTAGACATAGCAGAGGGCAATGTGACCGAAGACGACTTTGATCTCATCTTTTGGACTGCAATGGTGGTCTGGTGCATCTTCATTGTCGTCATGTTTTCAACCTTTGACCCACCATTACAACCCATAGGAGTTATGTAACATGGAAGTACAACTATTAGACATCATGGGTTCAGACCTGAC
>Ga0208667_1000963_pt1 | contig 11258 bp, 4 predicted proteins | sample 11BtaG_FD_184085 | JGI IMG/M metagenome (GOLD analysis project Ga0208667, IMG submission 184085) | Marine viral communities from the Subarctic Pacific Ocean - 11B_ETSP_OMZ_AT15265_CsCl metaG (SPAdes) (version 2) | ecosystem: Environmental > Aquatic > Marine > Oceanic | place: Pacific Ocean... | reverse complement strand
ATTAAAGATCTTTGCAAAGAATTAGTTGTAGATGTTCTAAAAACTTCTCTATACTGAGGAAAATCTTTTAAGAAATTATTTATTTCAACAGCTGAAATAAAAGCGTCTAAAGCTCTATATCCTGACTTAGTTAAAGGTCTATTAATATCAGCAGGTACTTTTTTACCACTAACAACTCTTTCTCCTCTTAATGGTAATCCAAGATATTTTTTAATATCTCCTACTGTTTTAAAACCTTCTTGGTTAAGTTGTTTTATTGTTTTATTCTTTATTATTTTATCAGTAATACGACCGCTTTTAGCTTCTGCAGCTTTTCTTAAATAGTTATCAATTCTCTTGCTAGCCATTGTCTTGGCTTTACCAGCTGCGATATCTCTTTTAGTTTCTGGCTTTAAGCCTACATCTTCTGATCTAGCTATTTCATTAGTAACTAGTCTACCATATAAACTAGCAATACCTTTTAGCGCTTGCGCCTCTGGTGATCTCGCACTAAAGCCTTCTGCTTTTTTACCTTCAACAATACCAAAAGCTTCTAAGAAATCTGACTTACTAATATTTTTATTTTTAATAAATGGAGCAAGCCCAGCACCTTTCGTACCTCTAGCTTTTTTAGTATAAAACTTCTTTAATAAACCTGTTGGAACGCCAGTAGAGGTGCCTAGGAGCTTATCTGTTGCAGCTTCTACAACTGCACCTTCTGGTAATATTCTTAATAGTTTATCTGCGTTTTTAGTAACAAATCTCTGTATAGCGCTAGCGTCTCCTTTTGATAGATTAGCTCTTGGGTCTACAAGTTTTTTAACTGGTATACCTATTTCTCTAGCAATAACTTCAGGTGCTAAATCACCAAGTTTTTTAAAGGTCATATTTTTAGGGTCAATGCCTTTAATTTTTTCTTTAACTTGGTTTGTTATTTCTGTTACAGCCGATGCTGGTAGTAAAGAGCTAGGCTTTGTAAGTCTTGTTGGTTTTTCAGATACCGCTTCAGCTACTTCTTCTGCTACTATACCTTTAGCTTCAGTAACATCTACTTCAAATGTTTCACCTAAAACTCTTTTAGAAGCCTCAATAGCTCTTGCTGGTAAAAATTTGTTTATATAAGCTGCTAATGGCACGCCTGATTCAGGTTTGTACTCCATTACTAAATCAAGAATACCACGCTTACCAGTTTCTATTTCATCAGTTAATAATTGACGATCAAAGTTCGGTGCTTGACTTCTAGATTCTACTATTTTATTAGTAATAGGTTTAAATTTAGCTATGATATCCATAGCTCCACCAGCACCCTGCTCATCATATATTTTTTGTACTTCTTGAGAGTCTTCTATTCTTTTACTTTCTTTAGCTACAGATTCCTTTATTTCTGTTTCAACAGTGGTTTCTGGAGCTATTGCAACTTCAACACCTTCAATAGCAGTTTTCTTTAAACCCTTAGACAAACCTTGCTGTCTATGTACACTTCTATTGTAGTCTTTAATAAAGTTTAGTACGTCTTTACCATTTTTAAACTTTACTTTCATACCCATAGCACTTAATGCTCTACGTATAAAATTACCTATCTTAGCACCTATAGTTTCGTTTATCTCTATAGTACCATCAGTTAAAGCTTCACTAGTCAATGTTAAAACTTCTTCCATAGTATCAGCTTGAGAAACATCAGCATCTTGTATATACTGGTCTAATCTAGCTTGAAAACCTGGTTTTATATCAATATCTTTGTTAGTTCTTATTTCATTTAATAAAGCCTGACCAAGCGCTACAGCTGCTTCGGGTTTGTTTCTAACTGTTTCGTAAATCACAGCATGTCCTGTCTCGTGTTGACCTTCTGTAAACGTTCTATCTTCGGTGGCTGTTTCTTTATTTAATACTATAATTCTACGGTTATCTGGTAACACCACAAATGTTCCGTAGTTATCAGAGTTTTTAGCATCTATTTCACCGCCTTCTTCCTGCAGTGTAGCTATAGCTGAATCAACATCTTCTTGTGTATCGAAAGATTCAAAGCCTACACCTATTTCTTCTGCTATTTTTTTAGCGCCAACATCTATCTTAGCAGACTTGTCTTTAGTAACTAAGTCACTAAGTTGTGTATCTATTTCAGCTAGTCTACTAGACTGATCTTTTGTTAAGCTAGGATTATCAGCTTCTTTTATTTCTTGTTTTAAAGCTTTTTGCTCTATCATTAAATCAACCATAACAGGTTGATTAGCTTCACTTATATTAAGTTTGTTTAAGGTGTTTACAGCGCCCTGCGTTTGAATAAAATTATTTTTAATTTTATCACCTTCTTTTATACTAAGTTCACCTAACTCTATTTGAGCGTCAACAGCATTGTTTAAAGCTAGTTTAGCTACAGCATTTTGAGATAGTTTTAAACTATTTTCACTTGTTTTTGGATCTACATAAAGCTCTGTAATGTTATTTACATCAGCGTCTTTTATAGTTCTATTAACTTGTCTAGCTTGAGCATTTTGTCTAACAACAGTGTTAACCGCTCCGCTAGCTGAAATCTTTCCACCTAAAGCACCACCAATTAAAAAAGTATCTACTAGCTCACTCCAAAAACCTACAAAAGCTTTTTCATCGTCTAATATATAAGAGTCTGCTAGTTTATTAATAAGTAGTGTAGCACCTTCTGAGGTACCTTCCGCACCAAAATCTTTTGCTACTTGACCAACAAGTTGCTTTATACTTTTTAGTGGAGCATCTTTTGGTATGGCTTTAAAAACTCTTTTGCCTATACCTCTAAGTACATAGTCAGAACCTGCTTCAGCAAAGCCGTGTATAAAACTATTTAAATTCAACTTGCCGCTTAAATCCTCTCCTTCTTCTTGTTTTTCTAAACTACTAAGAGAGGCTTCGCTAGCAACTATAGAACCAAGACCTACATAAGGTATCATTGCTTGAAACAAAGATGGTAGTGATTTTAAAGCCTCGGTTGACATTCTAACTGTTGCATCCCAAGCTTTTCCAGCGTCTTTTTCCTTAAAACCTTCTTTAAACAACTCACCAATAGTTGTATCGTATTGAACCATTGTTTCATTTATAGCGTCAGATTTTTGTTTAAAGTCGCTAGATATATTTTGAATATAATTTATAATATTAGAGTTATCGACTGGCATTTGCATACCAACCATTTTATTTAGGATTTTTTGTCTTTTATTTACATCTAAACTATTATATAACTCTAAAGTATTATCGTCAGCTATTGCGGTAAATAACTGCTCGTTTATAAAAGTAGTAGTACCTCTAAGTATACCAGCAAGTGACCTATAAGTACCAGACTTAATACCTTTTAAAGCTTCTCTTACTTGAACAACCTTTTGTTTATTCTGCTTCATCAAGCTCTCTGTTATAGAGCTTTCAAGCAATGTAGGATCTTGTATAATATAATCTTCATCTGTAAGTTCCATTAAAGAACTAGGCTTTTTACCTGTTCTTTTTTCGAAGTTCTTAATAGCATCTTCATTAGAAGCTTTTGGTAGTTCTATTTGAGGTACATAAAAACCACCATCTTCAGCTCTTACTGCTAAATTTTTCTTGCTAGGATCTGTTTCAATTAAGGTTACAGTGCCTGGTTTTTCTTGAATCTTACTTAGTTGTTTTTGATAATTTTCAAATTCTGCTTTTTGCTCTTCGCTTAAATGTCCAAAAGTGTTAGCTATAGATATTTCTGCAATTTTATCTGCTTTAATAAAATCCTTTTCTTCTTTTTTTCTAGTTAAATAATCTAAACCACCTTGTTCATTTACTGAAAACTTATACTCATAATCATCACCTTCAGGTGAATAAACTTCATTAGTTTTTGCAACAACTTCATATTGTCTTCTATAATCTCTAGCAGCCTGTAATTGTTTATCGTTCATATAAACAGATATTTTACCAGGCTCAATTATAGAATCTTCTAATGTTTCACTTTCATCACTATCAACAACCTCTTCTGCAACTTTAGGCTCACCCCACTTGTTATTCTTTTTCCACTCTTCTACTAATCCAACTTTTTCTTCGTTAGAAAGAGTATCAGGTAAAGAATCTACATACAGTTCTAATTCGTTCATTTAATTTAAGTTAATTTATTATCTTGTAAAAACTTCTGAGCTTTAGCTTTTCTAGCTTCAGATAAATCAAAAACAGCGGCGTCTTGTTCTACTACAGGTAATTGATTTGTAATAAACTGCTTTATATAGTTGTTCATAAAGTAATCTTTATACTTGCTTTCAAATAAAACTTTTTTATCTTGTGACAATGGTAAGTCATTTTCATAACTCCAAGAAGTATTACCAGCATTAGCGTTTTGAACCATTTGATCATCTTCCTCTACACTAGTACCTTTGCTTATATAGACATTCCAAGCAGCTATAGTCTCTTGCTCAGAGCTAAGAAGACCTGCTACTTCAGCATTGATAAACGGAGATGCTTTACGTTGTATTTTATCCATATCAAACTTAAGAACATTTCTACCTTTACCACCACCTATTTCTATTATTTCATAATCATAAGAACCATCAGGGTTTTTCATTACAAACTCTTCTTTTACTCTAGCGTTTGGCGCTAATGAACCATCGTCAAGAATATCGTTTACGCTAAAAATACCCACTTCAGTTAGTAGCCTTAGCATATCTTTATTTATATCTGGTGTCGATGCTATTAAAGATGTGTCTGACTCTAGTAAAGCGATTAGCGCTGTATTGTTTATAACTAATGGAGATTCAAACATAGGACCGTCGAATATTATAGTTTGACTTCCATCTTCGTTTAACTGTAAAGCTGTAATATATCCATCCGTTCTAGAAAACCCAGGCTTAGCAGTTAATATAGAATTAGCAACCGTATACTCGTAATTATTATTAACATCAAAATTAGGATCTTCAACGGTTGAAAGTTCTGCAGCAATGTTCTGTAAAAAGTCTATTGATATTTGTGGAGCTTTTTCTAACTGTTTTAATCTAACGTTTTCAAAGTAACAATTAGGTGTAGTGCATTTTTTATTTATAATACTCATTTTAAGACTAGCATATAGCTTAGCAGTATCAGCGTAAGCATTGTCTAGTATTTTAAAGTCATAGTCAGAAGATTCAGCTAAATATTTTTTATTATAAGCTATAGCATTACTCTTATTAACTTGCTTTATAACAAGGTTGTTTATTACGTTTTTGTTTTCCATTTCTTATTACTATCAATTAGTTTTTAACTAAAAAATTCCAGCTTGAAATCCACCTCCAATACTTTGTGCTACACCTCCTATAGCTCCTGTTATAGCTGCTGTTTGATCTCTTTGAGCTTGAGCTTTTGATTGTGTGGCCATTCCTAGTAATGCCGCTGTTCTATCTAGCTCTTGCATTTCTCTTTGTTCTCTAGTTCCAAAAACAAATTGTTCACCAGCTACTTCAGCTTGCTGTAATCTTCTCTGCTCAGCCATTAACTGCTGTTGTCTTTGTTGTTCACCTTGAGCTCTTAGTTTTTCGTTTTGAGCTTCTTGTTGTTCTATATTAGCTGCAACTCCTTTTTTACTTCTAAGCGCTGCTTGAGCAAGAGCAGTGGCACCACCAGCTGAAGCACCAGTAGCTCTTAGAGTGTCTAATGTAGTAGCTAAAGCTAAATCACTTTCTTCCATCTGTATTTCTGCTGCTTGTGTTGCAACACCAAGATTTGCAAATGGATTACTTATAAGCGCAGACAGGTCTTCTACTCCTTCATAAGGATTTATTATTTCTTGTCTATTAGCTTCTAAATTGTTAAGCTTGGCTTGTAGTCTAGCTTTTTCTCTTGCGGCTGCTCGTTTAGCTTTACTAGCGCCAATGCCACCAAAAATTCCACTAACTGCAGATCCTATTACTCCGGCTGTTACTATTCCTGACATATTATTCTTCTTTATTTAAATATTCTTCTATAGTAAAAGAATATAAGTTTTTTTCTATTTCGTCTAAATTATTTGTGTTAGACGGATTTTTATGTACATTTATAAATACGCAATCTTCTACGCAAACTATAAATCTTTTAGCTCCTTTTATAGATTTTTCAAAACAAGGAGCAATATGCTCAACAGTTTCTCCGTCTGTTGTTACTAATATTCTACCAGTCATTAAAAACCAAAAATGATCTGTATGATGTATAGCACTTACTACGAACGTTCCAGCTTTCATTCTCATTTCTCTCATATATAATTGATCTGAGAAATTATGTTTTATTGGAAACTCCTCGTTGTTTACAAGTTTTTCACCATCTCCATGTATAAAATCTTTGTCATTATTTTGTATTAATAACTCTTGTAATGCTTCTAACTTTCTAGTGTAATTAGTTAACTTATTCATTAATAACCATTATTCATTACGTATGTACTCTCAACTGAAAACAAACTTTTTTCACCTCCTAAATTTGTAGTATTATCTGTTGAAAGAGTAGCAGTAGCATAAAATCCTTTAATACCACTCATAGAATCACCCCATATTATTTCACCTTCTGCGGCTGGGCTATTGTTTACTATATTAGCTACGTATTTATTTTCTTTTCTAGTAAATCCAGCGTGATATCTTGGGTAAGGAGGATTAGCAGTTCCAAATGTAGCTGCATAGTTAGCTCTAGTTACAGCTTGATTATTTGCTGGGTTTATAACATATTCTCCTTCGTAATAACTATATATTGGTGATATTGAATCAAAGCTATTTGTCCAAGTTGTTCCATTGTCTTCACCTGTAGAATCAGATAAAATACTGTTTACTTTCCAACCGTTACTACCTTCATAACCTATGGTTTGAAAGTTTTTAGAGTTAGTTGGGTTTGGATTTAAAACTAAAGCTATACTACTAGGCGTGTCTACGCCGTAGAAACTACCTCTATTAACCTCAATAGAATAATGCTGCCAAAGCCTCGCAACACCACTAAATGTTAAAATAACATTATCTGCAAGCGTAACAGGGTTGCTAAGAACTAGAGCGCCGCTTGATGAATTAAAACTTACAACAGTTGTATTAGCTGGTATTCCAGAACCTGATGTAGTTACTATAGAGTTAGCCTGTATAAAATTTTGAACATTATCTATGTTTAGGTTGGCAGACCCTGTAACAGCTCCATTGGTTCTAGCTAAACCACCTACTGTTCTTGCTGTATAAAGTTTATTTCTTAAACTAAATATTTGATCAGGATTATAAGAAAATCTACTGGTCCAGCCTTTAGGTCTTTCATCAAAAGAAAGTGTTTGGTATTTAGCTTCACCTTGCATAGATACTACATATTGATTGTTATGTATATCGTAACCACCTATAACTTTTCCTGCAGCAAATTGAGAATCTATATCGTTTAATTGATCTCTAAAGAAATCAGTCATACCATATGAAGATATTTCTTCTATACCGTCTAAACTTAATCTCAATACAACGTTATTGTTTTTATCAGAAAAGTATTTTCTATAACCATAAACAGCAAAGCTTTCAGGGTTTTTAGATATACCGTATTCACCAGCATATGGCTGTATAACACCTATGACTAAGTTGCTAGATGTAACAGCACCACCACCTTCAGCTGAATATATAGCATCTTTATCTATTAAAGCTCTACTTACTTTGTTTTCTTGAAGTATAATTAAATTAGTATCTTCAGCATATAGTTTTTGTATTGAACCATTTGCAGGATCTGTAGATTTAGTTATGTCTTCCCCTACAGAAAATACATTAGTTCTATTTATACCTGTTCTAGAATTAAATATACCAGAGTATATCAATGAGTTAACTCTAGACGATCCGCTTGGTTCTTCTTCTACTATATAGGCTTTTACTCCATAGTCTACATTAGTGTTGTTAAATCCACCTCTAATACGAGACTCTTCAATAACCCAACTATTAGTATCATTTAAAGAACCACCTACAGCTGGATATCCCCCTATTGTAGGAGGTATACCAAAAGAACCATTCCATATAGGCTCATTACTGCTATTTGTCTTCTTTAACAAAAACGTATTAAAATACTTAATTTCGATTATCGCTCCGGCCATACTTAATTATTACTTATTTTTATTTTAAATTACTTGGAACAATATATTTGTAACATCTGGATTAGCTGGTACAGCAGGATCACTTCCAGCGCAATTAAAGCCGTTGCTTATTGTTCCACCTGTGTTAGGTAAATCTGGATTATCCTGTCTCATTAAATCTTCTACAGCATTTTGACTAGTTGATGAAAAATACCAAACAGCTTCACCTGCACCTACTGAAGTTCTACATTGATTACCGGCTTCATCAGGTTGAGTTAGAGGTAGGGTAATAAAATTACCACCAGCATATTGTACTAGACCACTAGACGCATATCCAGGAGCTCCATTACAAGGGTTATAAAGAGTAAACCAACCAGGATTAAATAGATACCAACCTTGTTGTGCAAGCGTAGCACCTGGGACCGTGTTGTCTATTTTTATAACCGTAAATGGATATAGTTCAGGATCGCCTGCAGGATCATCATACTCGAAAGTTCTATTGAATATAAAGTTTTGCGGTATAGCTAATCTCAAGTCTACAGTTAATGTAAGATCGTGAATATCACCAGCATCTTGAAGTCGTATAACTATAGTATAAATATCAAGAGGTATGTTATTTATATAGTCATTAACCAATGTAGCTCTTAAATAAGTATTAAGCTGAACTTCTTGAGATATGCTAAAATAAGGCACATCCGTCCCACTTGAATTAACTTGACTTTGTATAGAAAAATCTAAATCTCTCCATTTTAAACTAGAAAGATTAGCTCCATTTACACCATCTATAAGAGCTATCGGTGAGGTTGTAGAGTTTACATATAGTGGACCATAGCTTGTAGGGCTTGGAAAAACACCGCTACCATTTATCTGAAATATTTCAGGTTCTACATTTCCTAAGTTAGCTTGCTTTTGTATAGTCGTAGACAAGTTATTCGCTGTAGCTGTAAAGGTAAAAGTAAAGTTTTGAAAATCTTCATTGCTAGAATAATATATACTATTATAATAAGCAGTGGTAGTTTTAACTTCCCAAGGTCCATTACCAGAACCGGTATCGTTTAAGGTAAAATAAGCTCCAGACCCAACATTAACAGATTCACCACCACCATTTACAACGTCTTCTAATACTAATGTACCTGTTAAAGTAACTCCAAAGTTATCTACTATAGTTAAAGTAGACTGTAAGATATTTTGAGGCGCTGGACCTAAGCTCTCTAAAAAAAGATTTGTATTCCAACCAGCTAAATCATTAACACCAACGCTAGCATTTAAAACAGCATCGTTTAAATCTTGAATTAAACCAGCGCTAGAAGTTTCCCAAAATATATCTAGTAAACTTTCTACAGGTTCAGTTTCATATACAGCTAAGTACTGAATACCATCTGGTGTATTTGTAGTTGCTATTTGACCTATTTGTTTATTAGTACTTATTCTTCCAATTAATGGATTTGAGTCATAAGAATAAAACTGTGCAAAGTTACCTATAGGACTTGGTATTTCAAACAAATCTTCCATAGTAGATATAGTAGAAACAGTGTCAGAGTCTTGACCTGGATAATACTGAGTATTGCTGTCACCAAAATTAGTAGATGTTATTGCTATAGGTGTGTTTTCTACTCTACCAAAAAGCTGAACAGAACTTCTAAACTGCTTTTGATCAGGACCTACTTCTGCTAAATCTCTTGGAACTTTATTTATATTATCATTTATAAGTACAGTATGAGATGTTTTACCTAGCTCTAAAGTTGTATTGTCTGGGTAAGCGGCCATTATACCAGGTAAATACACATTGTAATAATCTTGCTCTGTTTGTCTTACTACTATTTTATAAGAATACCAACCAAGAGGATTATATTCTGGGCTAGTAGTATCACCATTGTATATACCAGCGCTTCCACCAGTTACTATCTCATTTAGTAATATCTTCAAAGAGTTACCGCGCCAAGTGTCTTGATCAACTCCGTTTGGTATATAAGGTGAATATAATGTTGACCCACTATACGATACGCCTGCGACCTCTATAGTTTCAGTATTATTTGAAAGTATAACACTAGATTGTCTTCCATATCTATCAGATAGTACAAATCCTATTTGATAGTTTCTATTTGTTTTTACAGAACTACTAGGATATTCTATTATACCAGTAGAATCTTCAATACTACCTCCAGGTTGAGCTATAATGGTTACTGTTCCAGCTGGAAGTGTAATAGTATTTGTCAATGTTAAATTAGAAGTTGAACCAGCTGTGTTCGATGTAGTGCTAGCTATTTCTGTGTTTGGAGGTATTGAAACTCCATAAGTATTAGACGTAATTATAGCACCAGCAAATAAACCAGAACCTTGTACTTTATCTATAGTTACTGTTATAGCGTTACTAGTTGTAGCACCAGCGTTATAAGTTAAAGTTGCTTCACTAATTGAAAAGTCAGCTTTCTCTGTACACGCCACATTATAGTTTAAAGAAGGTGGAGGTGTTTGCTTGTTTTGATAGTTACCATATATAACTCTATTTCCAGATATTTCTTGAGCTAGAGCTTTAACAGGTACTTTATCATAAACTCTTATAAGCTCTGCCTCTGGCAATGTTTTAAATGGTTTTGTAGACTTATAACTATAGTCATAATAATTAGGATCACCTATAGTTATTAATATATCTTCATCTACAGTTACAGTATTACTAATCTTTATAGTTCCAGCTATTGGATTACTTGGATCTGTAGGCGTAAAACCTGGAGCTACTATAAAAGTATTATCAGGTATACCTACGCCAAAAACTCTTTGTCCTATGGAAACCCCACCTTGTACACTATCTACATTTATTATAGAAACGCTAGATTGAGCACTACTAGTCGTACATATAGCAGATGACTCAGCTATAGTTTTCATAGGTATTGTATCTACTACTTTAACAGAAACACCGTCAGATTCTTTATACAATATATCTACTTCTTCTATTTTAAGACCATCTGCTAAGCTATAGTTAGTAAACGGCAAAGGTATTCTAAGTCCTATGCTGTTAACTTTGTTTTCCATAAAGTAAACTACTGTACTTCTATACGAATCTCCTTGGTCATCTTTTTCTGGGTTAGGCGAAGTAGTATACATAAAATAACCATCTTGCTTTGGTATAAAAGCTGTTTGCGTAAACGGTGCAAATATGGAATACTCATTACCTTCAAACTTAAATCTATAACTAAATCTAACAAATTTATCTTCTAAAAAATCTTCATCTCCAGAAAAACTACTATCATAGTAAGGATTTGGATTAAAAACTATAACTTGACCATCGGTTACT
>Ga0208667_1000961_pt1 | contig 11269 bp, 11 predicted proteins | sample 11BtaG_FD_184085 | JGI IMG/M metagenome (GOLD analysis project Ga0208667, IMG submission 184085) | Marine viral communities from the Subarctic Pacific Ocean - 11B_ETSP_OMZ_AT15265_CsCl metaG (SPAdes) (version 2) | ecosystem: Environmental > Aquatic > Marine > Oceanic | place: Pacific Ocean... | reverse complement strand
TAATAGGTCAACTACCACTACGTTTAATACTTCTACCACTACAACGTTTAATACAACAACTACATATAGTACTAATAGAGCAACAACTACAACCTTTAATACTAGTACTAACACAACTACTACTTTTAATACGTCTACCACTACTACGTTTAATACTACTACTACATACTCTACTAATAGAGCAACTACAACTACTTTTAATACGTCAACCGCTACCGTAACAGTATTTAACACATCTACTACCACCGTGTTCAGTACCAATACAAGTAAATCAACTACTACTGTATTTAATACAAGTACAACTACAACTATTAGTACTAACAGGTCAACTACAACTGTATTTAATACAACCACTACATATAGTACCAATAGAACTACTAATACTGTATTTACTACTAGTACGTCACGTTCTACTAATAGAACAACTACTACAACATTCACAACAACATTTGAAACAAGTAGAACAACTACGTTTAACACTTCAAGAACTACAACTATAAGTACTAATAGAACTACAAACACTGTGTTTAGCACAACAACAACGTATAGTACAAACAGAACAACTAATACGGTGTTTACAACAACTTTCCCTACTAGTAGAAGCACTAATAGAGCTACTACTACTACGTTTAATACGAGCACAACTACACAGACCAGTAGATCTACAACAACTACATTTAATACAAGTACAACAACCACTTTTAATACATCTAGAACAACTACATTTAACACAAGTAAATCTACTAATCGTACTACTACAACTACATTTACAACTACGTTCTCTACATCTACTAATAGAAATACCACCACAACATTTAACACTAGTACCACAACGCAAACATCTAAATCTACCACAACTGTGTTTACTACTAATACAAGTAGGTCTACAAACAGAACAACAACAACAACATTTACTACAACGTTCAATACTAGTAGAACCACCACATTTAATACTAGTAGAAGTACAGCTACTAGCAGATCAACTACAACTACATTTACTACAAACACAGTAGTGTCAACTAACAGAGCTACTACCACAGCTTATACTACAACATTTAATACGTCAAGAAGTACTAACCGTAACACTACAACAGTTTTTTCAACCACCACAACGTTCAATACAACTACAATTTTTAATACTACGTATTCATCACATATACGATCTACAAACAGAAATACGTCTACAAATAAAAATACAACTGAATCAAGAAGTACGTCAACTAATAGAAATACTACTACTACGTATTCTTCACATATAAGATCTACCAATAGAACAACTAACACAGTGTTTAATACTCTAACTACGTTCAATACTAGTAGAACAACAACGTTTAGTACTACTACACAATACTCTTCACATATACGATCTACTAATAGAAATACATCTACAAGTAGAAGCACAACTACTACGTTTAATACTACTACTATTTTTAGCACAACCACTGTGTATAGTACTAACAGAAACACAGCTACAAGTAGAAGTACTAACACGGTATTCCAACAGTCAACACTAATGGCATGGTTAACTGGTACAGTAACACAAATGAATACATCTACTAATAGAAGCACATCAACTACAACTACGTATAGTACAGTTACTACTTTTAACACTAGTACGTCCACAGAAACTACTAAAATAACAGTGTTTAACACGACAACTACTTATCAGACTGCTCACAATACAACAACTACATTTACTACAACGTTTAACACGACATTTAACACTAGTACATTAACCTATACATTTACAGCGTTTGTAACAATATTTCAAACGTCAAGATCAACATTCACGTCAGGTGGTGGCGGTGGTGGTTGTAGTAGAGGCTGTAACTAAGAAAATAAATATGTAATTATAAAAATATGTCAGGATACGAAAAACCGTCGGATACGCAGATTAATTATCACAAAGCAGACCTTACAGTTAGGGATAATGGTGATATTGTTTGGTTTAATCCGACAGCACAAGAAACATGGGAAGTTATGATGGGTTGGGAACAGCCTATTATGGAAAAGATGGCAGAGGTGTGTGTCAACGAGGGTGACCATGTTTTAGAGTGTGGTTTTGGTATGGGTATATTAGCTACAGCTGTGCAAGCAAGAAAACCAGCATCACATACAATAGCAGAAACACATCCACAAATACAACCAAAACTTGCTGAGTTTGCTTCTAATAATCCAACAGTAAGAGCTGTAAACGACAGGTGGTATAGCTTAATAGAAGAGGCTGGTAGGTATGATGTTATACTAATGGATACATATGCTGACGCAGACTTACATCCAAGGTTTGCATATTTTGTAAAACAAAAAGCAAAGCAAGGTAGTAGAATATCTTGGTGGAACTGGAGTGGCGGTAAAACAGATCCATGGATGAAATTTTATTGGCCAGACGAACATATTGTTTTTCACGATGTAGATATAAATCCACCTGCAAATCAATACTACAACAAGTCTGTATATCACTTACCTGTATACACAAATCAAAAGCCAGCAACTGGTTATGGTGTAGTAAGGCAAGATGCTACGATACATGTTAATGGTAACGACTCTATTCCTATGTGGCAAGTTGTAAAGCATGATAAGTTATTATCGTCAGACGTAGCAGGTAATAGATCAGAAAAGCAGAGAGGTGAAAAAAATGTTTTTATAATGAAAGCAAAAGGTATATATACAATAAACTCTGATTTAAAAGCTACTGGCAACCAACCTATAATAGCAAAAAGAAATAATGCGTGGCGTGAGTTTAACGTAAATCAACTAACCGTTGGCGACAAGTTATATGGTATTGCTGGTAACGAAATAGAAATAACACAAATAGACTTTGACGATTCAGATACTGTATATGAAATATGCAAGCTAGGCGTTAGTTATAATTACTTTGTTAACGGTATACTTGTTGGGGAAGGAGGTGTAGACAATGCCTAATACTACTACAACCTTTCAAACATCTTTAGGTACAGATAGACCAACGCAAACAACTACTACGTTTAGCACAAGTAGATCTACAAGCAGAACAACTAATAGAAATACTACAACCTACTTCAATACTAGCACTAGTACTCAGACTACACGTACAACTATATTTAACACTACCACCGCCTTCAGCACAAACCGAAGTACAGCTACTAGCAGAACTACAGGTACTACAACTACATTTAATACAACAACATCTTATACAACTCTGTTTAGCACAAATAGAGAACACGTGCTTTGGTCTCCTGCTACACCAGGTACAGACCCACTATATAATTTTGATCATGATAGCACTGCTCAAGGTGCTGGTGACTATCCAGGTGATGGGTTGTTTAGAGTAAATAACCCAAGTGGTAATCCTAAAGATACAACAAAAATTACTGTTTCAAGGTATGGTGCGGCTGGCACAGGTACAGATCACACAGGCGCTATGGATTCTATTGTAAATGCGACAGTTCTTAATGGCGCTAAAGGTAGGTTGCGACTTCTTGGTATACTTAATGCTAGTGGTGCTGCTTATTCAGCTCCCGGCGTATCATATAGAATTACAGCTGCAACAAAACGAACAAACGGTTCAGACATACACTTTGAATTTACCGTTGCATATACTGGCTGGGCGGGTGGTGGTCCAAGTTTTACTGAATCAAATGGCGTTGCAACAAGTTATGAAGAGAGTAGTTTAGCATTGTATCAAATAGGTATTGCGTTTGAAGATCCAAGCGACACGTGGAATACGTCAACTGCTACAACTACTACGTTTAGTACAAATACTATTTACAACACGTCAACAACCACAACTACTAATAGAAACACAAGTACTAGCAGCTCAACAACAACAACGTTTAATACAACAACAGTATTTAACACAAGTACTGTAACTAATAGAAGTACATCTACAAGTAGAACCACAACGTTTGAAACTAATCTTGCTGTTTCAACTAATTTCGATACTACTACTACGTTCAACACTAGCACTATAACAAACAAAACTACAAATACAGTATTTAGCACTACTACAAGTTATACTACAAACACTGTGTTTAATACAAACACCGTGTTTAACACGAGTACAATAACTACTAGGTCTACAAATAGAAGTACGTCAACAAATAGAACTACAACTACTAATAGAACTACCAATACAGTGTTTACCACAACTTTCAATACTAGTACAGTAACTCAAAAGTCTACCACAACAACATTTAACACTAGTACTGCAACCACAACTAATAGATCAACCACCACGACATTCAGTACTACAACTACATTTAATACTAGCAGAACTACAACATTCAATACTTCTAAGTCAACCAACAGAACTACTACGACTACATTTACAACTACCTTTAGTACGTCTACTAATAGAAGCACCACTACTACATTTGGCACTACCACAACTGTATCTACAAATAGAAGCACTAATACAGTGTTTAATACAACTACATCACGTAGTACAAATAGAACAACGACTACAACTTTTACTACGACATTTAATACATCACGTACTACAACATTTAATACATCACGCACAACTACTATAAGCACAAATAGAAGTACTACAACCACATTCGGTACTACTACCACTGTGTCCACAAACAGAGCTACTACCACAACTTTTACCACTACGTTTAATACATCACGTAGTACAAACAGAAATACTACAACTGTGTTTAATACTAGTACTGCAACTTCAACTAATAGAAATACTACTACTGTCTTTAACACTAGTACTACTACTACTTTCAATACTAGTAGAACCACAACGTTTAATACTAGTAAGTCAACTAATCGTACGACTACTACAACTTTTACTACAACGTTTGGAACTTCTACAAATAGAAACACAACGACTGTATTTAACACGTCTACAGCTACATCAACTAATAGAGCGACGACAACTACGTTTAATACGTCAACTACAACAACAGTATCTACTAATAGATCAACAACAACTACGTTTACGACATCTACGTCGCGTACAACTACTATATCTACAAATAGATCAACCAATACTGTTGTATCCACTAACAGAGCTACTACTACTGTGTTCAATACCTCTACAGCAACGGCCACAAGTAGAACTACTACAGTATCAACTAATAGAGCAACAACTACTACGTACTCTACTAATAGATCTACAACTACTACATTTAATACAGCTATAAGTACATCAACTAGTAGAACAACTACAATATCTACTAACCGTGCTACTACCACAACGTTCAACACATCAACAGCTACAGCAACTAGTAGAACTACTACTATTAGTACAAACAGAGCTACGACTACTACATACAATACAACAAAAACAACTAACACTGTATTCAATACATCGACTACAACGCAAACGTCAAGAACTACTACAATATCTACCAATAGGTCTACGACTACAACATTTAATACATCTACTAGTACAACAACTGTATTTAATACTAGTACTACAACTACATTTAATACTACAACTACATACAGCACTAATAGAAGTACGACAACTACTTTTAATACTAGTACTACAACTACGTTTGGTACATCAACCACTGTATCTACCAATAGGGCAACTACTACTACGTATGAAACTACAAAGACTACAAATACAGTGTTTAACACGAGCACCACTACTCAGTTTGCTACTACCACTACATACAGTACAAACAGAAATACTACCACAACGTTTAATACATCAACGGCAACTGTAACAACATTTAATACAAGTACTACAACTACTTTTATTACAACAACTACGTTTAATACAGCTATAAGTACTACCACTACGTTTAATACAAGTACCACAACAACATTTAATACCACGACAACGTATAGCACTAATAGAACTACCAATACAGTATTCAATACTAGCACGTCTACTGTTACCGTGTTTAATACATCAACTGTTACGCAAAAAACAACTAGCACTGTTGTTAGTACAAATAGATCCACAAGCACAGTGGTATCTACAAATATCGATACAACTACTACATTTAATACTTCAACTAATACTATAACGGCGTACACAACAACATACTCAACAAACAGAGATACTACTACAACGTATAATACTACAAGAGCTACAACAACCACGTATAATACAAGTACTAGTACAACTACAGTGTTTGAAACAACGTATGAAACAAATAGATCTACAACTACAACGTACAGTACAAATAGAACAACCAATACTGTATTTAATACATCAACTAACACAACAACTGTATTTAATACAACTACCGCTACAGTAACTACGTTTAATACAAGTACAGCTACTACAACTACGTTTAATACAAGTACTAACACTATAACGCTATATAGCACAACATATGAGACTAATATTGATACGACTACAACTTTCAATACATCAAGAACTACGATATTTATAACTACTATAAGTACAAACAGAGATACAACCACAGTATTTAATACAAGTACGGTTACTGAAAAAGCTACTAGCACTGCATATAGCACTAATAGAACAACAACAACAACTTATGAAACGAGTAAATCTACTAACACTGTAGTGTCAACTAATAGAACAACTAACACGGTGTTTAACACAACTACAGCAACAACTACTACGTTTAATACTACAACTGCAACTGTTACCGTGTTTAATACTACAACTACAACAAATAGAAGTACAACTACTACATATAGTACAAATAGAAGTACAACAACTGTAGTATCAACTAATAAAGCTACAAGTACAGCATACAGTACTAATAGAGCTACTAACACTGTTATAAGTACTAACACTGTGTTTAATACAACCACAACATTTAATACGACAATAGCATTTTACAATACAGTAAGATCAGATTACAATACTGACAGGGTAGACTACAATAGCTCTAGTTAGAAAACACTAAAAGTGTGTAATAGTATATAAAGAAATTTAAATTTAATTTAATTATATGGAAATGTTTAATAGGAAGGTTCTGAAAGAAAGAATAGGGCACCTTCAAAAAAATGATAAGCTCGATTACTTGGAGCAAGTAGAGGGCTATGTTATACGAAAGTGTAGCGAAAACGGAATAGAGTATGCTTACGATGTGATGGCAGAAGAGATGCCTTACTTTAAAACAATGGCATACACAGAGTTGGCAACGTGTTTTTATTTGCAGCCAATGAACTTCAAGATAAGAGACGCACAATTGCCAGATGCGTTTCATGATAAAGATCATGAAGTTTTAGATTATGCTTCTTACTTTGTAAGTAACATAACAGATAATACTGCCAACAAGTATAAAGATAGGTTAGATGACTACCAAAAGTGGCCAGCTAAAGACTACTTAGTAATACTTCCAGGTTCAAACAAATTAAAAGACAGATGTTGTTTGAACAAGATGAGGCACATACAGAGAGTACATAAGGGTAACGTTTTATTTAAACCGCATCCGATAACAACTCATCAAATCATTGGTGAGATGAAAGATTTGTTCGGACAGGAAAATGTACTGCCAAGAGAAATGGATATGTATTATTATATACAAAAGTCAAAGAAAGTATATACAACTCACTTAAGTGAAAGTGCTGTGTATGCTAGTGTTTTAGGTAAAGACATAGAACCATTTGATGTATGGAATAATATATTTTACGGGTCTTTCTATTGTGTTAGTAATCATTTATTTGATAACAAACATGATGCAAGAAATTATATCAACAAAGTTTTTTCAAGTCCTAAGTCAGGAATTATATGTCCTAGAATAGATAAAAACTGGAAAGAAAAAGTTGATAAGTACTTTGAGTACATAACTGCTAAAAGAGATAAGTATAAAAACTGGTTTATTGATAGCAGAAAACCAAAAAATAAAAAATAAAATTTAATACAATGAAAATAAAAAAAGACGAACTAAAAGAATTACAGGATAGAGTTTCTAACATAAATCAAGCTAAACTTAGACTTGGTACACTAGAAACACAAAAGATGGTTATAGCACAAGCTATAGTAAATCTACAAAGACAGCTTGAAGAGTTTCACAAGAAGCTTGACGTGTTATATGGTAACGGCGACAAAATAAGTGTTGATGTTACCACGGGTCAATATAAAAAATTAGAAAACGATGAAGCTGATAAGAAAAATTAGTGTTGGCAAAGATTATAAAAACGATGCTATGCACTACTCTGTAGGCCAAGAGGTTTATGGAGGGCATACTATTTGCGACATCTTAGAAGATGATAGCAAGTACAGTGTGTTTATAAAAAAGAATAATGATGTGTTGCCTTGGAAAGACTTTAACAAAAACATGGCAATATCAGTTGAGTATAACTTAGAATATTGAAAGGGCTATTTGACTTTATCATAACACCAAAAGGTAAACGCTATAACAACACGAAGCAAGTAGGTGATACCGAACTCGTGCTGAACGCTTCATTAGAAGACCATTTAATGATAAACCGTACAGGTATTGTAAAAGCGTTACCTACAGTTGGTGATACTAATATACAAGTTGGTGATGAAGTAATTCTTCACCACAATGTGTTTAGAAGGTGGTACAATGCAGAGGGGTTAGAAAAAAACAGTAGAAGCTTTATAGATGAAGATACATACTGTGTATCTAAAGATCAAATATTTTTATATAAACATAAAGGTATATGGACAGCCCCTGATGATTATTGTTTTGTAAAGCCAATAAAATCGTATGATAAACTCAGTGATGAAAAAGAGCAACCGTTAATAGGTATTTTAAAATACTCTAATAATAAATTAAACGCGCTAGGATTAACAGAAAATACTTTAGTGGGTTTTAGCCCTAATAGTAGATTTGAGTTCGTTATAGAGCGCGAGAGATTATATAGAGTGTTAACTAATTCAATTACAATTAAATATGAATATCAAGGACAAGAAGAAGAATATAATCCAAGCTGGGTATAAAGCTGTTGATGAATTAATCAAAGTTGCTAAAGAAGAAATTGTAGATACAGAAGAGGATGTATCTGCTGATAGATTAAAAAATGCCGCAGCAACTAAAAAGCTAGCTATATTTGATGCGTTTGAGATATTAAATAAAATACAAGACGAGCAGAACATGCTTGATGGTAAAGTGCAAGAAGATAAAACACAAGCCTTTGGCGGCTTTGCTGAAAACAGATCTAAATAATGTATAACCAAACATTATGTAAAATTGTTGAACCTATAAAATTAACAACAATAAATAGGTTAAACAAAAGCAAAAAGTGGAAGTATGGATATAACAAAGAACATGATGTTGTTGTTATATCTAAAACAGGCATGATAGGTGATATAATAGAAATACAAAATCTACAAATAGCATTACCTAAACAACCAAAGAAAATACATAAGTTTAAAAAGGACAAATGGGAAGTAACACCATATCCAAAAGAACTTAATAGGATAAAATCTATATTTGATTGGAGAGATTATCCTAATGAATTTAAAAGCAAGTATATTGATTATATTGAAGAAGAGTTTACAAAGAGAGAAAATGGCTTCTGGTTTTATAACAAAGGCATTGCTACTTATATTACTGGTACTCATTACATGTACCTCCAATGGTCAAAGATTGACGTCGGACACCCTGATTTTAGAGAAGCAAATAGATTATTCTTTATTTTTTGGGAGGCATGTAAAGCGGATGCCAGAAGTTATGGTATGTGCTATCTCAAAAACAGACGCTCAGGCTTTTCTTTTATGGCGTCGGGGGAAACAGTTAACCTCGCCACAATATCTTCCGATGCACGTTTCGGGGTATTGTCCAAATCTGGTGCCGATGCGAAGAAAATGTTCACGGATAAAATTGTCCCGATTTCGGTCAACTATCCTTTCTTCTTTAAACCGATCCAAGACGGGATGGACAGACCCAAAACAGAGTTGGCTTATAGAGTACCTGCTTCAAAGCTTACTAGAAGAAAACTCACCGCAAGTTCCGAAGATCAACCTGAAGAACTCACGGGGCTCGATACAACTATTGACTGGAAAAATACCGGTGATAATTCGTATGACGGAGAAAAATTAAAGTTATTAGTACACGATGAAAGTGGTAAGTGGGAAAGACCAGATAATATACTAAACAACTGGCGAGTAACTAAAACCACATTACGATTAGGTAGTAGAGTTATTGGTAAGTGTATGATGGGCTCAACTTGTAACGCGTTAGACAAAGGTGGTGATAATTTTAAGAAATTATATTATAACTCTGACGTAACTAAAAGAAATAAAAATGGCCAGACAGCTTCAGGACTATATTCGTTTTTTATACCAATGGAGTGGAACTATGAAGGCTTTATGGATGAGTATGGCTTACCTGTGTTTGATACACCAGATAACGAGGTCTACGGTCCACACAATGACCTTATTGATACTGGCGTTATAGATCATTGGCAAAATGAAGCTGATGGTTTGAAGAACGACCAAGACGCGTTAAATGAATTTTATAGACAGTTTCCAAGAACTGAAGAGCACGCGTTTAGAGATGAAACTAAAAACAGTATATTTAATTTAGTAAAGATATACGAGCAAATAGATTACAATGAAGAAACAAATCAAGGTATATCTATTGGTAATTTTCAATGGATTAACGGGGTAAAAGATTCAAAAGTACAATTTTATCCTGATCCAAGAGGTAGATTTAGAATTAGTTGGGTGCCACCAACTCACTTACAAAATAGAGTAATTGACAAAAATGGCACTAAATATCCAGGCAATGAGCACATGGGTGCTTTTGGTTGTGATAGTTATGATATATCAGGTACTGTAGATGGTTTAGGATCTAACGGCGCTTTACATGGTTTAACAAAGTTTAGCATGGAAGACGCACCACCTAGTCAGTTCTTTTTAGAATACGTGGCTAGACCAGCAACAGCTGAAATATTTTTTGAAGACGTTTTAATGGCGTTGGTATTTTATGGTATGCCAATACTTGCAGAAAACAACAAACCACGTTTATTATATCATTTAAGAAGAAGAGGTTATAGAGGTTATTCAATGAATAGACCAGATAAAGTTTGGAATAAATTATCACAAAGTGAAAAAGAAATAGGTGGTATACCAAACTCTAGTGAAGACATAAAGCAAGCTCATGCGGCAGCAATTGAAACTTACATACAAGAACATGTGGGTTTAAAACCAGATGGAGGTTGTGGCAATATGTATTTTAACAGAACACTAAATGATTGGTCGAAATTTGATATTACTAAGCGTACTAAGTTTGATGCTACTATTAGCAGCGGTCTTGCGATTATGGCTTGTAATAGACACTTGTATCAACCGAATAAAAAAATTGAAAGAGCGAAAGTAAACTTAAGTTTTTCAAAGTATAATAATGAAGGATTTACTTCACAAATAATA
>Ga0208667_1000949_pt1 | contig 11384 bp, 9 predicted proteins | sample 11BtaG_FD_184085 | JGI IMG/M metagenome (GOLD analysis project Ga0208667, IMG submission 184085) | Marine viral communities from the Subarctic Pacific Ocean - 11B_ETSP_OMZ_AT15265_CsCl metaG (SPAdes) (version 2) | ecosystem: Environmental > Aquatic > Marine > Oceanic | place: Pacific Ocean... | reverse complement strand
AGTAGCGCTGCGCCTTGATGCGGTCTTCGCTGATCTCGCTTTCAACGAAGTCAACGGCCTCGCTGATCGCGTTCTGCACGATGCTTTCGATTTCACGACGATCTTTTGGCTGTGGTTGCATGTTATTGTTCCTTATTGAGCCTGACGTTGTTCTGCCGCGTATCCGCGAGCAACGCCCGCCTCTGCCCCAGAGAATAACACCCCAGCCAACATCTTCGCAAGGCTGTCAACTTGCGCGTCCGTCATCTCTTGACCGCGCATTGCGGCGTCTAATACGCGCAAAGCGGTAAGTGCATTTTCTCCACGCTTTTCAGTTAAAGCCTTTGCGATGTCGTTGTATATTCTTTGACGCCGCGCCACAGTATACTCGCCTGTTTGGCCTGTTACTGCTTGTATTAAAGCCTTAGTCGTGTTGACTGCTTCGCCTTGCAGCGCTTGGCCAACAACGCTCGGCTCAGTTAATTGGCTCACAGTTTTGTCAATAGACTGACGCCCAGCGGTTTTAGAGTTTTGCGCCATTGCGGCTCTGACTGTTGCAGACTGTGCAGCCTGATCTATTTGGGATAACAGCGCGTCAGCCTCTGCGCCCATGAGCTTTTTAATCTTAGCTCTGGCCTTATCGCTGCTTAAATCAGTCACCGCCTTTATGACTTGGCGAGCCTCTAAAACGTCTGCGGATGGGTCGCTGGCAATAGCCCTGACGTTCCCAAGTGCCTCGTCGATATATAAACGCAAACCGCTTTTAGCCGCGTCAATCTGAGCTTGCGATGGAGACTTGCCAAGCTCAAACGTAAGATCCTCTAAACGCGTTCCAGCTTTTAAAAGCTCTTGCCCCAATGAAAAAGCGCGCTCTTCAGCTAATTTATCGCCGCCAATAGATACAGCCGCACCATACGGCTCAACGGCATCAGATATTGCGTCTCTCAATTCCGTAGCTAAACCAGCGTACCGCTTGCCTGCATTTGTCAGCCTGCCAAACTGGTCTGTGTTTTGGTCGTAGGCAATTTTTCCCAACGCCTTCTTTATCTCGTCAAGTTGCTGGACATTTGGCATCTCTGTGAACACGACCCTACCATCATCCGCAATTTGCGCCATAATTTGCTGGTTTGATATATTCCGATATTCCATATCAGCGTTTGCTTCAGCAATGGCGTCTCGCAATACTTTCGGGTCAATCCTGTTAATGCGGCTTAGCATTGCTTCGATTTTGCGGCCCTGTTCAGTCGCGTAATCAATGGGAGTACCATATGCCAAACCGTAAGCCTGTTCGCGCTGTGGAGCTGTGCGGGTTGCTATTTCATTAACAGCAGTGCGCGGGCCTGCCGCCGGATCGCCCAGAGACTGGTTTAGCGTTTCTTCTACAGACGCGCTTGTGCGAGACATGCGCTCGCTGATCGCATCGCGCACAGTCCTGCCAGCGGTGCCACCGGATATACTTGCTGCGTCAAGCAGAGCCTGTGCCGCAGGGCCAGCATCAGCAAGCATTCCCTCAGACCCAGCCCTCTGCAAGTTGGCTACAGCCGCTGGGATGTCTCCACCTTGGTCAAAAGTATTCTTGATAACCTTTGCAGCGTCACGCGATATTTTAAAGGTTGAGGCTATAGTGCCAATGTCGCTACGCTTAAATATGCGCGCTATGTTGGCGAAGGCTTCAGACGCCAAAGGCGCTGCGCCTCCCAAAATGCCGCCAGCTGCCGCCCCGATAGCCGCACCACTGCCTGCTTCTTCCATGCGGCTTTGTGCATCGGTTCCCTCTCCAGCCCCATAAACAGCGCCCTCCAGCATTCCTGCCCCAGAGCCTGTCAATGCCGCTCGCGCCACTTGCGCCGCCCGCGACCCTTGGCCAACTGCTGCAGCCAGCGCACTAGACACCGCCTGCGGAGCCGCTGCCAACGCGCCCGCAGTACCAGTAACGCCTCCGGCTATGTTTAATCCAAGAGTTTCTGCGGGTCTCTGGCGCTGCATTGCGCCTGATAGTGCGCGCGCGCCCACCCCAGCCTCTGGCCCTAGCGTGGCGCTTAAAGCCTCGTCCAAATATGATCCTGCAAATGGAACCCCGCGCACAAATTCTCCGGCACGCGCGGCAACTGGGTATTGCTTTAATATATCTTCATCAATGGCTTGGCTTGATATTTGAGCTGCGCTCATGCCCTGCAAGGCTTTATTTACCTTTTCTGGGTCTGTCGTGCTGTAATTTGGCGACACAAGGTATCTATTCCCATTTGGGCGTTGAAATATCCTTGTGCTACCTTCGCGCGCAATGACACGCGCTACTGATGACAGGTCTGCGCTTTCAGCCATCCGCTGGGCTTCTTCTTTGCTTTCAGCGCGAACTTCAAACTGAATGCCGTCACGCGTTACTGGGTATGATCTCTTAGCCATCAGTAAGGTTCTCCCACTTGCGCTCCACTTGTTGCCTGCGTCTGCAGCGGGGCTGTGCCGCCACTGGTATTATAATAGAAGCTACTGGCCACAGGATCATTTTCGATCTTGGTCATTATCTTCTCAATGTATAACAAGTTTTCTTTGAGTTTCTTTGGGCTTGTAGACTGCTTGATGTTTCCATACGCAGCCATCAAAAGATCAAGCTCACGCTCGCTCACAGCCCCTAAAGCCCCTCCAGTTTTTGACGCTTCACGCATCTGCTGCAACCTATCAAATGCGACATTGGCTTGTATTGACGCAAGCTCATTTTTAAAGTCAACCGCGTCTTGATTTATGCCAAGGGTGCCAAGCACGTTTCCGACAATCCCAGCCTCTGGCAAATTAAACAATCCACCCGCATCAATTTTCTCAACTAAAAAGTCAACTGATTTAGATATAACAGCTTCTTTCTGCGCCGCCTGCTGTTGGGTTACGACTTGACGCTCAACTGCTGCAGCGGCTTCCTTATCCGCCTTACTTCCTTTAATTGGAATAAACCGAACGCCCGCTTCTGCTGTAGGGTCTTCGACTATTACATAATCGCCAGAAATTTGCGTTTTGGGGCCAAGGTTGAATGTTGACCCGCCTTTACCAAAAGCTCGCTCTATAGCTTGGTCTTTCGGCAGCCCTTGTGAAATTAAAAATTCATAGTTTTGCATAGACCCCGTGGTTTCTGCTGGAGATAGCCTCTTGCTCAGCAGAGCAGACATCACGTTTGACGCAATGGCTGGGTTTTGCTCAACCATAGCCGCAATTTCTGGGTATCCATTTTTACGCAGATATTCGACAGTTTTATTGGCCGACTGACGCTTCATCCGCTGCGCGCCGCGCGCCCTGATCGCCTCGCCAGCACGCATCTGCGGCATGATAAGCGGATCGAGCGCCGCAGCAAATTGTTCCGCTCTGCTTAGGCCGGTTGTCGGGCTTTGCTTTCCAAGGTAATCCATAATGCCGCCTAAGCCGCTTCTGCGCTGCTGCGGCGCTGCCGCTGCCTGCGGGCGATCCTGCCGAAGCGCTGACAGTGGCGCGCGTGGCGCTGTTCGTGGTGCCATGCCGGTGGCCAGCATCTGCTGGCGCAGCTCTTCTTCGCGTCGCCTATCCATTGGAGTCGCCATGTCTTTTCCTTTCGGCAAAATATCCTCACCAATCATGTTGGCTATTGATGACAGCTTTGCGCCATAATTTGGATCAGTCGCGTACCCCGACGCGCCCATCGCAGCTATTTGATCGCTTAGCGTTTTGGCCTTTAGCACCGGCTCATATCTTTTGTTGCCAGTGATGAAGCTGGCGTAGTCGTCAAAGCTTTGCTGCGGGTTCTCGTAAGCCCTAAACTCTGACGGCTCCACAACCATCTTACCGTCAAAAAACTCTTCAGACGGGAAGACTTGCCCCGCTCCTTTTATGCCAAAGTAATTGGAGTTTGGCGCAGATTTTCCATAGCCAGTTTCCAATGCAGACTGCGCCAAGACTAGACGCGGATCTAAACCCGTGCGCTCGCTTACCCTGCGAGCGTATGGCATCATGGCCTTGAAGAACTCTTCTGGTGTCATCAGAACGGCAACGACTTAGGCTTAAACATGCTTGCGCCAAGCTGCAGATAGTTGAATAATCCCGGCTGCATTGACTGCGTTGTCGTTGACTGGTTTGGCGTAGCCCCAAGCGCCGCCAATGGCGCTGCGAGCGCTGCCTGCGGTGCGCCTGTGTAGCCTGCATATTGGCCGCGCGCCGCGTCGATAAGCGCCTGCTGCAATCCTTGCTGCATAAGACCCTGCTGCATCTGTTGCTGCTGGATCGCTTGGCCAGTGCCGAATGCCTGCTGGCCAAGTCCAGCGAGCTGCCCTGCTGCACCCAAACGCGTACCCATCGCAGACTGCTGCGCTGCCAAGTTTTGCGCCTGAGCAGATGCCGCCTGCTGAGCTGCGTATTGCGCAGCAGCGTTTTGCGCCGCCACATTGGATGCTTGAACTTGCTGGCCGCGAGCAATGTTTGCCGCCTGCGCCTGCTGCAGCGATCCAACGCCAAAGCGCTCGGCAGCTTGACGCGCCGCGACGTTTGCCGCTTCCGTTGCCGCTCGCTGGCCAACGTCAAACTGAGCCGCGCCCATCGCCTGCTGGAACCCTTGTTGGCGTAAACGCGCTGCTGCGTCTGCCGCCTGCTGCCCGTATTGCGCGCGCGTTTCCGCTTCGGCAACGCCTTGGCGTGACCCGCCAAACGCTCTTGCACGCTGGGCTTGCGCGCCCTGCACGTTTAGCGCCTTTTCCTGCGCAGACGCAATATCGCGCATAGTCATGTCGATGACTTCCTGCTGATACGGCGACTGATACTGGCTGATGTCAGTCGTTGCGAGCTGCTGAGCCGCTGCCTGCGATGGCTGGTATGCGAAGCCAGTTTGCTGTCCGGCGACGGCTTGCTGTGCTGGCGTATATCCAACTGCCTCGATCTGGCGTGGCGTGAAGCCGAGGCCGCTTTGCGCGGTTCCCATCGCCTGCTGCAATGCGCCAGCCGCTGCTTGGTTTACGTTAAACCCAGCAGTCGGGGCCAATGCAGGCGGCGCGGGCTGCGCTGCCGGTTGCGCTGTCGGGGCGATTGGCATCATACCGAGCTGCGGCCCTGCGCCTGCTACTGGCATCGCTACCTGACCGCCACCTTTTGCACCTTGTCCAGCCATTATGCTGCTCCTTTAATCATTCTAAACTCAGAAAACGTATTGCGTTGATCCTGTTGCTGGATCTGTTCCAACAGGCGTTCCAAAATATTGATTTCCGCTTGGCGTCGATACAACCGACACGTTAGGGTTGCTGGTCTGCACCGCACCCGCGCGCGCAGTGCTGCCCATTAGCAGCGGATTGTCTAAGCTAACTGATGTAGCTGGCACGGCTGGTGTGGCCGGTAGGGCGGGCGCTGCAGCAGCAGGCCCAATGCCTAAAGCGTCTTCAAGCGCTTTGACCACGCCGCCTATCACGCCGCCTTGCGTCATAAAGTTAGCGGCGTCTGACAGAAGGCCGCCGCCCTCAAATGGGCCGCCGGATGCATTAGGGCCGCCGCCATCAAACATATCCATGAAGCCTGAGTATTGGCTATTTGAACTCGTGTCATAGAGCGGGTCTGACGTAGTGGGCTGTGACACTGGCGTTAAATATGCTCCGTAGTCTACTTCTGGGGTGGCGACCCCAACTGGCGAATAGCCTTCTGCGGCGGCCAGTCGTGGGTCGACTTGGCCAATATCATATCCAGCAGAAACGGTTGATCCAAATTCATTAGTAGCATATGAGCTTTCATCTGCATCAGGCGCATATGCTGTATAATCTGTTCCACTTAGGGATGAGCCAAGCGGAAAGTCAGATGCGCTATAGATAGGAGTTTCTGTGTAAAATGATGGATCAACCCCAGCCTCCGTTTGCATGGCGTCCAAAGCCGCCTGATTGGGGTCAAGAACCCCAACTTGCTGGCCGCTTTCTGCAGTGAATGCGTCTCCATAATCAATGTCTGGGTTATAATATTGCACTTCCTGACCGCCAACAGTTGTGCCGCCAACTCCAACACTTGTCGGGCCGACTAAAACTTCTGTTGATGGCGTAAAGTTATATACGCTCTGCGGCCCCGCAGCTGCCTGCGCCTGTGCAATCGCCAACTCGTTTGCGCGATCTGCCGCTCTGATGTCTGCCATCGTACCCATAGTGCTGTAATCCACAGCAGGCTGCACGCGTGTTCCTGCTTGGCCTGTCACGGGATCAATGAAAAAGCTTTCAATGTATTGCGCCTGCGCTGGGCGCTGCGCGGCAAGCTCGTCAACGGCCTGCTGATACAATGGAGCTGCGCTATATCCACGTACACCGCCAGCAAATTGCGTTGGCTCCGGCATGCCGCCCATAATATCAGCTTGCGTTGTTGGCGTTCCCAACCCAAATGCAGACGCAACATCAGCGGTTTGCTGGAAGCCCGCCTGCTGGAACGGCGTAAACGCAGCGACATCTGGCCCAAAATATGGCACATAGCCAATCTGGCTAATGCCTTCCGCTTTGGCCAAGTTACGGCGCGCCGCCTCTTCAATGTATTCTGGGATCTCGACGCTTGTCGATGTTGACCCGCCCTTGCCGCCTGACATTATTCAAACTCCTTCACATATGAAGCATGCAGTGGCACCCAGCCATGCGCCTTCAGTGGTTTCTTCCAGCCAAACCGGCCCGTCATGGTCAATGCAGAGCATCCTTGCGCTTTTGCCCATGCTATCACATCTTCATGCATTTCTAAAATCTGATCCAACTCGCCGCCGCCAAGAAACACGTTTAAAACTTTCTTTCTCGGATATACCACTATTTCGGTCACTATGCACCCCCTCGGCGTGGGCCAGAGCTGCATCGTTCCCTTGTATATACCTTCGGCCACGTCGATGAAGTCATGCGTGCCGCCGGAATACTCCAAGGCAGCCTCAATCCAATCGCGGCATCTCTCCAGCTCTTTATCCATGAAGCCTCGTAATTGCTAAGGTTGACGCGGGTATCGCTGGCACCGGCGAAGACGCTGCGGTGTAATTTAGAAAGCCACTTGTGCTGTCGATCATGTAATTCACTTCCAAGTAGTCACCAGCCGCAAGCGTGAATATCTGCGTGCGCGACGTGACCAGCGTGGCGTTGTTATTGTGCATCGCCGTTGTCATTGCGCTGTCGGCCACGTTGGTTCCGTTTACGCTGGGCCAGAAGTAAAAGTGAACCGTGCTGCCTGATGTCGATGATATTTGCGCGGAGAACGATACAACGTATTGGCCAGCTTCCTCAAACACAATGCGCGACGCTGGCGTGCCTTGCGTGATGCCGTCGTTGCCCGTGGGCGCGTCATATGTCAGCTTATACGCCGTGTCGGCGGCGGCAGGCACAACGTCAGACGTCAGCATGAAATCAGCGTGTCCATCTTCCAGCACAACTTGCCGCCACTCGCCGTTTTTGCTGACAACGGGATACAAGTTTGTGCGATCCCACATCAGCACGCCATCTTCTGCTGCGCTTTCGCCGCCCGTCTGCTGCACAAGGGGTGATCGCGTCTGGCCAAGATAGAGCATCATGCGCCGCGCCCATGACTTCCAGTCATCGCCCTGCGGCTCTGGTGCGCGGTACTGCTGCGTCATCTACGTCCACCCGCAACAGTGTCCAGTCGGTTTATGCCAACGCGCCAGTCGGCAAGCCTTGCCCCGTCAACGCGCATCCGCACCTGACGGCCAGTGAAGCGCATGCTGGTTGGGTTGGCCATGCTAAACGGCCCGTATGATCTCTCGGTGCCGTTTGGATAGAAACGCGTCTTAAACGTTGCGCTGACATCGCCTTGCGTTTTTTCGTCTGGGATCATCTCCGTCACGCTAATGACGTTATCGCCGGTGCCAAGCATAATCGGGCCGGTTTCCGCGAACGGCGTCAAACCGCCATACTCGAAGCCGATCTCATGCTCATATATCTTCTTGTCTGACGGATCAAACATCATCGGCTGCCTGAATGTGCCGGAGTCAGATCCTGCCGTGCGCGCCAGCTCGCCAATAGACCACGTATTCTCAACGTAATTATACACGGCATATCTGTTGTTTTCGTTTGATGAGCTGGACGGGTAGAACCACCATATCTCGCCAAAATCGCCATTTGACATGGCAAACGCCTTACTGATTTGCGCGCGGTTGATGTCGTTAAACACGTAGTCAGACACGTCGCTCTGGATCTCCTGCACGCCGCCGCCGGTGTAGGCGTAAAACGCATGCACGCCCATCCAGAAGCACCCAGCGTCAACCTTGGCATATGCAAGATTGGCCGCAAGCCCGCAGGCTGCGCCAACGCGCTCAATGCCGTACACATATGGCGGGCCAATATAGTTGGCCACATGCGCGTCTGTCGTTGTCAGGATAAGCGTCTGCCCGCGAACATTCACGCCAGCCATAATCTGCCCGCTCGTTTGCAGCTCAAGATCGCCAGCCTCGTTTGTCGCGGCAGGCGTCCACGTCGTGTTGTCTTCGCGGTCAGACCACTGCACAAGGCGCGGATTGCCGCCTGCGCCGAGGCACATCAAAAAGCGCTCTGCCGTGACAACAATGCTACGGTTATTGACTGGCGCGTTGGCGACCTGCGCAGCAATCGTGCCGGTGTTAAGCTGCCATTCGTAAACCTTGCCGTCGTCTTCGTTATTCGCCAGCAAGTATTCGCCCCACGGCTGCAACGCCCAAGCAGTCGCTGGCTGGATGCGTACAGTGTCTGGCCGCGCAACGCCGTATGCGTAGCTGCCAAATAAGCCGCCGCCGAAGCCGGTAAACGCTATGGCGTCTTCGCGGCCAGCGGTCAGGCCGCTCGGCGTGATGTCGAATTGGTTGCCCGCGCTATTGTAGACGTAAAGCTTGTTATACGTGCCAGCAGCAATCCAGCGGTCGCTGCTGTTGTCGATCCACGTTGTCATGCCGCGCGTGATCGCAGCGGTTGCCGTGTCAGATCTCTTACGCCAGCCCTTGACCGGCTGCATCGTGCCGTCGATCCAACGTATCAAGCTGGCATCGCGCCAGCGGCCCATGCTCTGCAAGTCGGTGCCGTTGCGGTAAACCCCAGCGGGTACGTCTAATCTAATCAGAGCCATCGTTGCCTCGTTGGTGTTGCGCGCTTGCCGCAGTGTAACACATGACCATTTGATGCGCAAAAGGGCAGCGTTTTGCTGCCCCTAGCGTTTTCGTTATGCTGCGCGGCTATTCCGCGTCAGGCTCAAGGGCGGCTTTCAGCTCGGCCATGAAGCCCTGCCTGCCCATCTGAAGCTGCACTAAGTTAAACTGCGCAGATCCGATCTTCTGGTCTAGCGAATTGATGTGATTTATGCACATCTTTGCAGTGTCGCTCAGCTGGTCTTCGGTGTATTCCACATCGTCAATCGTAATGACCTTTTTGTCTTCAGTCACGTTGATCTCCTTTCAGGTTATGCTGCCCACGGAACTCCGTCAGCAGTCGTTGGATTTGCCATTGCGTCGATTTTTGACGCAATAGCAGCTTCAGTATCAGCTTGTGATACATGACCCCAGACCCAGCCTTGAGCTTGAGCCTCAGTAATATCGTCATACGGTGTGAAATCAGCAGCAGAGGCATCGTAGGTCAAGCCACAAGTGCCATAAGCTGATGCTGTATTACCATCTTCATCAACGCCTGAGCAGCGCCAGTGGGCTACATAAACGCCACCGTCAGCGATTTCGTGTTCCAATGTTGGAATAGTCCAAGTGTAAGTGATAGCCATAATAAACTCCTATATTGCAGCGATAATAAACGCCAGTAGCTCGCTGTATCGAACCCCAAGCCTAGTGCGCTCTGTAGCACCCTCTGGCGCTTCTTCTTGTGTGTCATATGTGTCGGTGCGGGTGTAGGCATCAACGGCTTCTACAGCCTCAGTGACTACGTTGCCGTCATCATCAAGCACCTCTGCCACAGCTTCTACCGCTGAAACCTCAACGTCATGCTCCCACCAAGTTGTAGAGATAAACATGGCGTAGTCACCAGCGTCTAAGCCCTCTGTCGCAAATGCAGCTTGCAGGTCTTGTGCAATGATACCAAAGTGCGTTCTGGCTTCATCGCCTTTTTCTGCTACTGCATTTTTCCAGCGGAACTTACGCAGTAAGCCTTTGGCAGCTACAGCTACACGTTGCTCTGCATCAGATAGCTCTGCAATGTCCTGCTTTTCGTTGCGGTCAGATGTGTTGATTGTTCCGTTGGTGGCGTAGATGTCATCGAAACGATTATTGCCAGTTCCTATGTCCAAAGTATTATCTATTAACGAACCATTTTTATGTGGTGCTATTGATACTCCAAGAAATTCTAAACCCGCATGAGCGGAGTTGCCAGATATAAAAAGATTATCTGTGTTATTAACCCCAATACTCCCCACAGTGGAGCCGCCTTTGCGAAGTCTAACTATCTCGCCATCAGAATCTTGACGAGAGAAGGTTGCAACTTGCTGATTAGAAGCACCTGCAAAGATTTGACCATCAGGCTGAAATGTAACCCCTGTAACCGTTGCCGTGTCAGTTGTCGTAGTCCCCACCAGCAAGTTACCGCTCGCATCGAGGCGCATGCGTTCTGTGTTATCAATACGAAATTGTATATTAGTGTTGCTTCCTACATTTGTTCTATCCGCATCAATTACAACATCGTTTGCATTTGAAGTGGAGATTTGTGCATAGCCAGAATTTCCAGTGTAATGTAAGGCTAAACGGCCTCCAACATTTCCACCCAAGTCATCGCTTAAACTTAAAGTGGAGCCTCCATCACCATAAATAGTAGAACTACCAATGCCCAAACTCTCAGCACTCGCATCCCAGAAGAACTTTGGTGTCGTGCCTGTGTCCTCGTAGAAGGAGATGTCGCCAAACCTGTTGATGCGCATACGCTCAATGGGAGTACCTGTGGTCGTGTCGGTTTTAAATTCAAGGCGGGAGCCGGGATTTCCCACCTCAGAAACGCCAACAATTTCAGCTTTAACACCTGCGCCTGGAGTTGAAGAATCAGATGAATAAAACTCAATCTTACCGATTTCTTGATTTGCGGAGGCCGAGCCATCTGTGTCAGTAAAGCGAAGTGTGTTGAGAGCCGTACCACTGTTGTTATTGGAACGCAGGTCAATAGCCGTTCCAGTCCCATCCACAGTCAGCCCATCGCTGGTCAAAGTCCCCGTGATGTCTACACCCGTCGCGCTCGTCACCAGCTTCGCGCTATCTGCATACGACAGTGTTCCGGCAGCGGTTTTGCCGCCGATTGCGTTGATGATCGTGTCGAGGCTGTCGAAGTCTGTGTTGATCTTCGTTCCCCAAGTGTCCTCTGACGCGCCTACCTCTGGCTTCGTTAAGCCATATGCCGTTGTTGTCGTATCTGCCATGTTCTATCTCCTATGCCGCATCGGCCCAAGTTTGCCCAGATGCCGTGGCTGGTGTCCAATCCGTCGATGTGGGGGAAACAGCCGAC
>Ga0208667_1000947_pt1 | contig 11426 bp, 9 predicted proteins | sample 11BtaG_FD_184085 | JGI IMG/M metagenome (GOLD analysis project Ga0208667, IMG submission 184085) | Marine viral communities from the Subarctic Pacific Ocean - 11B_ETSP_OMZ_AT15265_CsCl metaG (SPAdes) (version 2) | ecosystem: Environmental > Aquatic > Marine > Oceanic | place: Pacific Ocean... | reverse complement strand
AATTCTTGTAAAGAAAAGTTACGAGATAAATTCATTTTTATTTCATGTAGTTCATGACTAAAGCCAAAATTATTGACCCCATTCCAGCGACAATCATATATTCAATTCTTCTAATACGTTCTTTCATTTCTCTAATTTGTTCGAAAGTTTGTTTCTGCATAATACGACACAGCTTTTCATGCTCATCTATTTTCTGTAATGCAGATCTTTTAGCCATTATATTGTAACCCCCGCTACAATAGAAACCCGATAGGATAGACCTATCACACCGCCCAAACTTTTAATTTTGTTTATCATTACGTTCTAAAAAATTCCTCTATTATTTTTGCTCGTTGAGCAGTAGGTAGACTAGCAAAATTGGCAGGTAATGTCGAGCTAACATTTTGGCTCTGTATTACAGCTGGATTTACGGATGCTGCTGATGTTAAATTAGGTGTAGTGATCCGTGGTTCTTGTTCAATGACTGGTGGTTCAGCATCTTCAAAAAACTTGACTTCACCATCAGATAAACTTGTGTTTCTATTTTCAGCTACAATTTTATTTATATCTTTTATAGCTTCAAAGTATGGATTACGAACTTGAACACCTTCTAATTTATTTAAATCTCTAGTAATTTCACCAAGTCTTTTAATAAAGAAATCACTTGGTCTAGTTGGTGTAAACTTACCTCTCATCAATTGATCAAAGACTTCTTTCTTAACACCTTTTCTTTTAACTTTTCTATTTATTATCGCATTTGAAATACCTAAAGTTCTAGCAGCATCTATATTTTTATACATTTCTTTTAGGGTTGAAAATCTTTGAGCTTGAGAATATTTATATCCATTAATAATATCTTCTTTAGTTACTCTTCCGCCTCTCAATAATGGAGCACTTAATAAGTTATCTGCATTTTTTAAATCTCTTACAAATGAAGTTGTCATAAATGTTAATGCTCTAGAAGGATCAGAGTTAACAGATCTAAAACCAAAAAGACCTGGTAGTTCATCGCTTAAATTATGGAGATTACCATACTTATCTGTCTTTCCTGTAGCTGCTTGACCTAATCTTTTTAATTGAGATATTGATCCAGGTGTTAGTGTTTCACCAATATGTAAAACTCCTTTTCCAATTTTAACCATAGGATCATCAGCCTGAGACCATACTCTTCTACCATCTTTACCTATGCCTCTTCTAATTGTACTATCAATTAAACCTTCTATAAATATAGATTCACTAGCAAATGGGTCCATTAATTCAGTCATGCCATCACCCATACCTTTTGCTAAAGCTTCTTTTAAAGATTCATTAGATCCATCTGTTTGTGCTAAAGCATTAGTTACGGCTCTATAAGGTCTAGTTAAAAAATCATATGCATTTGAATAACTAAAATCTATGTATTTTATATTACCTTTTTCATCTCTTCCTGTTGGAAGAAGAGTAGAATTTTTTGACCACTCAGGTACAAATCTTCTTAGTGCTTTCATTTCTTCATCGGATACATCATTCTTTGCTTTAAATACTTCTGATAATCCATACGGAATACCACCAACTGTTGTACCAAAACCAAACAATCGTCTTAAACCTAAAGCTTTTATTTCTGGAATACCACTAGTAATCTCATCTATTGATTGAGTAATTATATTATTACCTGTTCTCATAATTTCTAATGGAAATGCTATAAAGTTTCCAAATGGAGATTGTCTTAAAGCTTTAGCCGTTCGACCAATATACTCATAGTTAGGTACTTGATTTCTTACAATGTTTGCTGATAACTCATCTAAAAATCCTTCATAAGATTCTTCTGCTATTTCTTTTCTTGCAATTTTATTTCTAAAATAATTTCCTTTAGGTGAATTTTCTCCTAATATAGATTTATAATTATCTTTAGTAATACCTAGTTGAGTTAAAATACTAGAGTGTCTATTTCTCTCTAATTCAAATGTAGTAATTTTCCAAAAGTCATCCTCAGCAATATATGCTTCTTGAAGTTTATCAAAAGTTTTTCTAAGTCCAGTAGGTAATTTTTCTAATTTTTGTAAAGCTTTTGCACCTGATGCTCCACCTGCAATATCTCTAGTTAATCTTGCTATCTCACCCGCTTCAACCTGTGTTCCAACAATTCCTAATCTTTGATATCTTGCAAATTGTCTTGCTTGTTCTTCAGGCAAAGTTCCAAAAACTCTACCTGCAGTTAATTTATAAGCATCACCTAAAACACCTTTACCCCCTAAAGCTTTAGGAGCTAGTGTTTGTATGTCAGTTAGGTTAGGTAGTATAGCACCATTTGCAGCAGCAAATGCTCCAGCACTTATAAAGTTTCTTACGTGTGTTATTGGAGATAGAATTGTTTTAGCAACTTGAGATGCACCTTTAGGAACCAAAAGCATGTATCTATATGCAGCTCCAACAGTGTCTGTGTTGTTTAACCAGTTACTAGTTACATCAAACATTGCGTCATACTCAGGTGCTCTAACATATTTACCTTCTAATGCAGACATACCACTTAACTCTGGTCTTGTTTCAACTTCGACTTTTTTAAATTTATTTGGATCACTTAATATTTGTTCTGCTTCACTTATAGTTCTAGCCTCTCCTGATTTTACTAAATCATCAGCTCCAGTAAATATTTTTTTGTTTGGTCCTGAACTAAAAGCTTTATTTAAATCATCCATATATTTTAAACCAAAAGCTAGTCTAGCTTGTCTGCTTGTAGTTGCATGAAACGTGTACGTTGGATCTTTAACAACACCCAATAATTCTCTCTGCCATGGTGCAGCTATTCTTTCTGTTAAAATATCTGGACTTAAAGATACTGCTTCTATCTCTGCTTTTGTTGCAGCTTTTTCTGTTACTGATTGAACACCGTTTTTAAAATTAGGACTCATGACATCTTCAACATCTAGTCCTTGTTTTTGTATAAAATCATCTAGCTGTTTATTAATTGATTCATTAAAAGCATCATCTTTTACAGGAATTAATTTGCCTTTGTTAGGGCCCGCTGTAAAATAATTATTTTCATCCAAAGCATAAGCTTTAAATTTATCTGCTTTTAAAGAATCAAAAGATTTTTTTCTAATCTGACTAGTTACTTTATATTTTTGTAAAAGAGGTAGCTTATCAAAAGCTTTAAATCTATAGTTTATGTAACCACCAATTTCATTACTAAAAGTTTTAAACTGATCATCAGTAAGTTTTCCTCCTTGCATAAGGACACTAGATAAATTATCTATTCCAAGACGCATATTAATGGTGCCATCTTTTAATCTATCAATTGTTTTACTATCAATACCAGCATCAGTCATAACATTAGTTAAACGTTTTAAAGATTCGTTAATTTGATAATCACTTTTTTTAAAGATATTTCTTTTTATTCTTGTTGAACCTACTAAATTTTGATTAATAGATTTTAACTGATTACTTAATATAGCCCTGTCTTTAATTAATTTTTGTCTTCTAGGTAAATTATTTAATTGATCTAATTGATCGGTTGAAGCCAGTCTTATTTCTTTTAATTCATCATCAATAAGTTTTATTGAGTTTTGTATTTCAGGAACTTTAGATAATAATTGTTGTTGTCCTTTACTAATTTTAATTTTGGCTAAAGCTTGTTCTGCTCTATCTCCTCTTAATAATAAATCTTTTTTATTTCCTGGCATTGGGCCAACAAATTTTTTATTTACTTTACCCTCTAAAGAATCTTGTATAATTTGTAAAACTTTGTTTTGTGTTACTGGTGTAAATTTTTTATCAACAGCTTGTTTTTGTAAAAAACTATTTATAGGATCAATTATTTCTTTGCTTAATTTATCTAATTCTTTAGCAGATTCTAAAGTTGCAAACTCTATTGCTTTTATTGTGTCATCTGAACCTTTTAAAGTTTCTAATGTAAACCTACTTCCTCCACCTTGAGGAGATAATCCTAACCTAACTTTTTGAACTGCTCTTGCAATAAATCCTGGAGCATATTCATTAATACCTTCTGGATCAACTTTTCTAATTTTTTGAACCCCCTTACCTGCACCTATTAAAGCTAGATTAAATAATGCACCTTCTGTTCCAAACTTTAACCTATTCTTTAATCTTCTGAATGCTTCATCTCTACCTTCTTTGTCTGTGCTTTTATCCATCATAGTTAAAGCATAAGGTTCTAATGACGTACCTTTTGCAATATCAGCTAGTGTTCCAATATCTTCATCAGCAACAATAGCTTCTCCGATACCACCACCAATAATACCACCACTGGTTTTACCCATAATCTTTCTACCCGTATTGGCTAAACTAAAACTTTTACCAGCTCTCTTTGCAGCCAGTGCTTTTTTAGCAATACGTGTTGCATCCATATTTACTAACTTATCTAGTTGAGTATTTCTTGCAGCCAGTGCTCTTTTAGCTAAACTTCTAGATACTTTCTGACCTGCTTTTGCACCAAGTGCAAAACCAGAAACTGCTAATGGTGCTATCTGTGTTATTGCTTGTGTAATTTTTCCAATAGTTCTAGCTTCAGCTTCGTCATCAAATGGATTGACATCATCAAACCATTCTTCAACACCTTTAGCTGTATCAGTGTCACCAACTAAATCAAATAATTCAGCACCTAAAGATACAAAACCTTTTGGTATATTCCATAAACCTGTAGCAACACCTGCTAGTGCAGATTCAAAAAAACCTACATCTTCATCTTCATTTTGTATGGTATTTTTCTTTTGAAGATCTGCGAAAGATTCTCCTTGTTCGAAAACAACAGCCATAAAATCTCCTAGTTAGTTTTTAGGATAGAAGGTTTACCTTTTTCAACTTTGTAAATTTTTCCGTTTACATCATAATAGTATCCATCTGGAGCACCTTCTTTTGGTTTACCTTTTTTATCTAACGGTAGTGGATCTACTTGTTCAAGATCTAATCCAGCCTTTTGAAGTTTTTGACCAATTTTTAAAGCAACCTCTGCTCCAACTGTTCCTTCTAAAGCTTTTGCTGTTGTTTCAATTTTTTCTAAACTAGAATCACCATCTGTGTCTAACATTAATTTAGCTACTTCTTTTTCACTAACTCCAGAAAGTCTTGCTAATGTTTTAATTTTATCTGCTGTTGGATCATCCATTTGTGCAATAGCTGTTTTAAGTCCAGCTAATTTAATTTCTCTATTAGCCGCTGATTTTCTAGCCGCACCTTCTGCTAAACCTTGAATACTTGGAGCAGCGGCTCTACCAATAGATCCTACTAAATCACCACCAGGTTGACCTAAAAGATTTGCACCAAATTTTGCAAGTTCTAAATATCTTTGTCTTGATACATCTTCTTCAGATTCACCCATAGCTTCTGAAAACATGTCCATATAACTTTTAATTAATTCTTGATCAGACTGTTCACTAGTTTTTCCTCCAGTATCAGCAGTTTCAATGCTATCAATTACAGTGCCAGTGGCATCAGGAACAGGGGTATCCTCAGAAGGTACATTTATAGTTTCACCAGTTCCTAAAATTTTAATAGGTCTTATATTTTCTGGATTAGCTTCCAAAAACTCAGAAGCTTCTGCTTGTGTTCTAAATTCTAAAGGTGCTGTACTAGGACTAAATAATCTTTCTCCTAAAGAAGGTGCGTTTTGCACATCTTGCATTCTTTTTAAAACTTTTCCTGATGGAGGATTAATAGCGTCCATAATTTTTGTAAAAAAACCTACATCTCCACCTTCTTGATACTTAGGTCTTAATGACATAATACCATCATCGCTTCGACCACCCATTCTAAACATAGGTCGTTTTAAAATACGATTCATCATGTTACTTCAATGCTCCGAATATTCCTGCGAGTCCTGTACCTAATCCTAATGCAGTTTGTAATGGTGATGCTGCAGGTGTTGATTGAAATTGATATTGAGCTGGATATCCACCCATTAATCCTGTTACACCTTGACCAAAGAATCCTAATCTCTCTAATGGTTCATAGGCCGCGGTTCTTGCAGCTTGTCTTTGTGCATCTAGTTCAGCTTGAGATTGTGCTTGTTGCGCTGCACCTACTTGACCCAGTGTAGATATATCTGCTCTTTGTAATCCTGGCACTTGACTTGCTAATCCAGTTTGAAATTGTCCTCTACCCATTTCAAATTGACCTAATCCTAACTGTTGTCCAGCTAATCCAGATTGCGCTTGTCCTAACCCAAATCTGTTTTGAATATCTTGTTGTCTAGCTTGTTGTGCTTGACCAAAACCTTGTTGTAATAATTGAGCTTGTAGTGCTGCTCTGTCTCTTCCTGATTGAGATGCAAACTCTGCTCTTTGTACACCTTCACGTCCACCACCAAATGCTCCTGATGCAATTGCTTGGTCAGCAATATTTTTTTCTTGTATAGCTCTTTGTCTATCAAACTCTGATAAAGTTGTATCAATTACTTGTGATTGATAAGGTGACATGTATTGTTGCATTTGCGTTGAAGTTGGTGCTCCAGTTAAACCAGCAATACCACTTAACGTAGTTCCAACATCCCCTAATCTTTGTTGTGCAGCCGCTGCTTGTTGCCCTGCTGCAACATCCCTTTGTTGTGCAGCTTGTATAAATGGTTGAAAAGACCCAACACCCGAACCTGCTAATGAAGCCGCTCTTTGTTGCAGTACGTCTTGCCCTGCAACTGTTGGTGCAAACTTAGAAGTATCAACAGGAATAGCCGTGGTCGCAGTTAATTGTTTTGCATAATCTTTTCCAAGATCTTCTATAAACTGTGCGGGTAATGATCTAGTTTCTGTTATTGCCATTATACTTGAGCCTCCAATTGCTTCATCATCTTATACATCTTATCTGCGCCTTTATCAACACTTCCTCCACCTGCTGCTCTAACAGCATCAGCGGTCATTACGAACTCATTTTTAGATAATCTAGCTGGTACATCATCTGCTTTTTCTTTAGCTCCTAATGGTACAAAACCACCACCTCTAAGGTCCATTTCATTACCTCCAAGGTTCATGATTCCTCCATCAGCTTTACCTTCACCAAATAATTCACCCATTAATCCTTTATATTCTGAATCAGACATTTCACCTGATCTTCTAAGTTGAGGTATTAACAATCTATAAAATTCCATTTTTCTATCTTCAGGCATTACTTCATCAATGTCATTCATCATTGCATCTAGCATAGCTCTTTCCTCAGATTCATCTGGCATTACTTCTACTTCTAATCTATCAACCATCATTTTTCTTCCACCTACTTCACCACCTTCTGCATAAGCAGAAGTGTAATCTGCGCCTGGTAAAAATCTAAACTCAGGATCATTTAATCTTGCACGTCTTACTATATCAGGAATGTCCATTCCTTCACCTCTATCAATATCTGAAATATCTATTTCATCTTCATCTTGTTCTTTCGCTGCTAGTAAACCAGCAAGACCTGATGCAGCACCTATACCTGCGATTTTACCAAGACCTGTTAAAGATGTTCCTTTAGCTAAACCAAATTTACCCAATAATTTACCAAGTCCACTAGTTCCAAACATACCTGTTTGAGGACCTTTTGTAATTAAAGCTTTTAAAGGATTAAAACTACCTTTACCAAAAAAAGAACCGAGACCACCTGCACCAGCACCACTCATTAAAAATGGTGCTGCTAATAATGCAGCTTTACCAATAGGACTTTTAACAACTTTCTTTACAGCTTTCTTTGCCTTTTTAAAAATTTTCTTAAAGAAATATGACTTGATCCCTGTTCCATTAACATCTTCACCTGCTCCACCTAATGACTTTAAAAGTGCAGCTTCTTCTGGATTAATATATGCTAAAGACTCTCCTGGAGGAGCCATTTTTTTAGCATCCTCTAAAGTAATAATTCCACCTTTATCGTAGAGTTGTCTATTCATATCTGATCTTGAAATTGCCATAGTTTATCTATCTTATTTTGTTTTTCCAAAAATATCAAGGCTTGGCATAAGAACTTTTATATCTCTTCGAATGTCTTCTTCAGGTATACCTTTAGATTTCCACTCGTTATCGTCCTTATATTCTTCACCTGTTTTAAGGTTAGTTATTTTTTCTATTATTTTCTCTGGTTTTAAAACTTGCATTTTCCTCCTATGTTCTATCAAATTCTAGTATTGATACTGTGCCTTCAAATATATCAGCTGTCGCTGCTTGTAATTGTAACTTGTCACTCTCTTCTAGTATGATTGTACCATCAGATATGGACTTAGAATTACCTGAGTTTACAGTGTGTTCTGCAAATTGATAAGCTCTACCTGCAGATGTATCAAATATAAAAGCTTTAATCTCAATGTTACCTGATCCAACATTCGCTGTATGAATGTTTTGAATGATTGCTCTAGACTCAGATGGAACAGTATAAATATCTGTAGCATCTGTTGTAGTTAAATCAAACTGTGCATTCTTATATCTATTAGCCATTATGCTTCACTTCCACTGCTCATGAACCAAGTAAATCTTTGTTGCTCATCTCTTAAATCTTGTTGGAAAGTTGAGTTTAATTTTTCAATCAATCCGTCTAAATCTCTAACTAAAGAATCAGCATCTTGTTGTCTGTATTCCTTATTGGGTCTTGTAAATACTACTGTTATTTTTGCCATTACAAACCGTAACCAAAACCTTGTCTTCCTCCAGAATCATAAGAATATCCACCAGTTTGTCCGATGCTTCTGTCCCCTTGATCATCTCTAGTTCCTCCTCCTGTTGGTGCAGTAGGTCTTCTACCTCTTCTTTGTGATTCAAGAGCTTGAGCTTGTTTAGCTCTTGCATCTTCTAAAGCTTTTGCTTCTCTAGCTTTCAATGCTTGTAAATCTTTTACTCTTTGTTCAAGAACAGCTGATTTCTTTTTCTTTAAAGTTTTTTGTATTCTTGCTATTCTTTTATCAATAGCTCCACTTAATCCATAAGTAGTTTCTTCACCCATTTTACCACCTGTTAACATATTTAATAAACCACCTGATACAGTATTGTATTGATCCATTCCTGGTATTTTAGACATTAGTCCTCTGGTGTTTGGATCAGAGTAAAAATCATCTATGGTATTTTGTCTATAATCTCTTTCAGGTAATAAATTAGCTAATATACCAATCCCAGGTATACCTGTTAATAAAGATGCTATGCCACCGATAGCAGTTTTTCCTAAATCAAAACCTTTACTAATACCACTTGATATGTTTGATTTTGTTTTATCTAAAAAACCTCTAGTATCTATCCCTTGTAAATTTTCAGGTATTGAAAAATTATTTTTAGCTAAATATTTAGCAGTTGCTTCTGGAGTACCTAAATTAAGTGCTCTATAGTTAAAGTTTCTATCTAAAAAACCTTTTGTTGGATTGTTCTGTCTCATCATAAGCCTTACGGGAGCATCAGTATAATTAATAGCTGGTTCCCCCATTCCTGGCACAAGTTCATCACCACTTGTAAAGTCTATTCTGCTAGGTACATCTACAGGTGGAAACATTTGTAAATTCTGTAATCTATTAGGCATGTAATCAGGATTCATTATTAAATCTTGATATATATTTGAATTAGTTATTGCCATTATCGTCTTCCATCAGGTTGTGTATCTAATCTAAAAGTACCTAATTTCCAGCTTTGATTAACAGCTGTATTAGCTACTTTTAAAGATATAGCTCGTGCTCTTGCACGAGTGTCTACCTTATCAGTAGATGAGGTAATTGTAAAGGGTCCAAGTGGTGAGCTTGCTTGAGAACTATTAGGATAATTTTTAAGTTGTAGTGTTATTTGAGTATTACCTGTTTGAGATAAGAAGTCAGGTATAAATCTTCTAATCTTCATAATGTATTCACCATCTCCCTGAAAGTCAGCAATACCAGTCATTTGGCTGCCAACAACTCTTTGAGTAATATCAAAGTCTCCTGACTCAATATTAGAAGTAATTGCGTTAACACCGTTTGCTAATGCTTCATCAGTTCCTTTTTCATGTTCAAAATATATTGTACTTCCTTCAGTGTTACCAACAACATCAAATGATGCATCATCACTTGCAGTAAAATTAGTTGCATGTGGTAAACCAAATACAGCAGAATCTTGCCATGTTCCACGAGCTAATGTTCCTGTTGTCCAAACAGGTCTATTAGGACGTGAGTCTAGATAATTGTATGTTACACATCTATTAATAACTGTTGACCCTGATGTACAATAGAACCAAGTAATTTCACCAAACAAATTATTTAACCCTGCGTTAATTAATTGATTAGCCGTTGTATTTAGATCATCAAAAACAAAATCTTCTACTAAACAAACCATAGTTTCAAGATTACCAGAATATTTAAAGAAACCATTTTCTGACATCCAGTAAGCAGCACCATCAACTTCTAGTGCAGCGTTCTGTCCAATCAAACCACAGTTTGTTCCTACTTGTTGGAAACCAAATGTAAATGGTTGACCGATAAATCTCATAGTAAATAAAGACGTATCTGTCCAAACATAGATCGCGTCCCTACCTCTAACCGCACCTACAATTTTAGATCCATCAGCAAGTCTTTGCGTACCTGCTGTATTGACCGCTGTTGGTTGATATGTATTTATATCTTCTTGGTTTGAAAATCTAATAAACATTTCATCTTGTGTAGATGGAGTCCCAATAGTTGTTTCTGTTCCGAAAAATACTAAGTGTCTATCAGGAGTAGATACTAACATATCTCGTGATGCTGTTGGTGCACCTGATATAATTGTTGCTCTATTTGTTACAGCATTTGTTGCATTTGAGTCCCATTCAAATACTTGTGCATTATGAATTAATGCAATTACTTTATCACCAAAATTATCAATAGACCATAAACCAGGATCAACAACTAAGTCACCAGATGCTGCTTCACCCCAGGCAATATAATCTGAACTATTTAATACTGTTGCACCATTAGAGTGTGTTGCAGCTGTTGTATTTCTAACACCTCTTGTAACACCTGTTAAAGTATTTGTTGATATACCTGTATAAGATATTTCTTCTGATCCTATTTGAATAAAGTTTGTACCTGAGCTTGGAAACTGAGATGCATCTGTTAACACGATAGTTGTGGTTGAATCGTTAATACCACCATTTAATGTAGTGGTTGCTTCACCTGTTACAGTTCCACCCCAAGAGGCTAATCCCCAACCAAAACCAGGTAATTGTTCCGCAGGTCCTACTGGATAATAATGCTGTACTCTGATACCACCAGATGTTGTAGCACCTGACCCTGTCTCATTAGATGGCATTGTAATAGTTAAGGTTGTTCCTGTTGGCACACTTGTTACCATAAATTTTTTATCATCAAAGTCTGAAGCTGAGTAGTTAGAGTTTGTGATAGCTGTAAAATTATCTAAAAGTATAATATCATTTTCTTGTATTCCGTGGTCCGTGCTAAATGTTAAAGTAACCGTTGCTGAACCATTCGTTGTACTAAAAGCATTTGATAATGTTGTTGTAGTTTTAATTGGATGAATGTCGTAGAATACACCACCTGTGTAAGCATATAA
>Ga0208667_1000946_pt1 | contig 11432 bp, 15 predicted proteins | sample 11BtaG_FD_184085 | JGI IMG/M metagenome (GOLD analysis project Ga0208667, IMG submission 184085) | Marine viral communities from the Subarctic Pacific Ocean - 11B_ETSP_OMZ_AT15265_CsCl metaG (SPAdes) (version 2) | ecosystem: Environmental > Aquatic > Marine > Oceanic | place: Pacific Ocean... | reverse complement strand
CGTCATCACCAGCGCCTACTACTTCGCTGTCTGATGCTCGCCAATGTGCTACTACAACACCGTCATCAGTGTTGCGTTCTAGGGTTGAGATTGTCCAAGTTACTGCCATTGTTTTATTCCTCTAGTGCCGCTATGCGGGTTTCTAATGTTTCAATTCTATCCATTGCTTCCTGCAAAGCCTTTACTGCTTTCATGTAAAGAATTGAGTAATTAACGCTTTTGGTTACTGTGCCTAAATCTTCATTATCTTCGTTTCTATCAACGGATTCCGAAACTAAGCCGTTCATTCCTGCTGATTCAAGCTCCTGAGCCACAACGCCCAACATATTTGGAGCATCTAAACCATATTCTTTTAAGCTATATTTACGAACCCTAACTGCCTTGATGTCATTCCACTGAGACGTTGCATCAACTATGTTTTCTTTTAACTTTTCATCTGATATTGCGCCATAAGAGTTATTGGTATTTTTAATATCTCCATCGTTTTCAATAACAAGTTTGAGAGTATTGGCGGTATTTCTACATTGAACATAATCAACACTATCTGCTCCTGAGGCTGACTTTCTTAAAGTTAGGCTTGAGGTATTAGTGCTTGAGCTTCTTAGATACGCTATTGAAGAATTTATTTCACTTGGCCCGCCTAAGTAGACACCGCCTGATAGGTAGAGGTCTTTGAAGCGGGAAACACTTCTTCCCAAATCAACAGCCGCATCACGATTATCGGAAGCACCTTCTGGCGTAACAGCATCTGAAGCAGAGTTAAATAATAGGTTAGTATCCCCATTGCCTATTTTTATATAGTTTGCTCTAGTACCAATACTACCTACGGTTGTGCCGTCTTTGCGGAACTTAACAATGTCACCATCAGTGGTTATACGGTTGAAGTTAGGAACATTTGTGCCATTGTGCGCCACATACAAACCACCTTGCGAAGTTATGTTTGTTCCAGTCTCGCTAGTAGAAGAGTATAGTGTCGAGCTAGTAGTACCCACCAACAGGTTGCCTGATGAGTCTATGCGCATGCGTTCTGTGTTGTTTACAGCAAAAACTAACGGGTGATTATTTCTTGAGTTCAGTCTCGCTACATTGTTGGTCTGGTCTGCTTCAATGTATGTTTTAACATTATCACCAGTAAAGTCACCTACACTGATAATACCCGTAGACGAACTATTGACGGAAAGATTATGGTTTGGCGAACTAGTACCAATACCCACGTTGCCGCCATCTAGTATAGTCAAGCTGTCGCTTTGGGTTGCTCCCATTTTAATATAATCGCCAGACGCTCTAAAGTAAGCTGTACCTGCTGGGTCTATAAACTCTAAAGCAACTTCAGTATCTGTAGACTGAAATCTAGCGGCAGTGTTATCTGTTCCAATATGTAGATGGAAGGGTCTTTGTGGGCTAGTAGTACCTAAACCTAATCTTTCCGCAGACGCATCCCAGAACAACTTAGGCGTTGTGCCTGTGTCCTCGTAGAAGCTGATGTCTCCGTTGGAGGATATTCGCATAGCCTCTTTGTAACCATAATTATATGGGTAAAAGGATAAGTTAGACGTAAAGGGGTCTGCATTTGATACGTTAGATATTCTTGACCCAGAATAACTAGCGGAAGAGTTTGTATGCTCAAACTTAATAGACGCCCCTAAACCTGCGGCATGTACGCCAGTGGTTTTGTTTGATACTTTCAACGTATCTGGGGCGGTGTTGTTTGTTGCGCCAGATTGATAATCTATGTCAGCCGCACCATCTACAGTAAGCCCATCCATCGTGGCTGTGCCAGTAACGTCTATGCCTGTGGAGGTGGTAACTATTCTAGTGCTTCCATTATATTTTAAATTAGCAGCCCCATCTGATATAAATGAAGCATATTCTTCACCAGAACTATTTCTAAGATATAAATTAGTAGCATCTATTAATAGTGAGCCAGTGCCTGAATCTTTAATGTAACTATTACTACCATCATGATAAATCTGTAGGTCATCACTAGCACCGAACGTAGCCTTGTCGTTGTCGCCGAAGTTAATGTCATTACCGTTAGTGGCTAAGTCTTGAGTCAAAGCAACATTAGGATTGATGATGTTGTTGTTGGCTACAGCATTCCAAGCAGAACCTGTCCACACATACGTAGTGTTGTTTGTAGTGTTGAAGTACAACGCACCAGCTACTAGAGCATTACCCTGTACATCTACAGTGGGTGCAGAGCTAGACGCGCCTACGTAAGTGTTATAGTAGTTGCTCCAAGTAGAAGCAGCATTGGAAGAGTCAGTGGCACTTGCAGCAGCGTTAGTCTCGCTAGTGGCTGCATTGGTTGCACTTGTGGCAGCAGCACTGGCGCTAGAGGCTGCGTTAGTCTCTGAAGTAGCGGCGTTGCTTTTGCTAGTGGATGCTGCTGATGCACTGCTTGCGGCAGCACTGGCTGAACCAGAGGCAGCAGAGGCGCTACCAGAAGCAGCACTAGCTGAACCAGACGCAGCAGTAGCACTATTGCTTGCAGCAGTAGCACTGTTGCCTGCGTTGGTTGCAGAGGTAGATGCAGAGGATGCACTGGAGCTTGCACTGCTTGCGCTGGTAGATGCAGCAGAGGCACTGTCAGACGCATTAGATGCGCTTGTAGCAGCGTTGGCTGCGTTAGTGTCTGCATTCTGTACATCAGTCATGTTATCGGCTACAGAGGTCACATCAGCGCTTATACCAGCTACTGTGTTAATGTCACTGCTATCACCTGCTACAGTGTTTACATTACCTATGTTACCCGCCACTGCACCTATGTCACTTGCATCAGCAATGACAGCATCCATCTTGGACTCTAGGCCAGCAACTGTAGTGACATCGCTAGAGATACCAGCGACAGTGTTTACATTGCTTATGTTACCAGCAACTGTACCAATGTCAGAACCATCAGCAGCAACTGTGTTGATGTTGGAAGCATTACTGTGTACTGCATTGACATTGCTTATGTTATCACCAACATTGTTTACGTTGGTAATGTTAGTAGCTACTGTACCGATGTCTGAAGCATCTGCGGCTACAGTAGTTACGTTTGAGGAGATACCTGATACTGTTACAACATCCGCACGAACAGCGTTAACACCTGTGATGTCTGTACGGATACCATTTAAATTAGTTATTTCAGTGGACAGTCCTGCTACAGTTTGTACGTTAGCACTGTTAGCGGCTGTGGCTGAATCGGCTGCTGCTGTTGCTGAAGTGGCAGCGGCATTCTTAGAAGCAAGAGCATCACTAGCATGACTAGCAGCTTCGCTTGCTTTAGTGGTGGCTGTAGACGCTGAACCAGCAGCGGCTGTAGCGGAAGTAGATGCGGCAGTCTCTGAGCTAGATGCAGAGCTTGCTGAGTTAGATGCGTTGGTAGCTGAAGTAGCTGCTTCTTGTGCTTTGGTAGTGGCAATGCCTGCTTGTTCAGTTACTTCGGAAACAATGGAATCATCCGTTGAATCACCTGCGCCACCTGTGCCTCTGAATATAGCCATGTTATTTCCTGATAATAAATGTAAAAGATAGGGAGTATAGAGAAAGAAGGGAAAGGGGACTCCGCGAAGAATCCCCTTAGGTACTACTTAGCCATTAACAGCAAGTACAACACCAGCTTCTGGACGGAGAGTCTTAACACCGTACAGAGTGTCAGCAGTGTACAAAGTTCCAAGGAACTCCTGCTTGTACTGAGTCTGAGAGCGAACGCCCTGCTGCTCAGCCATAACCATTGCGTCAGTGTGACACAAGATAGCGGCTTTCACGTCACCACCAGCACTGTTCTGTGCAGCAGTTTCAATGATTGGGCAGTTAGAAGAAACATATACGTCAATGCCGTACAGGTTACCAATCTGACCATTCTTAACACCACGACCATCTACGAAGTCAGAAGACATGTAACGGTCAACGCCCATGATAGCGTTACGCAGTGAAGGAGGAACAACGAAGCTACGACCGTCCATAGGAACGTCTGCATCATCCAGAACCTGAATAGCAGCACGGAAACCAGCATCGTTGAATACGTCACCAGCAGCTACTGCGTCAGCAGCGTAGGCTTCAATGCCTGAGTTGCCAGAGAAGTTATAGCTGTTGCTGTGAATCCAGTCAGAACCAGAACCGTTGTCATCGCCAAAGTACTTGCCAAGGTTAAACAGATCATCGTCAACCTGCTTGGCCAAAGCGTAGCCAGCGTCACCAGTGTAGAACTGACGAAGTGAAGCAAGAGCCTGAGCTTCGGTGATGTCTTCAATCATGCGTGAGTATTCGAAGTGCTTGTCGATTACAACCTGTACTTCAGACTCAGTAGCGTTCTGAATAGTAACAGCTTGGTTTTCAACTTTAGCGTTAGCTGAACCACGAACAGGTTTAGGGATATGAATGGTGTCGCCTTTCTTACCAGTCATAGCCATTTTTTTAACTAGGTTAGCAAGAACCAAGCTCTTCTGGTATGCAGCGACAACTTCGTCACTCCAGATTTCTGGGATAAACGTAGCTGCGCTAGTGTTATCTACAATGCCGCCAGTAGCGGGATAAGTTGATGTAGCCATAATAATACTTCCTTAAAATAAGATTAGTTACGGACTCTACCCTCTTGATATGCTTGCATGATTTCGTCAGACAAGGACATATAACGATCAGGGTCGTCCTTCATAAGTTTAATAATGTCTGAGCGTCTATAGATTTTACGTGTAGCTGCTTCGCCACTTCCTTTGGCGTTACCAGTAGAAGCCTTCTTAACAGCCTGCTTACGTTCCGTCTTCTCATTAGCAGCAGTCTGAGTTACTATCTGTTGACGTTCCTTCCAGTTCGTGAAAAGTTCATCAGCAGCTTCGTAGTCATACTGCGTATCCGCTTGTGCAAAAAGCTGTGTCCGAATCTTAGAGCCTTTAATCCAATCAACAAACTTACCATCTTGCAGAATCTCTTGCATGTCGGGATGACGTTGTTGCAAGTGAGCCTGCGCTGTCTGTTGCTTGTACTGCTGTGTTTGTTGTTCAGCAGCTTTGATTGAAGGATGATTCTTAATAGCTTTCTCAACTGCCTTGTCGGGATCAGAGAAAAAATCTATTTCTTCTTCAGGTTCTTGGGTTGCTTGTTGTGTTGTGTCGAGTTGTGTCTGTATGTAGTTATCAACAACGGATCGTAGTTCCCCTACTTCACTGCTCTGTCGGCCTAGTAATTTCTCAGCCTCTTGGTGCATCCTTACAATTTCAGCAGTGGACTTTCCTTGGTACTTCTCAGGGATGTCATCTTCTTGAGGAGTTTCCTGAACTTCAGGCTCTTCGGTTATCTGACTTACTTCTTGCTCTTCTTGTTCGTTGTCAACGTCTTCAGGTGGACGCTCGTCTATTAGTGTTGCCATTATTAAACTCCGTGAGTAATCTCATTATGGAGGTGTATTATGTAGGGCTTCCTAAGTTAGGAGTTGGCCTTACGCTCTTGCTGTAGCTTCTGTTGTCTATTCTTATGCCATTGTCTGGTAGCACCCATAAAATCACCAGATATCGGGTCTAGCTTAGAACGAACAGGGCTTACAATTCTTCTTGCTATCTTGTCGCAATCTAAACAAGGTATGTGGGTAGCGGACGAGTCAACGAATCTCTCATTGACATGTCCGTCCTCACACTTGAACTCTATCATTATACGCATTAAGCTGCTTCGTCTTCTTCTTCGTCTTGTTCAGCGGCTAGTGCTTGCTCTTCTGCGTTCTTTATTTGAGCTTCTAAGTTAATCATGTTAGCCAGAACTGACAATTGCCCTTTACGGAAGTGCAGGTCTGTCTCATCTTTAGTTTGCTCAACAGAGTTAATGTTTACAGCGTTTGCCTGTAGGTCTTGGACTAACTGCTTCCAGCCTTCAGACATAAACATGTCGGTCATGTTGCGGTAGTATAGCTCTAATTCTTTATCAATCATTACTGTTTCTCCATATAGGACAGTTGTTTAAGTTAGTGTACCTAGTTATTATAACATAAAAGCATAAGAAAGTCAAGCATTATTTCTTCTTTTTACTTGACTTCTGCTCAGTTTTGTTGTATATAGCGTCCCAGTTACTAGCAAACTTCTTCTGGTCTGTGCTTCGCTGGGCGCTACCTTTACCACCGTGTGTCTGACCCTTCATCGTTTCTTACCTTTATGTAGGCCATGCTTGGCATGTTGCTTGCCCTTGGCAGTAGCTGCTCTCTTCTTTGTGTTAGCAGCCGCTAACTTCTTCTTACCTGCTGCTGTAGACTTCAGCTTACTAATTGTCTTAGAAGGTGCGTAGACCTCTCCAGTCTTGCCGCTAGGCTTACCAGAGGGTGTACGCCACTTCTGCTTTGTCCACTTCTTTAAAGACTTCTGTGATTCTTTTAGTGCCATTACTTGTAGCCTCCGCCTTTCGCCTTGTACTCCTTGGCTAACATCTGAGCTTTCCTAGCAGACCATTGACCAGCCTTGCCACCTTTAGTGCCTGCTTTGATCTTGTTGAACAAGTTCTTCCGCATGGTGGGCTTAGTGTAGTTTCCTGCTTTGTTTACTGTAGACTTTTTGGCTGGCATGTTACTTACCTTTTTTAACTGGCTTCTTCTTAGGCTTTACCGCTGCTTTCTTCTTAGGTGGTCTTCCAACCTTTGTTCCGTATGTACCTTTACCGTATGGCATGATAGCCTCCTGTTAATGATGTGTTTACCACTTGCTCTTATTTGCCCAATATGCCGCAGACATTTTGCCCTTGGCTATATTCTTTGCGTGTCGTGCTTTAAAAGATTTACGTCTTGCTTTTTCTGAAGCTGTCTTAGGACTACTACCAGCTCCTGATACACCCTGCTGTCCATAGCGTATAGTCTTAACTTTATCGCCTTCTTTGGCTACAACTACATGACTCTTCTTGGGATGGTTAGGAGTACGCTTCGGCTTGTTGTATCCGCTGACTCCAGCCCTAGCTAGTCTTGGGTCTTTTTTTACTGGCATTCTTAGCTCCTGTTTCCTCTATTTGTTTCTCAAGTTGTGCAATCTTCTTAAATAGTTCCTCAAACTTTACATTTACTTGAGCTACTACGTTTTCTAAATCTCGCGTGCTTACCATTATTGCAGTCCTTGTGGGTTTGGTGTTACTGCTACATTGCCTTCTTTAACCGCTACTTCTCGTTCCTTCAGTAACTGCTCTGAAATCTTCAGACGCTTTTGGAACTCTTTGTCGTCTGCATCTCCAACTTTAAGGTTTGTTGTTACAGCCTTGATGCGATCAATCTCAAGCTCCTGTGGAATAGCCTGTGCCTCCACTGCAATCTTCTGCGCCCTAGCAGCAGACTCTTGTGCCTGTCCGTTGAGTGCAGCAGTCTGTGACGCTTGGAACTGCATCTGAGCTTGCTGTGCTGCCTGCTGTGCTTGCTGTGCTTCTGGGTTAGGCTGGTTAGCTTGCTCAAGTGTAGCAATCAACTCTTCACGGTTAGACAGGTTCATGTTGTCAATGATGGACATAACCAGCTTAGGATACATAGGCGTATCTGGTGACATGGTTTGTAGGAGCTGTACAAGCTGTGTTACTTCATACTCACGAGCAATGATGCCTAACGAGCTAGAGGTGTGGAACTTGTAGTCAGCTACTGGATACAGCTCAGGTTCAAACTGCATATAGCGTTGTGCAGCCTTAGTAACAAAAGGAATAATGAATGATTCTTGGAAGTTGATCAAGGTGCGCTTGTGACGCTTAATGATAGCACCTAGTGACATAGATACACCAGCAGCAGTGGCTTCACCATTGATAGAACCAGCAATACCTGCTGAGTCAATAGCGCCTGTGGCTGTCTGTACCATTGTCTGCAAAGCCTGCGCCTGTGCAAAGGTAATCTGGTTGACGTTACCGAAGTTAAATGGCTGTAGAATCTCAGCAGGGTTGCCGTTGGTTAGGATGGTCTTGCCGGGCTGTATAGTTGGTTTAGCTCCTCTAGGCATACGAGAAGCATCCATAGCCATCATTGGGTGGATGGTCAAGGCTAGAGCGTCTATTCTAGCGCGTAGTTCTGTGTCTAACGCCTTTTGACTGTTATACCCTTTCTCACATACTCCTCTGCCCCAGAAGCGGCTAGGAACGACATCCCATGGGAATGCGATGACAGGACGATCCTGCATCATGTAAGGGTTCTCTTCAGCTTTAAGCAGTACACCTCCGTTGGCAATAACAACAACTGCTTCTACGTAGTAAGAGTCATCGTCATCTTCAAACTCTACAAGCTCTGCATCTTCAACTTCAGAGTCCTGTGCTTCCTTTAACAAGTGACGTGGGACAAGGCCATAGTATTTAGTAAGGCGTACTTTGTCTTCATCGTAGCACGACAAGTCTTGATCAGGCTCAATGTCAAAGTCTGGAGCTGCTGACTGAATGTCTACCTCACGATATACACCGCTTTCCTGTAACTGTTCCACTAGGTGGCTAGACACAAACTCGTCAATAGCACAGCCCAATGCTGAGTCAATGTCAGTGGCTACAGGGTCAATCAGGAAGTTCTGTGGCATTACAGGGCGCAGCTTAACGCATGTACGATCCTGTATGTTAACACCTACCGCTTGTAGATCACCGCCCATCACAGGCTGTGTAGCAGGCTTCATCTCTTTTTCTTCTTCAAGAACAATCTCAGCAATGCCTGTACCAAACACAGCAGCGTTAATCAGACACTCTGCCACACCCTTACGTACCTTGTTCTTTTTAAAGTCTTGCTCTAGCGCGTTACGCAGCAAAGCAATGTCTCTGTTGTCTTGATCGTAGACATCATCTTCAATGTCAAACCACTTGCCACGACCAAAGGTAGCTTCCTCTAGCTCTGCTACAGATGACTCAACAGCCTGCTGTAGTGCAGGGGATATAATCTTTGAACGCTCTGTGCTTCTGGTGCGATCCTGTGCAGACCACTGACCACGCCACAGGCGGTAGTACTCATCAAACATCTGTGAGTAGTTGGCTTCGTAGTGATCACGCCAGCCATCACACTTATTAATTACCCAGCCTTCTAGGTCTTGTTCAATCATAAAGGTGTTGTTATCTTCCAGCATATTTAGTAGCCTGCGTATTTATCTAAAAATTCGTAGTCCTCTTCCTCGTAGTCAAATGCATAAGCAACCTTGGCTAACTGGTCTATATACGCAAGAGCATCTATCAAGTCATCGTGGACTAATTGATTAGGAAACTGGAACAACTCGTCTAGGAACTGAGCATTCCACTTGCCTTTGTTTAATACTAAGTTGCCGTGTTCTAAACGGCCTTGTAGTGCCCACACGATCCTATCTGTCTTCTTCTTGTTGCCGTGTGTTAACTCTTCTATTCTAAAGAAGCGTTGGTTCTTCTTCATTATATCGTTCAGGTAGGGAGCTACAGCGTTCTTTAACGCACCCTTCTCAATGCCTACTGCGACTGGTTGGTAGTCTCTGACTGCTTCAAAGATTCGTCGTGCAGTCTCTTCGACGCCCCAACGGCCATGTACGATATTAGCAACCCACCAGCCTTCGACGCCCGCTTTAACCACAGCAATTGCCGTCTGGTCAAGTCGTTTGGTTTTAGTCGTGACTTTCTGTACATCTGCAAATCCTGCCAAATCGACAGCAATGTAATAATCACCATCAGTAGGTTCTTCCTCGCTAAATTTAACATCTTCTTCTTTAAACAGCTCACTACCGTGTGCCTCAAAGGATGCCATAAACTCCTGACGGAATGAGAAGGCTGACATAGAGCCTTTAGCTGCTTCAATCTCTTCAGGGTCTAGCAGTGGGTTATCGTAGCTAGTGAAGTGGTAGCCCTTGAACGTAGCATCCTCAGATACACTAGCATACTGGTACAGGTCATAGAAGTGGTTGCGTCCCATAGGCGTACCAATGAACAACGCCTCACCCTTCTGATCCGCTAGAGCAGGGCGTAGGATTTGCTCCCACACCTCTGGCTTCATGTCTGCGTACTCATCCATACACAGGAACTTCAAGCTGACACCACGCATAGTCTCTGGTCTATCAGCACCCTTCAGAGAGATGGTGCAGCCATTGACTAGCTTAATCTGTAGGTTGTTAACGTGTGCTGACGCTATAACGTTGTGCCCTAGCTCCAGCAGCAACTGCCACATAATGTCTCTAGCCTGACCCTGTGTAGGCGCTACGTAGAACACCTGACCTTTCTTGTCAGACAACGCACTGATGATCAGCTTCCACGCAGCTAACCTACTCTTACCTGTACGTCTGCCAGCAGCCACCACTTTAAAACGTGTAGTGTCTTCCCAGACTTCCTGCTGCCAAGGTAACAGCTCAACTGCTAAATCAGTCAAGCTAGTACGTCCACATTACAGGAGACTCATTACCGTCAAGGTGGCGGATGTCAACATGCACAAACTGACTAGCAACTCCAACTCCTGAAAAGCCCATCTTGATAGCCTCCTCAACAATCTTAAACCGCTGTATACCGTCTGTAACTTTAATGTCCGCTGCAATGCCTTGGGCATGGGTTCCGGGTGTCTCCTTTTTTGCTTCTATTGGGTGGTCTTCACTTCTGAAGCCACTGGTGATAACGAAGGGGAAACCACACCTAGCACGTAACAAATCCAACTTCAGCAACAACCTGTCACTAATCTCATTCTCGCCAGTGTACTGACAAGCAAACTCTTCCCTAGTAAAATAATCTAAGTCTTGATTTATATCATACATCTGTATAGTCCCCTTCAATGGGTTCTTCTTGGCCACCAGAGATCACTGTAGTCTCACCGCCAACACCTGTAATGGAGATGTTGATGGCACTCTTGCCTCCGCTGGCCTTATCCTTCTCAAAATAACTAACAGGCAATAACCTGTCCATGCAGAGCTTCCATGCTGCTGCTTGATTCTTGTGGTCATCGTCCAAGGCTGCGTTGAGTATGCTGTCTAACACCTTCCTACTCTTAGGGGATGCCAGCATTCTAGCCTTGTATTCGTTAATGACCGCTGCATCACCCTTGGGCCGCCCTACTGCATTGCGTTTGCCCTTGGTTTTTGACACAACTGCTGTTTTCTTTGGTCGCCCCACCCGCTTCGCGGGCTGACGCTCCTTAGATTCTTTACTACTCATTGTATTTCCCTTAGTACTTAAGGATACTTAAGTATAGTTTAGTTTATTTCTTTAATTATTATTAAAAGATCAATCCTAACGATGCTTAAGGATACTTAAGGGCGCGAGGTAATCTGTATCTTCTTTAGTATACTATAAATTATACCACATTTCTAATCAAATGTCAAGTCTTTTCTTTACTAATGTCCACATATTTATACATAAGGGCCGTCCCTTTAATAGCTTTTGGCTATACAGGTGTCATCTTAGGAATACACAGGTATTACAAGGAGTTATAATACACACAGGTAGGTATGAGTAAACGTAATAACACACTGTTTTTTACCAAAATGCTACTTTTTTGTATACAGGGGGGTACCCATGATAACGCCAGTAATCCCCCGGCC
>Ga0208667_1000930_pt1 | contig 11535 bp, 23 predicted proteins | sample 11BtaG_FD_184085 | JGI IMG/M metagenome (GOLD analysis project Ga0208667, IMG submission 184085) | Marine viral communities from the Subarctic Pacific Ocean - 11B_ETSP_OMZ_AT15265_CsCl metaG (SPAdes) (version 2) | ecosystem: Environmental > Aquatic > Marine > Oceanic | place: Pacific Ocean... | reverse complement strand
ACTTGGCGCTATTGTTATAATTCCGCCATCATTAGAAGGAGCAGTAGACTCTCTATATAGCCAAAAAGAAAAAGTTTTATCACCTGTAACGTCAATGTTATTACCTAGATCTACATATTGATCTGTCCCATTAAACGACATAGCTTCTGCATTAGCTATTTGCTCTACTGGAATGTCTGGCACTACTGAGCCGAGAAAACTAAAAGGAAATGGAAACATATATTATTATGTTTTAATTTACGTTGTTTCGAAATCTAATACTGAAGTACACATTAAAACAGCTGAACTGTAAGCAACCAAAGTTATTACATCTGCTTTGTTAGCTCCTGTAGTTAGTGTAGGCGGTGTTGCACCTGGAAAATTATAAGCGTTACCCCAAGTAACTGTGTGGCTACCATCGCCATCTTGTTTTAATATCATTATGTAAGTAGCTCCAACCTCTATATTAGAAGGATTATTTATAGTAGTTGCTGCAGTAAGTTCCATTGTTTGAACGTTGCCACTGTCCCAATCAGGTGTCCAAGAGTTGGTAGATGAAATAGTCTCTAAAGGAGTATAAGACTGACCATCTATTCTAACATTTTTTTCAAACTTAACTTCTTGACCAGCTGTTGTACTAGCAAACGTTAAGTTATTAGCTCCCATAGTAACTGTTCTAGCACCTGTTAAAGATCCATCAGCGGCATATATACTAGTATCAGTATCATCAGCCCACTCCATGACTGCTTTATCAGAAGAAAAACTACTTACTTTTAGTATTTTACCAACTGAAGGATCAGGATCTGGAAATTTAATAATATAACTATTACTACCTGCGTGAGTTGGACCTTCTAAGCCTACATAATGATTTGCTCCAGCTGATTCACAGCCTAGTTTAACTATACCAGCATCAGATCCATTACCATCTAAGTAAAGAGTGTTTTGAACTTTTAACTGATCAGTTGTATAAACCATATCAGATGTAGCTTGAAAAGCTCCATTACCATCAGTATACTGTAACTCACCAGCTGAACTACCAGCAGCTAGAGTAGCTTGATTAGGATCACTGTTAGTTATAGTAAAATTAGGATATGTACCAGATGTAGTAATACCTGTGCCAGCGGTTAGTACTACAGTCTGATCAGGAGCGCTATTTGCAAATGTTATTTTATCAGTTGATCTAGCTACAGTTAAACCTGTACTAGCTTCTAAAACTACTGTACTTGTTCCACTTCCTGAACCACCAGCTGTTAATACTATTTTTTCTTCATCGCTAGCATCACCATCCGCAGCAGATATTGCATAAGTAGTATCACTATCACTTGGTAAAGTATAAGTTTCTGTATTTTGAGCTGTTAAATGTCCTTGAGAACTAACAGTTACAGAATTTATAGCAGTAAAAGTTCCGCCTGCTGAAAGAGTAGTACTATTAGTTGCTGGAGTATTGCTTACTGCAGCGTGATCTAGCGTTATAGATCCATTCCCGTTTGTAATACTTAAATCTGTTCCTTGTGTTAATGTAGCTTTAGTAAGTGTGTTACCTGTGGTATTTCCAATTAATAACTGTCCATCAGTATAACTGGTTTGACCAGTACCGCCTTTAGCAACAGAAAGAGTTCCACTAATATTCGACAGCGACATATTAGATTCTAAACTAGTTACTAAAGCGCTACCTGATATTTTAACGTTACCAGAACCTTTAAATCCAGCTAATCCGTCAACATCTATTATATCTGTTTTTGGTACAAATATGCTGTCGTTACTTATTTTTGCATTTGCCATTTTTTTTATTTTTTTATTCTAATTCTATTTTATCAGTAGTACTTCCTTCAAGCAATATAAAGTCAACACCATTTTCTAATAAAATTAAATTAGTTGGTGGTGGTGGTGGCGTAGAGCCACTTATAGGTCCTTTGTAACTAGGAACAGTTATTTTTATACCTAATCTCATTTTATCTTAAAATAAAGCTAAAACGTCACTTCCTCCACTTACATAGTGTGTGACTAATACAGGCATAAACGTACCATTTGGCACGTTAGTAAAAGTAACATCATTAGAAGAACCTTCCATTCTTACTACTATATTGCCTCCTGTACCTACATATAAGCAACAGCCTCTACTTTCAGTTCCTGTTATTTGGGTATTACTTCCACTTATGGCTACTGCATCGTGAGCAAAAACCCTAGGCTGTGCCATTTCATTGCCTACTAATCCTTTTATTGCCATTTTTTATTTTTTTATATTTGTAATCTTTTCAGCGCCTCTTGATCCAAAGTACGCTACATATACTGTAACCAGTAAAGTTTTTAATAATTCAACCCAAGCTGTATCTACGTCAAACATAGTATGGAATGAGTCAATTATTATTAATATCGTTGAGGCAAATGTTAGATATATTAAAGTCAAAGGACGAGTGTTCTTTGACAACCATGAATCTGATTTCATATCAGCTCTCCATCTACCTGAAATTTCTTTTAGCTCTTGTAAGTCTTGCTCGATGAGTTTCATCGCTTGTTCTTTATCAACAGCTTTAATCTTAGTATCACTTGATATAAGATTTTTTACTACACCTAATGTTCCTTGATTAGGTAGCACATCACCTAAAGCAGATAAAACTTTAGGAGCCTTACTAGCTAAAAAAGCACCTACTTTAGTTTCTTTAAATGTTTGCTTTTTCATTGCATAAATGTATTTCTATCTGAAAAATATTTTTTTAATTGTTGTTTAGTACCTTTAGGAGTAGCTGCATGACCTGAAAAATGCGTAGCTTTTGAGTCGTGATATAAGTTATCTCCACCTGTTCTTACTAAACTGCTTTTAGATAATTCATCTCCTTTTTTATTAAAATATTTTCTTCCTTTTTGTACGCCTTCACGATCTTCTACATATATAGGATTTAAAGCTTTGTATTCATCTTTAGGAATCATTAGCTTGTGCTTTGTTATTTTGTTACCTCCAGATTTATAAGTCTTTGATTTTGAAGTTCTTTTTTTAGCATAATCACTTATTCCAGGAAAACTATCACCTTCATCTGTATAAACATTTACTTTTCTGTGCTGTAATCTGTTTTTAATTTTATCTCCAGCTTTTTTTATTAAACCTCTATTAGCCAGCGCTGACATAGGCTCTGATTGTCCTCTAGGTCCTTTTAATTTAAATCCACTTTGCATATTTTCTGTTTTATCGTATACTTCTTTTTCCCAAGGTAAGTTTTTAGCACCTTCGTCCATTTTAGCTCTTGAATAAGTTTCACCTTTCCAATAAACATTTTTATCGTCATAATCTAGTTTAGGAACGCCATTCTTATCAAGGTCATTCATTTGCTCTTGATGTAACTTTTCGTGCTTTACAACTTCTCTAAATTGCACAGGATCTGTTACTTTTTTATTAATATCTATAGTGCCGTCATTGTTAGCTTTACCTAAAACACCATCTTCCATGTCAACTCTTCTTATAGGTGAAAAATCTTTTAATAAGTTATTTTTTAATTTAAAAGCCATATTATTTGTTGTTATAAGGAAAATAATGATTTAGTATGTTTTTTCTTTTGTGGCAACCACAGCCTCCAGGTATTGAATCTGCTAATTTTTTTATACCTGTTGCTTTTGTAAACTTTTCTATTGTATCGCCTAAACCTCTTGATTTCATAATATTAACATTTCCATCTACGCCTAGCAGCTTTACCTCTTTCACCTGTCCAGCCTTTTGATCTAGCGCAAAATGATTTTCTACGTTTAGCAGCTTTACTTCCAGGTTTTACTTTACCTGTCACTGCTGTTTTTAGTTTACTACCTGGGTTTTCTTTTCTATAATCGGATACACCTTTTTTAGTCATACCCGCACCTTCTTCTGTAGATAAAAATGTTCTACCTTTACCCTTAGTAGTTTTTCTTAATTTAAAAGGAGATGATTTTGTTCTTCCGCATTTATTCATTGCTTGTGTTTTATTCTCCACATTTTTTACTTGGATCATCTACTCTTCTCCAGTCTTCTTTTTCAAACCAATCACGAAGGGTAGCACCTTTTTTACGAGCACCTTTAACATTTGTTTTAGATGATCTTTTATATTTACCACTTGCTCCTGCAGATTTTTTAGCACTAACAAGTTCTTTTCTTTTTTCAGAAGATAAGCTTTTTATTTTAGAAGCAGGTAAACAAGTTTTAGTAGTTCCTCCACCTTTTTGTTTATTAAGAGGAGATTTTTTACAACTGCCTTTACTTCCTTTTCTAGTTCCAGCTACTCTTTCGTAACCTTCCCAACAATTTAAAGGAGATGGTACATTTTTGTATCTTAAATTAAAAGGCATTATTTTTTTCTATTTCTATTACCTTTGCCCATTTTGCTTGGCCCACCAGCTTTAGTACATCTTACGCCCCAGCCGCTAGCATAAGCACTAGGCCATACTTTAAATTTCTTTTTTGCAGCTGTTTTGCAAGCTGGACTAATTTTACCCATAATTATAATTTTCTACCTTTTTTATCAACTTTAACTTCTTTTACTATTACTCTAGTTTGAGGTTTTTTATTCTGCAAAGCTTCTAATTGCATATTAAGTTCTTCTAACTTACCATCAGCTTCTGTACCGTCTTTAATCATGCTAGCAGTTATACTAACTTCTTCTTTTAATATATCTTGGGTTTGCTCAAGCATTTCTACTTGGTCTTTTAACTGCATGATCATTTTTTCGTTCCACTCTTCTTTTAGCTCATATTCTAAACGAGTTACTTCAACTGGTGGCAACGTTTTAGCTAAGCGTATGTCTTCTTGTAAAGTATAATACATGCCAACTAAAGTAGTTGTTAGCATTATTATTCCAATTACAGTTTTTAAATCTATTTTAAATTCAGTTGATTCAGAGATTTTCATATTCTTTAGTGGCATCAAATGATGGGCATGCTTTATTAGCAAACTCGTTGTGTGAATAAATAGTAGCAAGCGGATACATCGCCATTAATGTTTTAAGGACGTGTAACAAACTTTCTTTTTGTTCTGGTGTTCTAGTATCCTTTGGCGTTTTACCATCGCTCTCTACGCCTCCGCAATAACAAATTCCTATAGAATTTCTATTGTGCCCTTTGCAATGAGCCCCTGTTTTATCTATATCTCTTCCTTTTTTAATAGTACCATCGAGTTCTATATAAAAATGGTAGCCTATATCTGTCCAGCCTCTACCTTCTGTATGCCACTTCTTAATAGTTTCAACAGGTATATGCTGGCCTTCTCTTGTAGCAGAGCAATGTACTATAATTTCGTTTATACTTCTCATTTTTTATTCTTATGTATTAGCAGCCATTTGTGGATAGTATACCCAATAGTTAAAGCTAGTAATAAAATCTCTAATGCAGGCTCTATCCAGTTTAAACTAGCTAAAGCAAAAGAAGATGCATTTAATAAATACAGCTTCAAGTCTTCTACGCCCATTATCTATTTGCGTTAAGTACTGGGTTTCCTTTATACGTACAATTATCTATTTCTAAAGTAGATTTTATTGTAGTATTTCTAGAAACCATTACTCTTTTACCTAATGGTTTTTGAGCTGGACTTATATTTACTCCAGCTGGCTTTTGATATTCTCCTATACTTGGCATAGTTAATTTTTTATTGTTTGTTAAATAATGATCCTTTAGTATTTATTTCAGGATCTGCTACTGACATAGGTCTAGTGTCACTAAAGTTTGGTCTTGCACTTCCAGTTCCATTAGTAGATGGATCTTGAACAGTGCTCGTCATAAATTCTTTAAAGTTTAATGGAGTGGCTGGAGCGAAAGGTGCTGGAGGAACAAGTGAAGGATCTTGATTAACATCTTGTGATTCCTCATCCATTGCGCCAACTAATGTATCTAGCTTTTCGTTTATAGAGTCAAGCTTGTTGTCCTCATGCTCGCCGCTCATTTGAGCTCCAGTAGCTTTAGCAAGTCCTTTTATACCTCCGCCATATTCTTTTCTATTTACAAAACCTTTTGCAAGATTTTTAGCTAAGCCAAGTCCTCCCATGCCTAGCATTCCTATATTCAATGGACTACTCATAAGGCTGACCTTTTTTTGCCAATGATGACATTAAATTTTCTCTACCTGCTTTTCTAACAGATTTGTATTTAGCAGGAGTTTTGTCTTCCATAGATGTCAACATCTTTATTGGCCCACCGGCTCTGTTTGGTTTTTCTTTCATATCTAATAAACTTAATTTTTCACCTAATTTCTTCTCTTGAGCTTCTAAAGCTTTTTGTTTTTTAGATAAACTTTCGTGTATGTCTAATCTTTTTTCAGCTAAGTCTAAATTAGTCATTCCAAATTTATTACCAAAATGCTTTTCAGACATCTTCTCTGCTTTTTCAGTTTTTCTTTTTTCTTTTTGAACTTGTCTTATCTTTGAAGCATCTTTTGCTTTTTTAAATCTCATCTCCTGCTTAGGATTCAAACCTAACGGAACACCTTCGTCAGCTTGCTTTGCTAAACGGTTAACTTGATCACCTTTAGGTTCTGTATTCATTTCTTGATCACCTTCAGCCATAGGTACAATTATCCCCTGTTGCATACCGCTAACACCTGTTTCTCTTTGAGTAACATTACCTTTTCCAACGCCTAAATTAGCGTCCACATTAGTTATGTTAAACGGTGATTTTAGTTTAAAAGCCATATTATCTTGTTTTATCTTTATTAACGTAATCTATAGCTTTAGTAGTTACTTTAAAACTATATCTATTACTTTTTTCTAATTTACTTGTAGGCATGTCTTCTTCACCTAACATTACACGATACATCCTACTAATTAGCTGCTTGCACTTAAAGGATACTTTATATATATGATATTTTTGAGTGGTGCGGTTTCTTTTCCTCCACACTACGATCCACCCTTGTTTCAACAATCTGTTCCAGCGCCTGTTATCCCAGCTAAATGAGTACGTACCTTTTATAAAATCATTTTTAGTAAACATATCTATAGCATCTAAGTAAATTAGTAGCTCTAGATCTGCATCTGTTAATTCATTAGTCTTACAAGCCCACTTTCTTATTATTCTGTAATGTTTAAGCAAACCTAGATCTTTTAAATCACTAGATGTTAACTTTCTCATAAAATAATAACTACGTCGTGTTCTTTAATGACTTTATATTCTTCTTTTTTTATTTCAATATTAAATCCAGCTGCTTTGTCATAATAAACTTCATCACCTTTTTTTAATACCGAAACATCAGAGCCAGGTTCTACAACCTTAGCCCTTCTGTATCTAACATCTTCTCTTTGCTTTTCAGCCAATATCAAACCACCTTTTGTTTTAACATCAACTTCTTTGATAGGTTCAATAACTAAGTATTTACCGATTGCTTTCATACTCTTATGTTATTAATTACACAATCAGTTGATAATATAGTTGTAGCTACTGAAGCCGCGTTAGCTAATGCACTCTTAGTAACTAACAAAGGATCTATAATTCCGGCTTTTACCATATCCACCGTATTTCCTGTAACCACATCTAATCCTTTACCTTCTTCAAGCTTTTTTAATTCTTCAACCCCTGCATTTTTTAATATTAATTCATAAGGTCTTCTTATAGCTTGGTATAATACTTCCTCACCTACACAGGTTGGCTTTAAATTAAAGCTAGCATTTAAAAGAGCTATACCACCACCTGGTACTATACCTTCTTTAATCGCGGCTTTTGTAGCGCAAATAGCGTCTTCAACTCTATCTCTCTTCTCTTTCAACTCTATCTCTGAGTTAGCCCCAACTTTGACTGTAGCAACTTTAGCTTTCAACTTAGCTAATCGTTTCTCTAGTCTAACTATTATGTTAGGGTTTTTAGTTTCTTTTATATTCTTTTCTAACAAAGCAATAGTTTCTTTAACTTCAGTATTATCTGTTAAATCAACTTTTAATATTGTTTCCTCGTGGTTAGTTACAGATTTAATACATGTCCCTAAGTGTTCAGGCTGTATAATATCCATATCATCTCCTAGGTCTTCGTTAATAAGTGTAGCACCAGTCACAGCACATAGATCGCTTAACACGTCTTTCTTACTGATTCCGTATACTGGTGCATCTATGATGTTGACTTTTATATTGCCTTTAGACTTATTCATGGCCAGCGCGGAAACCACTTGTTGGTCAACATCTGCAATGATAAGTAAACTCTTACCATTTTTAATAACGTATTCAAGAACTGACTGTATCTTTCTAACATTAGGTATCTGTGACTCAACTATCAACACTAGCGGGTTTTCAAGTTCCGCAGTCCCTTTTTCTTTGTTAGTAATAAAATGGTTGTTCTTTAACGCTTGGTCATACTGAACACCTTCTATCAACTCTACTACAGTTTCAGGCTGTTCATTTGTTTCCATCATAACAACACCTGTCTCATCTACTAATCTAAATGCTTCACCTATAACTTTACCTAACTCTTTATCATTGTTAGCAGATATAGTAGCTACTTGGTCAATCTTTTTACCAGTAACCTTTTTAGATTTTTTATTTAAATACTTTATAACTTTATCAACACCTGAATCAATACCTAGCTTCATTTCTCTTGTTTCACTTAGTAGCGAATGTTCTGTAGCTTCATCTAGTATGGCTTTAGCTAATACTGTAGCTGTAGTTGTGCCATCACCAGCATCTGATACTGTTCTTTGAGCTGCTTGTTTAATTAGCGTAGCTCCGATGTTTTCTAATGGATCCTGTAACGTGATAGCGTTAGCCACCGTTACCCCATCTTTTGTTATTTGTGGCGCACCATTACTATCTTCTAGTATAACACATTTACCACTTGCTCCTAAAGTTGAACCTACTGCATTAGTAAGTTTTTCAACCCCAGTTAATATCTGACTTCTGGCACTATCACCAAAAGCCAGATTTTTAACTAACTTTAATTCTTGCATTTAATATAATTTGATATGATTGATTTTGAATATTTACTCGAAGGTTTTAACTACTTTCGGTCCTTTGGTAAACTCTAGCTTTTTAGAATAATGTTCAATAGAAGCATCTATTGCTTGTTCTGCTCCAGCTATTGTTTCTCTTCTGGTAACATCGATCCAGTCATCTGAGTCGATAGATTTATATTCGGTTTGTAAAAATCCATTAGGTAATTGAACTATTCTCCAGTTTTTCTTCTGTGAGATGTGTTTCCAATAGTTAATGGTTTCTTCTGTTGGTCGTGGTGCACTATTCCACGTGTTAGTGCGGGTATATAAAAACGTCATTGTATTTGGTTTTAGTTAAACGTTGGTTATTATATACTATCACTCGATAGTATTGGTTTCTACATGGGTAGAAAATATTTTAATTTAATGACTCTGTATAAGCGTCTTTAACATCTTGTGTCCAAACAAGGTTAGCTATAGCTGCTACATCAGCGTCTAATGTAGATACATCAGTATCTGGAGCATAAGTTAATCTGTGGTTAGATTTAGATATAACAGTGCTATCTTCTAAAACAGTTGTAACTTTTTTTACAGATATAATTTTATATTCTCCAACTACTTCTATTATTTCGTTTGATATTTCTTTTGATAATGCCATTTTTAATTATTTATGCTTTTTTATAAGTAATAAGTCCTTCTAGTGTTCCAGTAGCTCCAGTTGGTTGGTATTTTGAATCTATTAATTCGTTAACGTTACCACTAGTTTGTAGTGTTTTAAAATGAACCCTGTTAGATGATACTATTATTCCTGTAGTAGCTCTTCCTATTTGTACTGAAGAAGTGTTTGTATAAACTTGAACTCCTCCTAAATAAGCTGCAGTTGCTGAAGCTGGAATAGGTAGGTTGTTTATATTCATTGGGTAATTAGCAGGGTAGCTAGTAGTAGATATTTTAAAATACGCTCTTACCATATCGCCTATAACTTCATAATACCCTGTGCTAGCAGTACCTGACCAACTTGGACCTGGAACATAGACAGCGGGCGTCCATGTTCCAAACTCATAATTACTTAAAGTACTACCAGTAGATCCAAATTTTAATCCACTATTAAATTGAGTTAGTTTGTAATTAATTACAGATGCACTTGTAAAACCTATAGAATTAGATCCTGTATGAGTTAAAAAATATCCTCCAGATGCTGAGTAAACACCGCCAACATCAGTGAAATTTAACGAAGGTGCAGAAACTAAACCAGCTGGAATACGCAATTGGCTAGTTGTCAATGTAAAATTAGATGATACTGCAGCAGTAGTAGAATTACTATAAGTAACTAAGCCATTAGCGGTTGGATTATTTGAAAAAGATATTCCAGTATCTACTGGTATAGCCCAAGTACCATCTTTTCTTAAAAAGTTATTATTATGAGTTGCATTACCTGCTAAAACTAAACCAGCAGCATAATTATTGCCACTACCCATAACATCGTAAGTAGTGCTAGCTGGTGTAGACCAGTTTCCTTGGTAATCTAAGTATTGGCCACTTGAACCACCTGTTGTACCAAGTGTTATAGTACCAGATCCAGTTACAGGATTGTCTCCAGTTACATTAAATGCATCAAGACCACTTAAAGAGAAGCCAACTGAAGATACAGATCCACCACCAGAGCTAGGTAATGTAGATACTTTAACTTGCTTTGTATTGTTTTTATCTGCAGAGTCTGATATTAGTATTAAATCATCTCCTACTGGGTTTGTCTTTACTGGATATGTGTATATTATAGCCATTATTTCTTTTTACGTTTAGTTTTCTTACCCTCTTTCTTAGTTCCTTTGCCGTCATTACCTCTATTTGCTTTAACGGACTCAAATCTTTTATCATCATGGTCATAATCTTTACCTTTTAACCAAGATATGCCATGCTTTTTAACAGCAGCACGCCTTTTACGCTGATTCTCTGCTTTTTTCTTACGTCTGGCCGGAGTTTTAGCAGCTTTTAAATCTCTTGCAGCTTTATCTCTTTTAGCTTTGGGTGATAAATATGGCATTGTAGTTTAAAATAATTTTTGTACAATATTTTTTACTCCATCACTAATTTTTCTACGTGTTTCACTATTTGCTAATAAAACAGTACCTAATGCAGCTCCTCCAGGCAAGACAAGTCCACGAGTTTGTTTTTGTTTAGCAGTTAAGTATTTTTTATTCTGCCCGTATACTCCTTTCTTCTTCTTCTTATTAAATGGTCTTATTAATCCCATCTCTTTTAAAGGTCCGTAAGCATTTATAGGTGCTCTTCCTGGTTCTTGTTTGTACGCCATAATTAATTCTTTTGTCTTAAATTAGTATATTACACAAAATCACTCTGTTTTACATGAAACAAACTGTATTTATACCATATAATATATATGAAAAGAATAGATATAATAAAGATAATTACAAGTATAGTACTTAACATAGTGAAAATAGTCGATGTATTGTTACATATAGCAAAAGTGTGACAATAGCCCCTTACTAGGTTAGGTATAACGGCCTAATGTCACTGTTTTTCATAACTATTAGTTAGTTTGAAGTATAGTGTTGTAGCCCTATCTAGCTGATTATCAGCCAGTTACAAAATGGTTTTATATATTACCAGCCCCCTATGTCTTTGATTATCAATCAGTTATGTTTTACCTTTTTGTTTTATTTTATAAATATTATTGA
>Ga0208667_1000929_pt1 | contig 11536 bp, 28 predicted proteins | sample 11BtaG_FD_184085 | JGI IMG/M metagenome (GOLD analysis project Ga0208667, IMG submission 184085) | Marine viral communities from the Subarctic Pacific Ocean - 11B_ETSP_OMZ_AT15265_CsCl metaG (SPAdes) (version 2) | ecosystem: Environmental > Aquatic > Marine > Oceanic | place: Pacific Ocean... | reverse complement strand
ACCATATCGGTAGCTTAGATATAATTGTATTGCTCTCATATCTCCTTTAGCTACGAGCTTACCTAATTGTGATAATGCTTCGTCACTATCTATGATCGCATCTAAGCGTTCTACTAATTTAGATTCGTCTGCTTTAGGTTTTCTACCTGCGCCTTGTCTTGCACCACCATTTGAAGCTCTACCATCCATATTTGAAAAAGATTGTTTAATCAATTATATAACGTATTTTTTTTAGATTTTGTTAGATACCACAATATCCTGAATCGCACTCATTAAAATCATCATCAAATAATTCTGTTTGTGGTTTCCATTTTTTGACTTGTTGGTATGTTAAGTTGTTGTAATCGCCTTTGTACCATTTTCTGTTATTGTAATCTTTCATACATTTATTTTCTGCTCTAACAAACCAATCAAATTTATTTGGATATTTTCTACTCTTGTAGTTTAAATTTAAAGGGGTAGAGTGAAAACAACCTATACAATTATTTTGCCAAGCAAATCTTACAGGTTTGTCTTTCCAATACGCTTCAATGGTGTCTTTGTATATGTTATCATCTACAAGAGGGAAGCTGACAGTACGCCACTTTAATTCTTTCCATTTGTCGTTTTTATTTTTATTAATCTCTATTCTTATTCTATCAGCTTCAAAGCCATCTTTGTCTAATCTGCTTTTTACGTTTAAAACTCTTTTCTTTTCATTCGCCCTAAAACCAATCCTCATATCAACAGGTTCATTGATAGTTTTATACCACCACTCTTGTATAGGTTTTATTTTCATTTCATTTGTGCAAAATCTTCCTGTTACTTGTGGCACTCGTGTTTTACCATTCCTATCAATAACTTTATCAAAGGTTTTACCTGTTACCCATGTGATCTTTCTACCTATGTATTGCTCTAAGTCAAGCATAGTGTAGATTATAGTATCATCTTCTGCTGTGGCTATAAAGGGTGCTTGTATTCTGTCCTCTACTTCCTGTCTTAGTTTCTTATCAGGGAAGGTACATCTTTTATCTTCTATTCGCACCAATGCGAAAACATCATAATCAGCAGGATAGTTAGCTGCTATGTAGCTTGAGGTCTTACCACCCGATAAACTATTTACTGTTTTCACTCTTTAGTTTCTGCACTTCCTTAGATAGTTGGCTAACCATTAAATATAGTTTTGTTGTAGCTCTTTCTATCTGCTCAATCTTTTGAGCTTGTGTCCATTTTTTATTTTTCATTTCGTCTATTGTCAAACTGTTTACATTCATCGCATTGTTTATCGCATCCTGTGTAGCAAAACAAACTGTCTAAGCACGTCCATTCATTTTCCTCTTGCCCCATCATCGTGACCTTTTAGATATCCTATAAAGTAAGTAAATGCTGCTAAAATTAGTGTTGCTAATAATCCTGATAAACTCATAGTCTTTTACTTTTAAGTTCTGTTATGTTGTTTTGTTTAATCGCTTCTATCATTCTATCACAATATACAATAAACTTTTTACATTCGGTTGTTGCTTTCCAATCCTCGTAGTATCTTATCATTTTTATCATGCCATTGATGTTGAGCCTACATTATATATAGTGGCTTGTTGATTACGTGGTTTAATGCCGAACCCTACTATCATAGCTTCTAAGCGTATTTTTACATCGTTTCTGTGGTGTTCAGGTACTTGGTCTACTAAATTGTATAAAGGGTTGTCTATTCGCTTTGTGATCGTTTCTATTGGTTCGTCATCAATAGTGCTTGTGAGTGATGGATCAATAGCACGATATATGTTAAACACTTTGTTGTAATCTTCTCTAAATGCAATGTCTTGTTTATATAGATATGAGAACCTATTTAAGTGATGTAGTACTGTTGCGTGGTTTTGTTTAAACAATTTAGATATGTGTGCTTTTACACATTGCTTCTCTCTCATAATCTTATAGGCTATCATTCTGCCCCTTATAACACTATGCTTTCGTGAGTTTTCGTTTATGTCTACCTCTAAGTGTTTTTTGATTATCACTTCTAATCGTTTCTTAATGTTTTTCGTGTATGTCATAATGTTCCTGTTAAACAATAATTATCTATATCTGCGCCATGTACAAAAAATGTTTCAAAGACTTCTATGGCTTCGTGTGTCTTTCTTTTGCCCTCGTTATAAAATTCCTCTGAGCAATCCCATATAGCAAGGTCTAAAGTTCCTTTGTCTATTACTGCAAAAGTAAAGTCTTTGTAGTCAATACCAAACAGCTCACAGTAAATATAAACCTGTATATCATATCCGTACTTCTTTGCTGAGTATGGAAAGCCTTTAATGTCAGTAGTGGTCTTAATGTCGCATATTCTACCTTTTCCTAATATGTCTGCCTTACCTCTAAATGGATACCCACCTATCATACCACACGCAGGTACTTCAAACTCGCTGTTATCTAATAGTCTTAATGCGTGTTCGTTTCTAAGGAACGCATCAGCAATTCTCTCTGCATCTCCTTTCTCCTTAGTGGTATATACAACACCATGCTCTGATAGTGCCTCTTTATATTTCTTAGTGTTCTTACTTTGTACATCAACATATATCTGATCCTCAAACTTCTGTGGTTCTAAGATAGCCCAATGTGCTAAAGTGCCATCTCGTAACGCTTGACTTGATCCTGAACCATACTGTGTTACGTACTTATATTTCTTTGGGCTTTGTTTTAATAGTTTGATTGATGACGATGACAGGGCTGCCTTTGCCATGTACCCATAATAAAACTCATCGTCTATTAACTTTTCTAATAGGTCGTCTTTCTTAAAGACCTCCCCATCTAATAATCTTATATCTTTCATCTTTGATCTGCTTCAAAACAAGTTCCACTACAATACAATTCGTTATCTTCTATGGGTGTGCCACACATTGAGCATTGCTCACTATCTTCGTTGTAATATAACCACTTGCTATAATCCATAATTTTTTGTCTTTGATAATTTATTTAATTCATCCTCTACTCGTCTTGCTCTTACAATGGCTCTATCTTTACTTGCTGTACATTCACTTACTATTTTGTTATGCGCCCATCTGTTTGTATGTAACTCATTAACGTAAAATGTAATCTCAGACAATGCTTTTGCCATTTGTTGTAACTTAGGTGTGTCTTGCTTTTTAATCGCCTCTAAGACTAACTCACTTAATAAACCTATGTTGTTGTAATATTCTATGTCTTTTAGGTTAGTGATCCTATCTATCATAGCCCTAAAAAGTTTTTGGCTTTTGACCACCACACATTTTGTGTGTAGTACAGATTAAACTCTGTTTGTGTCATCACTTCTATTCGATTGCCTTTATTGACAATGTATAATCCTGTGGGTGTTACTTTGAAAACCATGACATAAGTACATAAGTGATTAGTAAAATATCTAAAGCAGCTACCCAAAAGCATAGCGTGATAGCAACAACGTACATAGTACCCTCAATGCTATTTAAGTAATTTATAAATTTTCTCATATTATCGTTTTAATGTTATACAAATATAATAAAAAAATGTTAATAAACAAATTTCTATTTACTTTTCCCTGTACTGAACAGCACACACAGCAAGTCTTTGATCTGTGTTAGGATACTCTTTAATCATTGTAGGATTACCCATACAACGAGACATAAAGTCTTTTCTACTCTCTCTTGATTTTGGTGTTGGTAATGGCATAATTTAAAGTTTTATTGAATAATTATATAATTTTTCTTTTTTTATTAAATATGCTTTTTTATATTTTGTATCTCCTTTCCCTATAAACTTTCTTAAAGGAGGGTTTAATTCTTTAATGCATTTGTGTATTAAATCTCTTGTAAACCACTTAAAAGCATAACCATCCCACCAAACCCAATAATCAGCTTTTGATGTCATAAGTGCAGATGGCTTGTCATTAAATTCTACTTCTATTAATATGTTGCCTGTGTACTTACTTTTTTCATCAGACTTTACTTCTATTGATTTGTTTATTTCAGGGACATATAGATCATAATCTTTAAAGTACCCATCTACCTTATATGCTTTTGGGTATTTCTTTTTTATAATAGATAACACATTCATTTCTATAACTTCGCCTCTCTGTAAATCTATTGTAAATGTATCCATTATATGTTAAGATGCATTATTGTATTGATCTTATTGATCGTTTCCTCCTTATCTACAATGTCATCGCCATCGTAGTAAACATAAAGATAAGGGGCATACATACGTGCGTAGTTTTCGTTCTTTTCTTTGTGGTTTGCTTTCGCTTTGTTTTGATATACTGTACTCATCATTTTATAACTGATGGGCTTTATTTGTATGCCTAACATTATATAACCATCTTTTACTATTTCAGCATCTATGCAATACTTATGGTCTTTCTCAAAGTCTGTTTTTATTATTTCGGTGTTTGGAAAAGCCTCTTGTAGCTCTTGCATTACTAATTGTTCTCTTTGGTATCCGTTCCATGTTTGACCAATGACACGATAGAAAACATATTGCTTTACTTCTTCCTCATCTAAGTATTTATGCTTTAGGTTTATACGTTGTGTTACGTAGCTTAGTTGCTTGTAACCTACTGAACACTTATACGAGTGTTCCCAATCCTTATGCGTTTTGCTTTCGTGGTATTTATGAAAGTCGCTTATTAGCTTCATACACTGACCAACATACTTAGTCTGAAAGAAATGATTAACAGATTGGTCTTTGTTTAACTTCCTGTATAATTCGTTACTTAGAGGTTGTTTATAGAAGTGAGCCATATATTTTGTTTATTTGAGCTATCCATTCTTTTATGCGCTTTGGTGAACACGTGCAGGGTTCGTGATACTTATGTGCGTACAGGTCAGCGTGTAGTCTGCATATTAGCTTGAAATGATCCTTAGTAATTGTTGTGTTTGCAACCTCTAAATAAGAAGCCCACTCATCTCTTTGCTCTTTGGTCATTTGTCCTTTTGGCATATTATAATTGTATATCGCTCCAATCGTTCCAATCGTCCCTACGCTTATCACAGCCGCAGTCTTTACCCATAAGTTTGGATATCTTCTTAACTATATAACGTATTCCTGTGTATTTTGTGATGTAATACACTAAATCCCCTAATCCCATTCTATATTATTTTTGATTAAATCCTTAACTCTTTTGTATGTAAAGTACAAAGAATAATAAGATATGTTTGTCTTACGTGCTAATTCTGCAATAGACATACCACCACTAATTATCTCAAAGACAGTACGATCATACCAAAAGGTTTTGTCAAGCAGATTATCCATTTGCTTCATAGCATCGCAAACGCTTATCTGTTTTGATTCGCCTATATGTATTGTATTACTTAAACTTTCCAACTTTTTCCTATCAAACTCTTCTGTGTATTCTGAATTAAACTCAAGAGAAACAACGTCCTCGACATTTAGATAATCAATAAGGTTATCAATGTTAGTCTTAATGATTTTTTTCTCTTTTCGGTGCAAGTCTATAAACAAAGCCCTAAGAGTTCGGTAGATGTACATATGGTTGATATCATCTTCAAACGATATGTCTACACCCTTTGTAATGTAAGTGTGTATTCTAATATACATCTCTTGTACAATATCTTCTGCTATAAATTCTTTACACCCAAAGGATAAAACTATCCTATGCCAATCATCGTGCTTATCTGCTATTTTCTCTAATGTAGTTTTCAAAATGGTAAATTTGCCTGTTCTTTGGTGTTGTAAGTTACTAAATTTTTCCCATCTATTTCAAACCCTACGTTATTTAATACACTTCTAAACTTTAATGGATCGTCTATCGGTGTGGGTTTGTACCCTAATTCCTGATTCTTAACCTTAGCAGTATATAGGTTTGAGTACATCCAATCCTCTGTGTGGTAAATATACCTGTGTATCACAAGGAAGTCATCAGCACGATTGATAGACATGCCCCCCATTTCGCTGTCTGACGCCATAGGGGGGATATTATGACCTGCATAGTGATGACCTTGAGGGTGTTTTTTCCTTAATGCTTCTGTGACTGCGTGTACACATATCCACGTAGTAATGTTGTGCTGTTTACAAAAGATGCGTATATCTGTTAGACTTTCATAGCTGTACTCATAGCTGTTTGAGTTTTTACCTATGTCCTTTTTTAAACTGTTTAGTGGATCAATCATAAAGCCCTGATAATCCCACGCTTTTTTAATAGCGGTTGCAAGCTCTAAAAGGTCTTTGTAGTTGTATGCTTTTTCAGGATCAACAAACTTAAAATGATTATAAACCCATTCATATTGCTTTTCAAAGTCCTCTGTTTCTATTTTGTTTATCGGTTTGCCCTCTGCAAATTCTATGATTTTACGAATCAGTGCGTATGGTTCGTTTTCGCTCGAGAATACAAGCCAACGTACATTATGCTTTAGTGAATATAAAAACATCAAGTAAATTACAAGGTGTGTTTTACCTGTGTTTGCGTGTCCTAAAATAAAGTTCATATTACCATGCACGAATCTAAAGTGATTATCTAATCTCTCTACACCTAATCGTAAACCCTCGTTTACTTTTCCTGCACGTATGTCTTTAAGTTTTTTTAAATGTTTATCGAAGTTTATTAGCATTTGGTAAAGTTATATAAAAAAGGGGGTAATTAAACCCCCCTTATAATTAAAATGGTAAATCTGCTCTATCAGGGGCTTGTTGCGATGTGCTTACGCCCTCTGTTGCTGTGTCTATCTTCCACCCTTGTATGGTGTTAAAGATTACTGTTTTACCTTGTGGGTTAGTCCACTCACGACCTCTAAGGTTGTATTGTACTTCCACGTCTTGTCCCTCGTTGTAGTTGTTTAATAGATCGCAATTCTTTTGCGTAAAGTCAATACTTAATATCTGTGGGTAATCGCCCCCTGTGTTAAGTACTAATTTTCTAAATTTAAAGTCTCCTTTAGTTTCTACTGTTCCTACGTTTTTGATAGTTCCTTTAATGCTACCCATTGTTTACAAAATTTATTAATAGTTGTGCATCCGCTATTACTGTTTGTATATCTGCGTTTGGACGAGATGCGTGAAAGTCCGCAGCAGCTTTTACCATACTTTGACGAACAATTATTTGTTCTCTGTTACCACTTGGTGCGGTTGGCATGGGTTTGTTATATACAAGTTTAGCTGTGTTGTATTGTTGGTTCGTTATCTCAAACTCAATATCGTCGCCGACTTGTTTCTTAAATTCGCCTTTGGCAAGGAATTGGAAATTCTGACCATTTGCGAGATACACCTGATACTTATTAAAAGTACCTGATGCGTTTGTGTATGTACCTTTCGGTTCTATTTGTGTTATTTTACTCTGCATAATATAATTCTAATTGTTTTTCTAAAATTTCTATATGAGCTTCTAATTCTTCTATTCTATTGCTCATACTTTCTATACGTGCCTTGTTATACTCCTTCATGCGTTCCACTATGTAAATTGTATCTTTTGATTTCCTCTTTTATAAACGCATCTTGCACATCGTACAAGTTAGACAGGGTTTGTTCTGACATCGTTAAATCGCTTTGATTAGCGAGTATGTAATTTACAGCGTAGAGTATTGCATCTTGTTGCTGTGTATTTAGTTTGAAATTCATATTTAAGTTTTAATGTTGGTACAAATATATAAATTATTTTTTAATAAAAAAAAAGGGATGTAAAGCACACCCCCTTTCTCGATATAACATTAAAACGCTGCTCAAAGACTGAACACTACAAATGTACTATTTCATTTTCTTTTTGACAAGTGCTGTGTATTTAGTTATTAACGCTTCAAGGTCATTGTTTGAGTATTTAGTGATTTGTATGGCTTTGGCGTGTAAGTCCTCTGCTGTACCCTGACCATAGTCTTTATCTAACCTTACACCAAACTTAAACTGTTCGCCATATCTAAATACGTTACAGGCTGCACATTGCACTTGGCAGTTAGTTTCGTCCCATCTTGTTCCGTAATGCTTCCTGCTTTGAAAGTGTCCGTTTTGTAATCGCTTCCAATGATCACGTTTACCACAGGTGTAGCACTCAGCTATGCCCTTAGCATTAGCGTTTCTAAGTCGTATGTACTGACTAAAGATATTATCTAAACGCTTTACAATGTTTTTACGTGATACCTTTTTAGGCATTACACCACAGCGTTATCTAAGATTTGTATGATATGTCGTATCTCAGACTTCTCAAACTTACCCCTTATTTCAGAGTTGTAGGTTTTAAAAGTTAGATCGTACATATCTTTCTCAGTATCACCTTTAGCTTCTTTTTTACCTAAGTAATCAATTTTTAAATCAAATTTCATAATTTTTATATATATGTGTTCCCAAAATTAAAAATTTTTTTTATTTTATAATATATATAATATATAATATATATACTAATATATAAAATATATATATAAATATATAATAATATATATAATAATATAATATATACTAATATATACTAATATATAATAATATATATACTACTTATTAATTTTTTTGAATTTTTCAAAACCTCTGCTACCAAAGTATGCCACGTAGATTGTAACCAACAGAGTTTTAAGTAACTCTATCCACGCTTCATCTATCTTAAAAGATATCTCTAAGCTATCAAGAACAATATAGATCGTAGTTGCAAGGGTTAAATATATAAGCGTTATCGGTCTAACATTCTTACTTAACCAACTATCACTCTGCATATCACTATCCCAACGCTTACTAACTTCCTGAATCTCCATAGAATCAATTTCAAGTAGTTTTAACGCAGTTTCTTTGTCCTGTGGGGTCAATGTATTATCTTTTGCTATAAGTCGCTTAAATATGCCTAAAACACCATTATCGGGCAACACATCGCCCATGCCATCGCCAAGCGTTGAACCTACTGATGCTAAGAACCTACCTACTTTTGTGTCTTTAAATTTCTTTTTACTCATACTTTCTAAACTGTAATTGTACCACAAATAGGTATATATTCAACTCTGAAAATTGATACATCTTTGTAGGTGGATAATAAGAAACACCTGCTATAAACGATGTTGGGAATAATAATATAACCGCATAACTACGCATAAGTCCATATTACATTTTTGGATTTATCAGGATCAATGTCTGCATGGATAAACGTATTACCAATACCTATGCGGTTAAATCCTACATCTAAAAGACAATTCATAAGGTCAAACCTATCTACTGAATTATTGCACGATATATCTACTGCCAAGCCTTTTATATGGCTACTATGTTCAGTTCCACCCACTTCTTTGTTGTGTGCTTCTGTGCGATAACCTGAATTGATAGTAATAGGTTTGTCAAACTTGTCTCTTACTTGGTCTAACATCTCTAATATCTTAGAATCCATTAATTGACCGCTCCCCTGTACATCAGGGCTATCAAATTCGTAGTAGTTAAAGTATTTCATAATCTGTCTATAACTTGTTGTATTTCGTTTACATCAACGTCTAATCTAAAAGTAAGATCAGCTGTCCATTGCTTTATTGCTCGATTCCCCTTAAAGACAACGATAACAGGTACAGTCCTTATTTTAGTTTGTAACTCTTTTGATTGATCTTCTAAGAATCCATATTTTACTTTGCATCCTATTAGTCCGTTTAAGTCAATGTTTTGATGCTTATTCCATTTAGTGTTTACGTGCAGTACAGTAACATCACTTGTCTTTTCATCCCCTAAAGATGTGGGGCTAAATAACAAAAACGCTAATACTATTAAAAGTCTCATATCTATCTCAATTCATACAACCTTTGCTCTATTTTTTCAAGCTTTTCAAAGTTCTTTTCTATTAATTCTCTATTGTTCATAATCTCACTACGTATAGCATTGTCTTTCAAGTCGTATTCTTGTCTTGATATAACAGGTTCAGGTAACATCATAGCTTCGTCTATCTGACCTTTTAAGCTAAAATAAAACGCTGTAACTGTACTTATGCCCACAGCAAGAGATACAATAGTTTCTATTGACATACTAAACTTAGTATCTTTTGACAACTCTGACATTTCTTATGTATTAAGAATTAAACGACCAACCTGCAAAGGTATGTACACCATTACCCTCAACAGATACTTCTTTAGACTTCCAACCATAAGGCGATTCGTCTAAACCATTCCACAACACATCTACTGAATAACTATCAGAAGCAACACCATCAGTTTCTATTTCTCCTTCATCGTTAAAGGTAGGTTCTGTAACCCATAGAAAACCAAGTTTTACTATCGTGTGATTGTGAGATGGGTGTTCGTTTCCATCCTCATCGGCTTCGTGTGGAAGAGCAGCGATTTTCTCTTCTGCTTGTTCCTGTGAGTCAAACTCGTACTTTTTAAATAAATATCCCATTTTCTTAACTTGTTAAATTTTGAAGTTCTGTATCTGTTAGAGCTGTGTTGTAAACTTTTAAATCTTTTACTTTTCCGTAGAAGTCATTACTTCCATTACCATATTCAAATCTTGTTTGATTTAACCCTGTTGGTGTTGTAATGCTCGTATCTGTAATAACTTCAAATCCATTTACCCATAGTGCAGCGTCATTTGTATTATATTTTAACGCAACTTTAATTGTATCAGTTTGGTCAGATAATGTGTAATTACCACCCATTTGAAAAGAACCACCTGAATATATAGCAGGAGAAATTTGATTTGATGCTCCATATATCAAAGAAACTTGATTGTTGTTGCTGCCATCAGATATTGATAATCTTCTACTCGTACCATCATCAGCAAGTGCTGCAATTTCAGCATACAAAACACCTTCGCTATCATTAAATACAGTTGAGTTACCCGCCCCATTAGCCACTTCCGCAACCCTTGTTACACTTGACACCTCTGTTGGTATATAGCTTGTTGCGTAGCTTCCCGCTTCTAATTGTGCGCCCCATAAGTATACGCTTTCAGTTGCAGAAGTAACACCTAAAGAAAAAGTACCACTTCTTCCTAAAGTATCAATAGTAATACAACGATACCAACCATTACCATAATCTTGTATTTGTGCTTCAAAACCGCTATCAACAGATGTTACTACTCCATCTTCTAAATCAAAAGCTGCACCTCCAACACCTGAACTTGCATTTGCAATTTTAAATATATCAGAACTTCCTTTTTTAGCAAAACAACTTGCAACCTTGTTTGTTGAACTCCAAGTACTAAAAACAACAACACCAAAACCACCCGAAACACCTGTTAATAAATCGGCATTTAAAGCACCACTTGGTGATATTATTTCATTTGATGTTATTGTAACGCCATTATTTATCCAATAAGAATTGTCAAACTGTTCTGAATAATTTAAGTTGTTTGTCCTACTCGGCTCTAACAATAAAGCACCTTTAGTGTTGTTTAGAAAGTCAATACGAGGTTTGCCACTTGGTACTGTTTCAACTAACCCCTGTTTGTTTACCCTTGTAGCTGATGATGCCCTTGTAAAGTCAAAAGGCAAAGGTTTGAAGTTATTGTTTTCGTCATTATACGCTAAGGCATAGCCATCTTTGACTGCCCAATTACCGTTACCGAATTTAAAAGTATTTGCCATTATTCTATTGTATATAATTGTCCTGTTGCCATAGCATTAAAAGAATCCCAACTTGTAAGCGTTTCAAGTTCG
>Ga0208667_1000925_pt1 | contig 11557 bp, 5 predicted proteins | sample 11BtaG_FD_184085 | JGI IMG/M metagenome (GOLD analysis project Ga0208667, IMG submission 184085) | Marine viral communities from the Subarctic Pacific Ocean - 11B_ETSP_OMZ_AT15265_CsCl metaG (SPAdes) (version 2) | ecosystem: Environmental > Aquatic > Marine > Oceanic | place: Pacific Ocean... | reverse complement strand
AATCCTTTCATTTCATACTCCTAATACCATATCTTGTAATTCTTTACTACGTCTACCTACTTGTCTATACCAACGACTATCTTCCATTTGCACAGACATTTCTTTCCAGTTATGTTCTTTACAAGCCTTTAACATATTACGAAACTTTGAAAGTCTTGTACCACCTAGATTAAAACACATGTTTACTAACACTCTTTGTATAGGCTCTGGAAGCTTTTCAAAGTTTTCTTCACTACCAAAGACATGTATGGTTTCCTTGTAATGTTTTTCAAAGTCATCCTCATAGTACATGTCTACAACTTCTTGAGTAACAGGTGTACCAACTTCCCAATCATATTCCGGGTCGTTAGGTTGGCAAAGGTGTCCAACTCCTAAAGTTTTATAGCCTAGACTATCTTTATATATTTCTAACACTTCGCCTTCGTGTCTCTTTATTTCAGCTTTGCAAAGTTCTATATCTAATTTATTATTTTTTTTGAAAAACATTTAGTCCTAATTCCTCCATTTGTGATGAGTAAGGTTGTCCTGTAAAGGGGTCTACTCTATTAGCTGGGTTTTCTTTTGTGTAGGGTACATCGTCTTTACCTTTTACTAGTCCGCCCTTAGCAAATACTGCCATAGGTTTTTTCATATTTGGTGTTACGTCTAACGATATAACTTTTAATTCTTTTGGAATATTATTTTCTTCTCCATATTTTTCTATGTACTCACCATAATTTTTAGCTTCTTTTCTATTGTTATACATTTCTAACATTTGTTCTGGAGTAAGTTTTTCATTTTTACTATAAAGAATAGAAGAAAACTTAGGTTGTTGTTTATATTGCTTACCTAATTTTTTAGCTGTAGAACTTACTTTATCTGAGTACAAATCTAAAAACTTTTTACCGCTACCTTCTAATTTACCTACATCAACTGTAATATCTTTTTTAGTTTTAATATCTTGTTTAACAGATTCTCTTATTGATTCTGGAAGTTCTGCTAGTAACTCTTCATCAGTTTGTAATGTTCTAGTATTAAAAGTTTCACCCATTCCAATACCGTCTTTATCCATTGTTAAATTTTTTAAATAATCTTTGGATTCATACATTAAAGCTTTTCCTGTATCTTTTTGAGTATTTACTACTCCAGTTAAACCAAAATCTTTTACAATCCACTTAGCTCTGTCTACGTTATATCTACTTTTTAACTGTCTTAAAGTTAAATCTTTCATCTCATCTTCTATACTTTTAGATGTAAACTCACCATTTCTAGAAAATCCTATCCTGAGTTTTTTATATTCATCTATAGATTTTCTAGCTTTTTCATAGGCTTTTCCGCCGCCTTCCATTCCTTCTCCTTTAAGAACATCAGGGTCTCCAAAATCTTTAAAATCACTATACCTTACTTGTAAATTTGTATTAACTCTTTTTTTAAATTCATCACTTTCTAGTATTTCTTTTTCTGTTGGAACTTTACTAATTCTTATACTATCAATATAGTTTAAGCTTTTTTTATTTCTATTTATTTGAGTAGCTGCATCAGTAAATGCAACTTTATCATAGCCTTCTTTAACTGCTAGTTGCATAACATCTTTCATGGCAATATCCACAAATCCTAAACTCTTATAAGGATAATCTGGAACATTTCCTCCTTGTGATTCATATCCTTTTTTCTTTCCGTATTGATGTAAGTCTGATTGTATTTCTTCTACAAATAAAACTTTGTTACCTTTAGTATCTACTCTATCAGAAATTCTATAATGTAAAAGTTGGTCCCCTCCTTCAAAATGTTTTAAATGTGAATCCATCGGGTCAGGTTTAAATAAAGTAGAAGTTTTAGGATTATCTAAATGAATTGTAATTTCTCTATAATTAGCAGCTCCTCCCATAAAAAGTCTGTACTCTTCATATTCACTACCGTGAGTTGTAGGTAAAGTATCTTCACCCCTTAAAACACTTTCAGGTACTTGAGTTTTTAAAGGAACATCTGGGTTTATACTTGAAGAAGGTTCTATTAAATCTTGTTCTCTAGCATAATTATCTAATTGAATTAAAGCTTGGTCTCTAGCTACAAAATCATCTGTAAGAAATATTCTATTATCTCCCATTCCTACAGTAGCTTGATATCCTTCTGCATCATTACCAAATAAAGCAATATCAGTACCACTTATATTACCAGTTAAATATTCGTAACTCTCATCTTCAAGTTGTTCGGTCACAGCTTCATATATATCGTCATCTGAAACATTTCTATAAGCTTCTTGATTACCTGCATTTCTCATATCTATTTCCATCCTAGCTGCACGTTCAATTTCTTCATTTAGATATTCTCTTGTCATAGGCTCGTCAAGAGATAAAAACTCTTCTACAGATGTATCCATATCAACATCGCTAGTTCTAATAGTAGGGTTATCTTCACTTCTAACAACTCTATAAAGCTTTGGTCGGTTTTCTCTAACATAGTTTAAAACTTCTTCAGGTGTAGTATTTTTAGTAACTTGTATATTGTCTAAATCTATAAACTCTAATTCTTCTTTTTTAAATTTATCTTGTTGTCTTTTAGAGCTTTTTAAAGCGTCTAAAAAAGCTTGACCACTTTTATAATTGTTTATATTTTTTTCTGCAAATTCTTCTATACTAGATTTATAACCAGCCATGTCTACTGCTACAGAATCATCTACAATATTAGTGGGTCCATTACCACCCCCCATAGTATCATCAGCTCTTCTAGCTTGTATCTTTCTTAAAGTTTTACTTCCAAACTTACCTATACCACCAATAAAAGGAATAGCTCCTGTAGCTTCTGCGACTGCTATACCGGCAGACATAGGGTCTTCTACTTTAATAGGTGTTTTTTGTAGTATGTTTTTTGTTGGATTAATAAAGTCTAATATAAATTCTTTTGGACCTTTAAAACTTGGTTGTGCTTTTTCTGCATATACCCCTGCTCCAGTTAAAGATAAAGGCACATTAGTAATAGGATTCACATAACCTGCTAACTGTTCTCCAATTGGTAAAGTTTCAAAAGCTTCAAAACCTTTTCTAACATCTCCTTCTTTAGTAGCTTTTACTATTTGTTTGTGGGCTTCTGCTCTTCTTTCTTCTCTTTCTTTAATAAACTCTTCAGCTTTTTCTGGTAACTTTTCTACCTCTTCAGATAGTTGACTATAGTATTGATATTCATCAGCTAATCCACCTAGAAAAAATCCTTTTCTTTTTAACTCTTTTTCTTTTTGTTTCTCTTCTTCTAGTAAAGGTAGTTGACTATATTCTAAATACTTAACTGTATAAGCGTCATAAAACTCCCTGAAGTTAATGTTTTCAAAATTTAAATCTTTATAAGCTTGTTCTAATTTCTGGTCACTAATTTTTAAAGGTATGTATTCATTGCTAGAATATAAAAAAGTACTCTTCTCATCTTTAGTATAGTTGTTTAAGTTTTCTTTTACTAAAGATTCTATATCATAAGGGTCAATATCAAAATGTTTAACAGCATCTAACATTCTTTTACTTTTAACAAACTCTCTATAGTTTTTATTATTTTCTTCCTCGTACCTACTTAAAACACTTTCGGCTTTCATGTTTTTAGTTATAGAAGTATTTACATTATTCTGATATACTTTTCTAGCTCTATTTAAATCTCTTAACTTAAAAGAAAAATCATTTTTAATTTTATCTGGATTAATAGTAACTAGCCTTTGACCAGTTAGTTTACCTATTAACTCTCTTTGTAAAGATGTTTTACCTTCTTCAATCCTAATAGCTTTTTTACCACGTGTTAAACTTGCAATGTCTGTTGCTTCTCTAGGTAATACTTTTTCTAAAATATGTCCTAAAGCAACATCCATATTATTAGCTACTTCTGCAAGATTATTATTATCTACTCTTTCTTCCCAAACTAAAGGTTCTTTAGTAATAGGATTAATAATTTTTATATCAAATCCTTCTTTAGTCTTACCACCTCTAACAAGAATATCTGTTACAGCTTCTGTCAATAATGCTTCATCAACAAATGGTCTTAAGAAAAATTCTAAGCCTTCAATAGTTTGCCCAATAATATTTCTATCTACAGTTTCCATACTTTCTGTTGGGTCAGTTATTGAATTTAAAATGTTTCTAAAGTTATCTGTAACAGGAGCAGAAGGGTCTGTGTACGTTAAATCTATGTACTGAATGTTTCCCTTATTATCTTTACTAAATAATAAAGCACTGTTCTTTGACCAAGGAGCAAGATTTAAATCTCTAACAGCTTTTTCATCTTCATCTGAAATTCCAAAAGCTAACTTACTAAAGTCTGTTAAACCTTTTGAAAATAAATAAGTTGTTGTAACTTGAGAAGCTAACCTATTCATTCCTCTATCTTGAATAACTTTGTTACCAGACCTTAACTCTTGAGCAGCTCTCATAGTAGTATTGTAATTATTACGGAACTGTTCAGCAGTAAACGAGAAGAAGTTACCTATAGGAAGTTTTCTTAGTTCTTGCAATCCGGGAGCTATTAAATCATATGTAGGCATAGTAGCTCTAACCACATCTGCAGCTTCTTGTTTTAAGTCTTGTAAGTTTCTTTTTGCTAAATCAGGATAAGCTTTTTTTAGTGTGTTAAGTTCTTTATTGTAAGCTACAATTCTCCACAAATCGTCTTCTGCTACATATATAGAAGTAGCCTTACGTCCTGCTTTTTTAAATATTTCAGGAAATTTAGACAACATGTTTTCATTAGGATTAGCAGCTAAATCATTTATAAGATTTTTAAATTCACCAACTCTTACGTTTTGGTTTACTATTCCTAACCTCTGATAGTCTTCATATAAATCGGACAATACTTTATTCTTCTTTGTAGCATCCATAGTAAATAAATCATTACTTAAGATTTGAGAAGATTTAATAGTTTCATCAGTAAACGGATTAATACCGTTCCTCATTAATATAATACTACCGCCTAAAGTATTTCTAACGTGAGTCAAACCGTTAAACACAGTTGCTGCAGCTTGTGAAGAACCTTTAGCGGTTAAAAAGTAACCGTACATTCTTTCTAAAGTTTGTCTAGTTTGTCCTTTATTACGAGCCATAGTATTAAACAACTCTGCAATCTCTGGTGTTGTTCTTAAACCATCTAACTGTAAGAACTGTTTACCTTCAATTGTAGCAGCTTTTAAAGACTGGTCAGGAGCTTTAGAAAATTTACCAGTTTCTTTAAAAAACCATTTACCTAAACCTTTTTCATATAGGTCATCATATAATTTGTAATTAGTAATCTGTGTTCCAAGAGTATCTAAAGTTCTAAATACTGCTAATGAAGCATCTACTTCTTCAGCACCTAATAATTTTTGTATAGCAGGAGCTATGTTTTTTCTTTGTTGAAAAACAACTTCATTCTTTTTAGTCCCAAAAACTCCGTTTAAATGAGATACTATATTATTGTAACTTTTATCATCTCTTTTAATAATTTCATTAACAACTCTTCTAGCTTCTTGTTGTTGGAAAGGAGTTACGTTTTTTGTGCCTTTAGCTTTTTGAATACTAGCTGCAATAGAATCTGTAACTTCCTCTATAACTTCTTGAGAAGGTTTCCAGTTTTTGTTTTCATAAAACTGATAAGTCTTCCTTAAGTAAGAACCCATGTTTTCCTCTATTACTTTTTTCATTTTAAGAGGAACATAATTTGATTCAAGTAACATCTTACTTAAATTTTTAACTTCGTCTTTAGCTTCTTTTGCAAACTGCCTTAACTCTGGATTTTTTGGTAAATTACTAAGTGTTTTTTTACCTTTAAAATATTGATTTAATATATCGTCTATTTCTTTTTCAGAAAATTTAGAAGTCTTAGCAGCTTTACTAATTGATGTAACTAACTTGGCATGTATCTCTGAAGCTCTTTTAGACCATGCTATTTTATTATAGTCTGCACTTTTTAACATCTTAAACATTTCATCAGAATACATTCCGCTAGTTGTTAAAAAGTTTTGATAAAATTTTTGTATGCCTCTATATCCTATAGTTTCATTATTTAAAATTTTGTAAGTTAAACTATCTTTACCGCCTGTAAACTTTAATACATCCTCATTACTAATATCTTTAATAATAGGAACTTCAGATACATCTTTTTTTCTAGCTGATTTAGTTTTAGATGCACCTGTAATTAAAGACTTAAAACTTTCTTTTTGAGACTGACTAGAATTTTTTACAGACTGTAACATTTGTAAGATGCCTTCTTTTGTCACTTTTAAAGTTCCAACACCTGCGGATACAATTCCTGAAAATGCTAAACCATCCAACAATAAACTAAGTCTACGTGCTTCTTCAGGGCTATCTTCTGTAGTATCTAAATAATTTAAAACTTCACCCATTAAATTATTATCGTTACCTATATAATTACTTAAAGATGATGCGACATAAGTAAATTCAGGATTATCAGCAAAAGTTACTTGAGCAGCTAGTTCAGCTCTTCCTAATGTTTTACCAGCTCCTAATAATTTTTTAGTTGTTTCTTGCCTAGCTTCTTTAGCTAATTGAGCCTTTGAAGGTCTTCCAACTTTCCTAGTTATTTTTTCTGGTACTTTCTGTGCAGTCTTTGTAAATAAAGCAGTAGGATTTCTAGTAACAGCTAAAGCAGTTACATACTCTCCAACAGGTTTTAAAATTTGACCTGCTGTTGTTTCAGGCTCTTGAAGTTCGTAGTAAGCTTTACCTGTTTCTTTATCTTTTTTTTCATCCCAAATATCTCCTAAACCAACAGCTCTTCCAATATCCCTAAAAGCTTTATCAGTTCCTCTTCTAATTTCTTTTTCGTTAGGAGACAGTTTAGCTAAAGTATTTAATAAAGGACTAGGGTATTTTTCTGCTACAAACCTTGCTCCAGATAAAGAACCAGCAATAGTTTCAGATAACCAAGGAACTGTAGTTTTTCTAAATTCTTTTAAAGGTTTATCTTTATCCGATTCTTGTATTAAATAATTCTCAATGCTTTTATCTAACGAACCACTAGAGTTTTTTGTAGCGTACTCAAGAAACTCATCAAACGTATACTTGTTATAAAAGTCTTCATAAGAATTGTAAAGAGTTTGTATTTCTGTTAAATCAGATTGTAACTCTCTTTTTTGAGATTCATCTGTTTTATATTGTTCAAATCTAGATGGCATTAAAATGTCCTATTGTCTAAAAGGAGTATCAATATTCATAGTTTTTTGTTTAAAAGCTGGAGGTACTTCTGTAGCTTGTGAACTTATAGGTGTTTGATTAAATCCATAAGTCATTAAACTTTCAAAAACATCTGTTCTGTTTCTTCTAAACTGTTGTTCTTGTAACATTTTTATTTCTTTAGTAATTTGACTTTCATCTTGCGGATAAGAATTATAATCATATTCAATTTCATTTAAAAATGTTTTGGTATCTTTACTAATCTGACTACTGATTTCTTTAGGTAAAGTTAAAACAAAATCTCTATTTATTCTTGTTCTATTAATCTCTGTATTAGCAGCACCAGAAGTTATTTCCTTACTTAAATCTATTAAAAAATTTAATCTATACTCTTCTTGTAAATCATTTGGATTTCTAATACCAGCAATTCTATTTACTGTGCTTTCAGCAAATTCAGGCATTTTTTCTTTAATGTAATTTTCTCTTTCTGTACCTTTTAAATTTCTAATATCAGCTACTATTTCTGCTAACTCTTGACTTGATTCTAATACATCAGCAGTCGTATCTGCAACACCAAGTTGCCTACGTATATAATTAAGTTCTCCAATATCTGTTATTTTAGGGTTAGTAGTAGTAATATCTTTATTTGCACGATATGTAGCACTAGCTTGTTTAATAGTGTTTGAAGCAGCAATTGAAAATTTATTATCTATTATAGATTGCGTAATAGTTTTATAATTATTATATGTTTTTATATCAGAATCTTTAAATCTTGTAATAACTTCATTACGTATTTCAGAACTTATATCTTCTCCGTAATCATCTACTAATAAATTTCTAATGTTATCTTCGTTTATAGTTGTTTTATTTTTATCTAAAGCTTGTAATTCTGCCACGTTTAAAGTTCCTACAGTACTAACTAAATTTGTACCTCTTTCTAAAGCTTTATTGTAAAGTGATTTAGCTTTTTGAGTTTTAATTTGTAGTTCTTTATCTCTTTCTTTAGCTCCGGGTAAAAATCCAAAAGCTTTATGTATAAGACTAACATTTCTAGGATTACTAATTTCTTCTTTTTTAGCTTTAAAATAATCGTTTATAGGTTTATTGAATGTTTCTTGAGTAGTAAGTCTTGGAGCATCAACATTGTAACTTTCTAAAAATTGATTATGTCTTTCATTTGACCAATCATTTTTCCATTCTTCTTTAGCAGATTGTCCTCTGTCTTCATTGTCAAAAAAACTTTTATCTTTTCTATGAGCTTCTACTTTATAAAAAGCTTTTTCTGCTTCGTCTTGATAATAATCATATGCTCCTCTACTTTGAACTTCATCATATTGATTTTGTTTTTTTAAACCTTGTTCAAAAGCATATGCTCTATTTTGTAATTCAAATGTTTTTTGTTCATCGTTTTCTTTTAAATTCTTCATTACTTTAGACTGCATATTAGCTTCTTTAGCATTAAAAAATAACGTAGCCAACAAAACATTTCTAGCTCTACTATCTTTTTTCTTACCACCAGATAAGTAAGCTCCTGCTATATCTCCCCAACTTGAACCTGAACTTCTACCTAGTAAACTTGTATAATCTTTATCGTCTGCCATTTTTATTCCTCTCTACCTAATAAACTTGTTGGTTGTATTTCTTCTTGAACTCTTTGTAATAAGCTAGGAGACAATTCTGTTTCTTCTATTACGTCTCTAACTTCTTGAGGTACTGATTGAGGACTTACTCTACTTGCAGCTACCTGTTTTATTTTATCTAATTCATTTATACCGCTTTGTAATGTTTCTACAGCTTTATCTCCAGACATTTCTACAGGAGTTTCATCATCTCCAGCTTCTAATGAATAAGGTATGTCTGCTTTTTCAGCGAGAGCCATTACCATATACATAGTAGGTTCCATTAGTAGTAACATTAAATCAGGACTCCATTTACCTTCTAAAAATCCAGAGTATAAAGTAATAGAAGCAATATCTATAACACCTACTCCATTACTAAGAGACAGTAAAATATTTGTAGTAGTTTCTGGAACTGTTAAAGTTTCAAACACATACAACATAGCTTCTTTAGGATTAGTATACTCTACAGGCTTTTCCCAATTGTAAGGTTGTTGGGGGTCATTAGTAAGACTTTGACCGGGTATAGCTTTGCCACGTTCTAAACTGCCTTGCATAAAATTCATTGCTTTTTCTGATGTTGCCATAATATTTTCCTATATTTTAATTATCTTCCCGGTATTGGAGCTGCTAATTGCATTTCTCTTGCTTGAGCTGCTAAAAATTGAGGAGATAAAGTACCAAAAAATAAACTTTGATTAAGTTGATTAAAATCTGTAGCTCTCATGTTTGGAACTTGTGTTTTAACTTCTCTCATGTACGAAGATTCAATATTAGAGCCAACATTTGGTACTCCTTTGCTTTGAAAAGGTGCTTCGTATTCAGGTGTAAGTGCTGATTCAATACTAGACTTTGCTATACTTTGGACAGCGTCAGGTACAAAACCTTCTCCTAAATATTCTTTAGTTTTACCAAAAGGGTCAGATGCAAATTCTTTCACACCTTTAAAATTTTCTTTAATGTCTGCTCCTAACTTTTTATCTCCGAATAATTTAGGTGCTTCCATTATTTGTTTATTAACTTTAATAGCTTTTGAAACTTCTGGAGTAAACATATCTCCAGTTTCTATATAATTGTTAATGTTATTTAAAGAACCTGTTACACTATCAGATATATTTAAAGGTATAGTTCCAGAAGCAGTTCCTTGTGTTAATGTTTCTGTAAATTTTAAAGGGTCTTTTGATTTTATAGCATTAGAAAAAGCATCAGTTAAAGCTTCTTTACTGTAACCACCAGCAACCTCTTTGGATGCTACAGATTGTAAAGTTTCTCCAGACAATATTTGTTCTGTCGTAAGTTTTGTTCCAGCATCTGTAGCTAAAGATGTAGTTGCTTGTTTAGCTGCTTCAGTAGCAGCTTGTGTTGTAGCTTTTGCTGCTGCTTGTCCAGCAGTTGCTCCTGTTCCTGTAAAGACACCTTTTATTCCATTAAAAGCTCTACTTATAATTGGACCCATCATCATGCTTAAACCTATGCTTCCTATAAAACTTCCTATCTTAGAGCTAAAAAGTTTTTTAACTCCTTTTTTTATTCTTCTACCTACTTTTCTTAAAAATCCCATATTAATTTCCTATATTAAAATCCGCTTCTATATGAACTACCTATTGTAAACAATAAAGTATTTAAATAATCATCGTATCTCTCACCCGGCTTACCTTCGTTAGCTATAGCAGTTGCAATAATTTGAGATTTCCTATTCTCTTCATTTTCACTAGCTCTAAAATCAAAATCAGCTTGGTCTCTTAGTTCTTGCCAAAGAAACGATAAGTTCTGTGAACTAAAGTTAAAAGCGTTCATAGCGTTCTGCATGTTAATTTGATTTTGTGCAGCAGTATTAACTGTGTTAGCTTGTCTTCTCCACTGTACGTTTGAAGCTTCAACAGCAGCAGCATTCTGTGCGTTCCAACTATTCCTTGCAAAATCTTGTTGAGAATTAAACTGGTCTACTTGAGTTGTAAGCTGTGCATTAAACTTTTCAACGTCAACATCTCTACCAGCTCTCCTAGCTTCAGCAGCGTTCTCTTGAGTAGCATTAAACTGACCCATTGCATTAGTCTGTGAAGCATTGTATTGGCTCATCTGTGCGTTAAGACCAGCCATAAACTGCTCTGTTTGATTCCTACTTGTAGCACCAAACTGGGCTGCAGCATTTTGAAAAGACTGATTACTTAATAATCTTTGTTGATTTTGTTGAGCTTCTAACACCCTAGCCTGTTGTTCGTTATTAAGATTAGCCATGTCTACTTGTAAAAAAGCTTGTGCATTTTGTGCAGCTAATTTAGTTCTAGCATCTAAGTTTGCTAAATCCATTGAAGCTAGTGTAGTAGCGTCTTGCATAATAGCTTGTTGGTCAGCATTAAAATTACTAAGAGTAGCTGTTTGCATAAACTTACTATTAGCTAAAGCTTTCTGTTGGTCAAAACTAAATTGAGCCATATCAAGATTAGCATTAATCTGAGCATTAGTCATTCCAGTTTGTTGCTCAATTGAAAGCTCTGCAAGTCCTAACTGTTGTGCTAAGTCTGCGTTCTTTTGTGCAACTGTTAAACGCTTGTTAAGGTTTGCAAGTTCCATTTGATTTTCAGCAGACATACTTTCGCTATCAGCTTGATTCTTAGATGTTAAATTAGCTAAAGAAACTTTTTCACTTGCACTAAGTTTAGCCATATCAGCATTTTGTAGTAGCTGTTGATTTTGAGAAAGAACTTGAGCAGTTGTATTTAACTCTTGTAATCTAAATCTATTATCTTCTGTAAAGTTAGCTGCATCAGTAGCACTTCTTTCAGAAAGATTTGCAAGTTCCATTTGCTGCTCATTAGCCAT
>Ga0208667_1000924_pt1 | contig 11559 bp, 19 predicted proteins | sample 11BtaG_FD_184085 | JGI IMG/M metagenome (GOLD analysis project Ga0208667, IMG submission 184085) | Marine viral communities from the Subarctic Pacific Ocean - 11B_ETSP_OMZ_AT15265_CsCl metaG (SPAdes) (version 2) | ecosystem: Environmental > Aquatic > Marine > Oceanic | place: Pacific Ocean... | reverse complement strand
TGATACTTCTTCAACCACTTCTTGTACAGGTCCGGTTTGTTGATCTGCAACCACGTTTGTTGTTTCTTGCTCTGTATTGGCATTTTCTTCGGGTTGTTTTTCTTCAGAACCAATTACTACTTTAGTAACTTGCTCTTCTACTTGTTTTTCTACTGGAGCAGACAAATCTACTTTGACAGGCTCGCTCTGTGTTTTAACCAGTTTTTTAGGTGTAGTCTTCTTACCTTTTAAAGAAAACTCTCCTTCTTGTTTTACTTCTGACATAATATAATATAATTAAATAGTTAAAAATTTATTCTCAACGAGGTTCAAACTGTTCTAGTCCAAAACCTCCAAGAGTATCAAAACCAGCAGATTCAAAGTTTTTAGGTAGCTCATCATTTTGTCTTTGAGCTATCATCTCTGATTGCTGTGTTGCTTGTATTCTTGTTCTTTCGTCTTTACGATCTTCTATTTCTTTTTCTTTATCTCTTTCAGCCTCTGCTCTAGCTCTAGCTAACTGTATCTGATAATTAAACTCTTCAGCCATTAATTGCTTTTTGATCTGAGCTTCGGTTTGCATTCGTTGTATTTCAAACTGAGACTTAGCTTGCTCTATACTTACTTTTTCTTGCGTAAGAGCTTGTTGTTTTTGAACCTCTGCTAAAGCTGCTGCTTCTGAAGCTTGAGCGTTTGCTTGTGCTTGAGCCTGTATATTAGCTTGTTGAGCAGCTTGGTTTTCTTGCTGTCTTTTTTTCTTTTTAAGTTTTAACAACTGATTAGCCATTTTAAGGTTTCTAACCTGCCGTATATCAATAGCATCATCAAGATCAATACCACCAGATTGTAAAGCAACTTGTATGTTTTGTTCTAATTGTGCTTTAGCTTCTTCGTCTGGTTCTAATTCTAAATATATACCAAAATCATGTAAATTTAAAGAATCAATTTCTTTAAGAGTTTGGAAATTGTAATTTGATATACTTTCTTTAAGTGAGTTGGCTGTTAACGGGAACGCTAACGAATCAGCTATTTTTAAAGATATGTTTTCACAAACTCTAAGAGTTAAATATAACTGAGCCTGCATAAGATGTCTAGTTGCTGTGTTTGACGCGTTAGCGGCTAGTTTCTGTAAACCTAGTAATGAATCTTTATCTGGCATCGTTCCATCTCTAGCTTCATTTAATCCGGTTACATCACGTATCATTTTTAAATAATATTCGTATGTACCAATTAAGCTTTGTATTTTAGCTTGACCAGATGATGACGCTAGCTCTTGAACAGGTACTTTACCAGCATTCATACCACCTTCTTGAGTAAGTGATCTACCAACAACACTACCAGTTTGAAAATACATATTAAGCGCTTCAGCTGGATTGTAATTTGTACCGTTACCAAGATCAACTTCAGCTAAACCGTCCATGTCTAAGAAAACACCATCAGGTACTATTCTAGACATCACTTGTTGTAGCTTTAAATGCGTTAGTTGTATCATATCAGCAAAACCTGTTATACGACCTACTAGTGATTCAATTCTACCTTTATACATTCTAGGTGCACATATAGAGTAATTCATCTCTACTTTAGTAGTATCAGCATATGGTCTAGACATATTTTCTGCTAATTTCCACTCTAACATATGATTGTTACCTAAAACTTTAGCTCCTGTATACAACACTTCAATACTTCTTCCAACTCTTTCAAAATTATCATTAGCCGGTGGATCAAAAGTATCTGGTTTTTCTATAGCTTTTAAAAGCCCTTGCTCTGTTTGTTTTATTTTAAACACTTGGTTCATATATGTTTTGTATTCAAAATACATAACTTGAACAGTGTTTTCATCATAATTACCCCAACCTGTTACATACTGAGAATTACCAGGCATTTTTTGTATTTCGTCTAGCTCAGCATCAGATATATTAGGAAATTGTTTTTTAAGCTCTGATATAGTTATAGATTTAACTTCACCAACATAATATATATCATCAAAGTTTGGGTCTTCAGTATATGAATAAACCATATAAGCTGGATCAACATAATCTATGTTAATACCATTAGATGTATTAAAACTAGTTTTAACAGCAGCTATACCCAGTACAGTTAAATCATAATTTATTCTGCGTCGAGTTAAATTATATTTATTTCTAGCTAGCGTGTTATTAATAACTTCTTCTTCAGCTACCTCTATACCTTGTTTGTAAGATAATTGCATATGAAGTTCTAGCTCTTCAAGGGTGGAAGGTAATTCGTTTGGTGGAATACTAGATCTTGAAAAATCAGCACCAGTATTAGCTTTAGCTTCTTGTATTAAATCTTGAGCAACCATATCAGCCGCTATATTATTAGCGTGGTCTGTTCTTTTCTTTTGAGACTCAGGATCTTGAGCATAAGCAACAATATCGTATTCTTTATTAGACATACCATTAACCACAATGTCTACAAACTTAGGTATAACGGGTACTGGTTTCCAGTCTAAATTTAAATAAGACAAATCACCGTTTATTGATAATTCGTCTTTGTATTTAGCTATAGACTGTTCGCCTCTAGCATATAATCTTAATTGATGAAAATTACTATAACTTTGAGCATATCTATTTCCAGAACGACCCTCTTGAAACCACTCTCCTTCAATAGCTCTAGCGACTTGTATGCCGTAGTCTAAACTTGCTTTTACTTCATCGCTAACCACTTGGCTAGGAAAAGAGCTGTTAGTATTAGTGTATACTTTCATTTATCTTATAATTTTTGACGATGTTCCTGTGTTATCGTATCGTTTAATACCTAAATCTATTTTCTTATATTCTTTTTTTGCAACAGGTGTATATCTATTTTTGTTACAAGCCATAATTGCTAAACCAGAACTAATAGATGCATCGTGCTTTGTTCTATTGTTTATATTAAATTTTGCCCAGTCTTCTAGTGTTCTTTGAAAATACATATTGCCATAACCATTAGGTGTGTTACCTACGTTTTCTTCAATATAAGTTTCTATAGCTGCAGCGTGAGCTTGTTTCATATCCTCACTAGAGTTAGGTACACCACCTATTTCTCTTTCAGTTACAGACAACTTGTTATATACTTTATCAGGTCTATTCATTGAAAAACCTCTGTAACCTCTTCTTTTAAAATGATATAATAATCTTGGTTTATTATTCTCTGCTAGCAGTGGCATACCGTAAAATACACAAGCCATTAAAACATCTTCAAAAAATATTTCAGCTGTCTGAGGTCTAGCTATATATTCTAAAAAGAATAAATTTGGTGGTACGTTTTCCATTGAAAACTTAGTTAAACCGTGTAAAGATCCATTAGAACCTCTTTTGTCAACTGTACCAGATATATCATAACTGTCACAACCAAATGCTCCACAATGATCATTGCCTGGATATTTAACACCATTTTTTACAATTATTCTATTTTGTAAATCAGATGGTGGTACCCAAGATATTTTAAATCTACCGTCTTTATTTGGGTAAAATAAAACCCTTGTATCTTTAACGCCGTTTTCCCATTGAAAACTTCCTGTTGTAACTGTAGATGTATTTTGTAAATCAGCGTTGTAATCTATTTGCTGATATATTTTTGTTAAGTTAAATAAAGACTCTTTTGCTTCGTCTCTAAACGCGTGCTCTTCGGTTCTTGGAAACTGTCTGTAGTATTCATTTAAACCATCTTGATCATCTTTTAAACCATCAACCTCGTTTTGCCAGTGCTCTATAACTCCTTGTGTTATTTCGTCTCCAAATGGTCCGAGGGTTTTTTCGCTTGGCGTCTCGAATACAGGTATTCCATAAGAATCAATGAATCCTTCGTAGTTCCACTCCATAGGTATGAACAAAGAATATAATCCTGAGCTAGTCTGTCCGTTGCGGTTTCTCTTATTAACGTCTGATGCATAATAAAGTTTTTTAAAGTTTTCACCACCCTTATCTAAAGCATTAGATGTTGAGCCCATCATGCATTTACCAATAATTCTAGAACCTAATCGTAAACAAGTTTTAGTAACTCGCCAGTTGTTTAGAATATTATTTGGTTTTTCCCATTTACCACTTTCATCGTGGACTAATAGTTTTAACTTTTCACCATCATATGAGTTATCGCCTGTGTTTTTCCAGTCTATAGTGGTATCGAGACCTTCAAGTTCTTCAGGGCGATCTGTAGATGTTATATTTCTTCTTGTTAGCTTTGAAGCCGGAACTCTATATGCGAGCTCTGTTTTTGGACGGTCCATACCGTCTTGTATTGGTTTAAAGAAAAAAGGATAGTTAACCGATATTGGAACAACTTTATCTGTAAACATTTTTTTAGCATCAGGACCAGATTTTGATAATATACCAAAACGTGAATCACTTGATATTGTAGCTTCATTTACAGTTTCACCAGATGCCATAAATGAAAATCCAGATCGTCTGTTTTTAAGGTAGCACATACCAAAGCATCTTTTATCTGCTTTGCAAGCCTCCCAGAATATATAAAATAACCGATTAGCCTCTCTAAAATCTGGGTTTCCAACGTCTATTTTAGACCACTGCAAATACATATAGTGAGTGCCAGTAATATAAGTAGGTTTGTTTTTGTTTTTAAACCAAAAACCTTGTTCACGACGTTTAAATTCTTTATCTATATAATCGTACCACTTTTCCTTAAAACTTTCGTCGTACGTTTTCCAGTCAAATATCGTTTTAATTCTTTGTAACTCTTTTGGATATTCAAATGGTTTCCACTTGTCTTCTTCAAACTCGTGTACATCTTCTTGCTTGGGTAAAGCAATTTTTAAATTCTGTATTTCGTAAATATCACCTATTTTACCTGTTTTACTAATTACAACAATATCAAACTCTTCATTGTAACCATACTCCCATTTGTTATACCTATTTTTTTTATTAATTATTTTAGGTCTAATATGGTTTGGTAATATTTTTATTAATGACTGCTCGTACATTACTTAGATCTTCCTTCAGCAAACCCTTTGAAAGTTTTTTCTTTCTTTTCAATAGGTTTGTTATTAAGTATGTTTTCTTCATCTTCGATACGTTTAAGTATTTCAAACGCATCAAATATAGCTAACTTTTTAGTTGCAGCTGCATTTTTAAGACGATCAGCAGATATATCATCATCTGAATCAACAATAGCTTCTTTAGCTACTTTAATAAGTTCCTCAACTGCTTTTTGCCCAGCTTGGATTATATTCTTTTTCGTCTCCTTGGTATTCATACTTAATTACAATATCATTTGATTTCATACAATATAATCGTTCGTTGTCTATTATAAATTCAAACTCACCGAAAGGTGTGTAACCAACTAGGTCACCAGGAACGATTTTAGCAGCTTCTAAGGAACTATTACCATATTTTAGTATTCCTATAAGCTTTCTTTCTTTATCAAGTGTTAGATCGTTATTATCTAATAAAGGTTTTATAAAACATCTATCTTGAAAAGCTCTCCAATTATTATCACTTTTGTAGAGATAAATTTGGTCAGGCGAACAAAAATATAAATCATCTATAAACTTAGACCTACTATCTTTTCGTTTGCCTCTAGCATCAAAAAAACTTCTAAAAACATTGTGGTGTATAATAACTATATCACCTTTTTTAATTAAAGTAGAATAAGCGGATGGTGTTGAAACTACTTCCGCTGTATTACTTACTGCTCTAAAGTTTTCTGTACTAGTGTTAGTTATAAGGCTTTTGTCACCTACTTTTATTTCATTATCGTAACGCTTATTAACTGGCTTTACAATAAAGTCAAATAAACTTTTCATTAATATTTTAAATCATACTCAACAGATATTGCCATGTTAGAATTAAACTTCTTCCATGGCATTACCTCGTCTTTTTTCTTTATGTATATACTGTAAGAATTTTCAGATTCATTATGGATTATGTCTGATATTTGATGACCACCATAAACTTCTTGACCTACAGCATAATGCATTGCATCATTTTTGTAATCAGAACCTATACTTATTTTTCTAATTACACTGCTCATTATTCTTCTGATTTAACAACGGCTAACTCACCGTCATCTTCTTTTTCAATTACAGTGTAAGAACCGTCTTGCATGTTAATATTAATAGCACCATATTGCTCTTCAAGTTCTTTTTTTGTTTCTTCGATTTCTTGAGACAATACAGCTTGCGCGTGCATTGCTTCGTGCTTACGAACTTCTATTACACCGATTTCAGTTAAAATGTTTTGTAATTTTCCTTGTTGCTCTTGGATTTTTTCCAATTGCTCTTTTGTAATTTTACTCATTTGATTTGATTTAATTAGATTATTTTTAATTACTTATCTTTATTATCACTTGATTTTTTACTCTTTTCCCACGTTCTACCAACAAAATATGCTCCATACACTGTTATAAGTAGTGATTGAAATATTGGTATATATTCTTCAGCTACTTGAAAACCACCAACGTTACCATCAGCAAAAGCTAAAATAGTAAATATAGATGTTAAATAAACAAGTACAAGTGGACGAATATTTTTAGATAAAAACGAATCAGACTGCATGTCCATTTTCCAACGCTCTGTAATTTGATCTTGAGCGTCTTTATCAGCTTGTTCTAAAAGTTCTTGCAATTTTTGTTTTGCAGCTAATCTTTCTTCATCTGTAGTAGTTAACTTATCGATAACATTACCAATATCTTTAATTAAACCACCAGATATAAGACTTAAAAGCTTTTTCATGGTTTCGTTAATCCTTTTGAAACTCTGTAAGCTTTAATTTGTTTACCTTCTTCTTCATTTATTGTCCACTTACCTTCTTTACCTTCATAACCAGGTACACCTGCTTTTGTTAGATAACTAGCTGATACAAGCCCACCAGCTTCTCCTCTTATTCCTTTACTTACCAAATCATCAAATTTTCCAGCGCCAATTGTTTGTGGCTTTCCAGATCTTTCGTCTTTTTTCTTTTTATCGCCATTCCCATTTTTTTCGTCTTGCATAAAAGGCGTGGTAGCTTCTTTGTTGTAACCAGCTTTTTGTAACGGTCCTGATTTTTGATTGTAACCCATGATTTATTTTTTTAATATTCTTGTTAGTGTAACTGTTCTTTTTAAATCTCCGTTAAAAACACATACTAAAGTGTCTTTATGTTTCATTTTGTAATCTATATTAACTGAATAGCCATTTACAGGATTATATAAAGCTGTTTTAAAATTGTTTTTATTTTGAAATAAAATTTTTTCTGTAATAATTTGATTTTCATAAAAACTAAAATTATGAACACTTAAAACCTTATATTCACTAGCTAGTATAGTAGTGTAGTAACTTGATGTTTCGCTTACCCAAGCGCCTTCAAATTGCTCTTGTGCTTTTAATGATAAAGATGTTACCATTAAAAACATAATTAATAATTTTTTCATTTAATTTAATTTAATTTATTTAGACTTATTATAAGCCTCTTTTTCCCAAGGCAAATTTTTAGCCCCTTCTTTCATTGTTTTTCTTGAATATTTTTTACCTTTCCAGTATACATTATTATCATCGTAGTCAAGATCACCACGTTTCATTTGATCTATATGTACTTTTTCATGCTTAATAACTTCTTTAGCTTTTGCTGGACTTAAGTACTTTGATATAAGTATAGTCCCATTGTTATTAGCTAAACCTAAAACACCTTCTTCCATATCTGTATGATATATAGGAGTATTATCGCACTCAAATGGTGGTTTTATTTTAAAAGCCATATTAGTATTTACTACAGCTTTTTTTCTTAATAGGAGAACCAAAACTAGATTGACAGTGCTTAGACATGAAAGATCCTTTCATTTTAACTGGTGAATCACCATACCCCATTTTAGCTGGAGAATCTGTATCGTGTCTAGCGTTTTCTAAATAGTGTAACCTAGCTTTAGGCGTTAACTCTTTATTATAAGCTTCTTTGTAGTCGTATGCTTTACCTGTTTTCATAATTACCATTTTACTTTATCAGCCCACCATGCGGCAGACATTTTACCTTTTTTAATATTTTTAGCGTGTCTAGCTTTAAAACTTTTACGTCTAGCTTTCTGCTTATCAGACTCACCAGACTTAGGTTTACCAGCAGTTCTAACGCCTTGTTGGCCAAATCTAATTATTTTCTCTTTTCCACCTTCACAAGCTTTAACAACATGTGATTTAGTTGGGTGACTTGGAGTTTTTTTAGGCTTATTACAAGCCATTTTAGATTTATTTAGTTTTGCCATTTTCCTCTTTGTTTAGATAGTACCATTTTTGAACAGTATACCCAATTGACACTGCTAACAATGTTAGTTTTAAAATAACATCTATGTCGGCTAGTGATACTGCAAATGCGCTTGCGTTCAATACATATAATTTTATGTCACCAATTGATCCCATTATTTTTTAGCTTTCTGGGTGATTGGCCCAGAAGAGTAAGGTACACCATCCAATTTTAACTCCATTCCAGTAATACCACTACTTGATCCAGATCCGTGAGGTCTACCCACTTGACTCAATGGACCGTCCCATATTGTGTTTTCACCAACTACTCCGCCAGCGTTAACATCTGCTTTTGTTTTCTTTGCCATAATTTATGTTTTATTTTTTATATCCTTCTGTTCTAGCCTTTATAACGTCGGCTTGTGTAATTTTACCGTCACCTGTTTGATCTTTGAAATAAACAGGGGCTTGAACAACACCTGCTTGATTTTGTAATGATCTTTGTCTTTGATCAACATCTCCAAACATTTGATTGCCAGCAGCTGTAACATTATCATTAAACAAAGGTTGAGCTGTACCCATTTGGTTAGCTGGCACCGGTGGAGCATATGTTAATTGTTGATCTGGTATCTGTTGCCCAGTAACAGGGTCAACATACATAGTAGGAGCATTACCTGTAGTAGCTTTTAAGTCTTGTTTGTAAGTAGGCATAATTATCTTTCTTTATCGTTATTAACGTTGTATATGGCTGTAGTTAAAACTTTATCTGTGTAACTATTACCACTTATTATTTTGTTTCTTCTTGAACTAGTTGGTATATCTTCTTCACCAAGCATGATCCTATACATTCTATTTATCAATTGTTTACACTGAAAAGAAACTTGATATATATTATATTTCTGTGTTGTTCTATTTCTGTGTCTCCAAACTTTTATCCAACCATTTTTTAAAAGCTTATTCCATCGCCTATTGTCCCAGCTATAAGAATAAGTACCTATTTTAAAATCCTGCTTAGAAAAATACTCTTTACAATCAAGATATATTAAAAGCTCAAGCTCTGCATCGTTAAGGTTGTTGTTTTTGCAAGCCCATTTGCGTATTATACGGTAATGTTTTAGCAAGTTCATATCCTTAATATCTCTTGCTTCTAGCCTTTTCATAAAACAACAACTACATCTTGTAATTTAATAACGTGATAAAAGTTTTTATCTATCTCTATTTTATGACCAGCGTGTCTATCAAAAAATATACTATCATTTTCTTTTACGCCTAGAACGTCATTTCCAATAGAGATTACTTTAGCTTCTGTATATCTTATATCGTCTTTATGTGCTTCAGCAAGAAGTAAACCACCTTTTGTTTTGGTAGTTCCTTCTTTTACTTTTTTTATAATTATGTTTCTACCTATTGCTTTCATCTCCAACTCTTAAATTATTGATTACACAATCTGTAGATAATATTGTTGTTGCTACTGAGGCCGCGTTTCTGAGTGCACTTTTAGTAACCAGTAACGGATCGATAATACCAGCTCGTACCATATTAACGTCTTTCCCTGTAACCACGTTTAAACCTCTGTTTTTAGTTTGAGGATAAACTACTTCAAGACCTGCGTTTGTAAGAATAGTTTCGTAAGGTGCTTTAATAGCGTTTAATAAAACCTCTTCACTTTCATTCTTAGCTTTTGTATTTGTAGACGCGTTGAGCAAAGCAATACCTCCACCTGGAATAATACCCTCTTTTATCGCGGCTTTCGTAGCGCAGATAGCATCTTCAACCCTATCTGTTTTTTCTTTTAGTTCAATTTCTGAGTTTGCTCCAACCTTGACAACTGCCACTTTAGCAGATAAACGTGCAAGACGTTTTTCAAGTCGTATAACTTCAGCAGGAGATTTTTCGGTTTCAAGTTCTTCTTTAATGCGATCAATAATTTCATTGACTTCTGTAGGTGTTTCTTTTATTTGAATGATAGTTTCTTGATCACTTGTAACACTCTTAACGCATTCACCTAGTTTGTCTGGCGATATTAAATCAAGATCATCTCCAAGATCTTCATTTATAACTATAGCGCCAGTAAGCATTGCCAAATCATTTAATACATCTTTTTTAGTGATACCAAATGTAGGTGCATTTATTACGTTAACTTTTATATTTCCTTTAACCTTATTCATAGCTAACGCAGCTATAACTGGCTGCTCCATATCTGCTACAATTAGCAAAGGTTTATTATTTTTTATAACATACTCTAATACTGATTGTATCTGTCTAATGTTTTCAACAGGAGAATCAATCAATAACACTAAAGCGTTATCTAGTTCTGCTGTTTTATTAGCTTTATTAGTAACAAAGTTAGAGTTCGTAAGTCCTTTGTCGTACTGTATACCCTCGACAACTTCAACATATGTTTCTGATTCGCTGGTAGGTTCCATCATAACAACCCCAGTTTCACCTACAGATCTAAAAGCATCTGCAATTACTTTACCTAGTAATGGGTCATTATTAGTTGATATTGTAGCTACAGAGTCAATCATATCACCTGTAACTTTAATAGAATTTTTTTCTAAATACTTAACTACTTTATCAACAGCATTGTTAATACCATTTTTTAAATCTCTGCTATTATAATCATTATTAAGCTTGTAAGCTTGTTTTAATATAGAGTGAGCCAATACTGTAGCCGTAGTAGTACCATCACCAGCTTCTTTAACTGTTTTGCGAGCTGCTTCTTTTAAAAGTGTAGCACCCATGTTTTCTACTGGATCTAATAAAACAATAGAATCAGCAACTGTTACACCATCTTTTGTGATAACAGGTTTACCTGTACCATCTTCAAGAATCACACATTTACCGCTAGCCCCAAGTGTGGAACTAACGGCTTTTGTGAGTTTTTCTATTCCTTTAAACACCGTATTCTTCGCGTCTTCACCGAAGTTAAGGTTTTTGACAATTTTGTCTGACATAATTTGATTTAATTTAATTTGATTGTAATAATATTATTTAAAGGTTTTTACTACTTTAGGTCCGTTGATAAATTCAACTTTTTTTCCGTAGTGTTCAACGGTTTGATCTATAGCGATTTCAGCACCTTCTAGAGTTTCCCGTCTTGTAACGTCATGCCACAAATCTTCATCTTGAAGATCTTGGTATTCGGTTTGATAGTAACCGTTTTGGAGTTGAACAATTCTCCAGTTTTCTTTTTTAGCAATATGCTTCCAAAGAGTTATACGGTCTTTACTTGGTTGTGGTTGACTACTCCACGTATTAGTCTTGTAAAATAGTGTCATTTGGTTTTGGTTTTTGTTACTATTTGGTTATTGCTCTTTCCCGAGCAGGGTATGTTTGTATTATTACTCGTTTTTTTGGTTTTTTACTTCTTTAATCACCTATTGTCATAGTTACTGAAGTAGGGTTTATCT
>Ga0208667_1000920_pt1 | contig 11579 bp, 18 predicted proteins | sample 11BtaG_FD_184085 | JGI IMG/M metagenome (GOLD analysis project Ga0208667, IMG submission 184085) | Marine viral communities from the Subarctic Pacific Ocean - 11B_ETSP_OMZ_AT15265_CsCl metaG (SPAdes) (version 2) | ecosystem: Environmental > Aquatic > Marine > Oceanic | place: Pacific Ocean... | reverse complement strand
GTTAGAGAAAGCCTGAGAAACATAGCAGAAGCTAAACCATCTCAGAGGATGCTAACTCAAGAGAGAAAAGTAAACGTAGGTGCTACAACATTAGGCGCAGGTATGCTAACCGGAGGAAACCGTGAAGAAAAATAAAGGCCACACAGTAAGCTACCAATAGAGTAATCTAATGCTTAAGTATTTTTTATTTTTTGTTTTGTTTGTATCTCAGAATGTTATAGGCGCTGACACATTAATAAAATCTGGCTGTTCTAAAGATTATCCGGGGGTAAAGTGGTTTATCTACGAAGACGCTGAAGGCAGTAGATATGTAACCAAGGATGTTAGGTCTTGGGAGTGTGGCTTCAATCGTTATTTAAATCTGTCAATGGAAAAAGCTTCTGGAGATAGATTTAATCCTGCTATAGTCACTGTAGATTATAAAGATATGTTAGGCCGTAATGAGCCTTGGGGGATGGTACATCACTCAACAACTATTGGTACAGCAGTTCGTGTGGGTAGAGATACTGTAGAAATCTATGGGGATGGTCGTGTAGGTGAAGGTGTCTTTACATTAGGCAGGACCAGAATAAAATTTAGCATAGAAGAAGAACCACGCTGTCCTAAAAACGGACTCTTAGATTGCGTAGGTTATAGATTTCTGGGTCCAAGCGATGGTTTTATCTACTATGGCGAAGACGATAATACTCTAGTGACTTGGGAGTTAGGGATACTGATGTATGCCCCTCCTGACTATTTCCCCAATGATGCACAAATGTATGAATACCCAGAGGGTTGGGACAAATGGCAGAGAAGAGTAGATGAATACAATAAAGTTTACGAAAAATCTGGCGTTCATATAAGATACAAACTAACAGAAGTTTGGCTCGCTAATTACGGAGGCTTACGTGACGTAGAAACGAAGGCAGATCAGCTTCCTGTAGATGTTGTGCTGGCCTATGGTATATCTTATGAGGGCACCTGCGGTGTTGCCTTTCCAAATACAAGATTTATTTCTGGTAAACCACCTTCTTCTATGTCCCGCTGTTCTATTTACACAGATCTCCATGAGATAGGGCACTCAGTAGGGCTTGCACACGGCCCAGAAAACCAAGCTTACGGAGCAGTAGGCTATATTTTCCCTGAGTTTGGACACGGCTGGAATGATATATGTGGGAACTATGATGATCTTATGTCTTATGGATATAACAAGGCCTACCACACTAATTCTAATTTAATGTGTGATGATATATTCCCTTTAAGCGGTTTAACGCCAGCAGGATACAGAGATATTTCAGACACCTCCTATTCACTCAACAGAGTTAGGTATGATGTGTCTTTAATAAACGATGAAAGTTTTCAAGAAGATGAAGTTTTAAAACTTGTAAAAGTACAGGCCCGTAGAATTAGAAAAGTTATTATAAATTAACAGGACAAGCAAACAATAAGGAATAACATGAAAGATAAAGACCACACAGTAAACTACACATCTCTAGACTACCACAGTATGTGTGAGCGTTCTAAGGACCGCATCAAGAAGATGCAGAAGGAAGGAATACCCACGTCCCATGACCCTAAAGAGAAGCCAGAGGACGTAGGTGGTGACGACAGAGGTTACTCTATCTTCTTTATGTCTTGAGGCCACCTCCATTCAGGCTCAGAGGTGGACACTACAGTACACGCAGGCAATAACATCAGTACAACTAGTGCAATACTAAATCTCACAGTTGTTACCTGTGCAAGCTAACTGCTGGCTACCTTCAGTCATATCAGACTCCTCGTTGATGTCCCAGTTGATTTCAGTAGGGAAGTTCTTCTTGAGTGACTTGAGGGTAGCTTTGTCCACAGGTTCATAAGGAGCCTGCTGGTACGTATGATCTGAGTAAGGAAGGAACGAAATTCCTGATACCTTATCAAACTTGTTGTACAACCACTGTCCCACCTCTAGAAACTCGTTATCACGGTAGTAGCAAGTCATAGACGGCTTGTGTTCACACCAGTAGTCCTGATACATCTCCCACAACTCTAGTTGCTCTATTGCACCCATGTCTGAGGCTGTCACAGCGCCCTCTGGTGAGGCGATAGGGAAGCTGAACACCTTGGTACTAGGGTTCATCACATCGTCCTCCACAGGCACACCAGCGGCCTCTAAGACCACACAGAGTGGGTCACGAGCGTCTGCACGAACCCGTCGAATGTACTGTGGGCTAAAACGAGGATGGCACCCACTAGCACTATCGACCAACTGACTAACAGTACCGCTAGGCTTAATCGCAGTAATAGCTGTAGAGGGACTAATGTTAAGTCTCTCAGCCCACCGCTTGTTAGTCTCAATTGATTCCTCTCGCATTTCTGTGAGCCACTTCTTGAGCTTTGCATTGTCACCTCGTCCTGATAGTAGCGGATGGTCCATGATGCCCGTCAGTGACACCCCTAGTAACGCCTCTTCCTCAGTGTTAGTCTTCCATATCTTACGTAAGTACCTAAAGTCAGTTAGCGTAGCCTGTAGCGTACCTAAGATAGACGCAATGCGTACCTTGTGCTTCAAGGTGGCTAACGTGTCCTGAGGTCTTACTACGACTTCTGACAGGTTGCAGAACTGGTTAGGTCTGAGGATGATCTCAGAACACGGGTTAGTTCCAAACTCGTGGTCAGGGTCACGCCTACCGTTCTTAGCTGCTTGTTTCTGACTAGCGACACGAGAGAACATACCACGTTCACCAGAGCGTGACTCGTACAAACTAGTCCACTCATTTAGGTAAGCCTCAAAGTCAGGCTTCTCTGTGTAGCAAGCAGAGTTGTTAGCTAGACCCCTATGTGGACTATCTACCCACCACTGTCCTGTCTTAGCTCGACGTAGGCGATCGTCAGTTAAGTTAGAGAGTGAGATCAGGGCGCTACGTCTAACTCCTCCGACCACAATACACGATGCTATCTTACAGCAAAGATCGTGGCATTCAATGGATGTAAGTTTTCTTCCAGCAGCTTCTCGAAAGATTTCGACTGTAAACTTGAAGAGATCGACGAGAGGTTCTGGACCACTTGCACGACCTCCGAAAGTTTTAAGTGCGGAACCCGCAGGTCGTACTCTGCTAACGTCCCACTGGGGAATTTGACCTGAATACAGCAGTGATACCAGTTCCCTAAACGATTTCGACCATCCGACCTTTGAATCGTCAACATTAATAACTGTGTCTGTTCCATGAAACTCCTCTGCAACCTCTGGCAACTTAGATACGTACTGGCGTTCTACTGAGTAACCCACTCCTGTGCCGCACATGAGGACGTACATCATCTCATCAAAGGCCTTAGGGTGGTCGATAGGTAAGTAACTACAGTTAAACCCTGCTACGTTGTCACGGTCTAGGGCTTCCCCTGCGGTCATCAATGCTCTCATGCTGGGCATAACGTCTAGATCATGTACAGCCTTAGTAATCTCTGAAGCCTCAGATTCGTTTAGGTGTCCTTTGTTAACCCAGAAGTTAACGTAGCGTCCTACTGTCTCTTCCCAAGTCTCACGTCGTTGTTCCTCTGGTAGGTAACGTGCGTAGCGTGACTTGTGTATGTATTGTTGGTATGCGTCCATCTATTCTGTTACTCCTAGTGTCTCGTTTAATATGGCTTGTGATGCTAACTGTAGTAGCATGTGTACACCGTCAGGGTACTGCTCGTTAGAAGCTACTTCAAACATCTCCCCGTCTTCATACATTACTACAACTACTTTAGGACTTCTTTTCTCTTCTTCCATTACTGAAGCTTTGGCAGCAAAGGCCATAAGAAACTCAGCAGTGGTAATCTCTTGCTCCTCTTCTTCTTTCTTAACTCCAAACTTACCTTCTACTACACGCATAGTTTTCTTAGGTTCAGGGTTTGTTGTGTCTTCATCACTCATGTACTAACTCCTTTATCAACCACTCTAGGTACACACGGGCCTTACGTAAATCCTCTACTCCGTTCTTGTACTTGTACCTATGTATGTACTTGTGTACGTTTCCCTCGCAGTAAGCACGAAAGTCATCACCCAGTTGCTGCTTGATGTAGTCAATGGCCTCGACTCCACCCTTGTTGTAATGCTCTGGTTTATCAACTACGTCTACCTTGATCCACTTTTTCTCTTTCTTTGTTACGTTGTCCCACTCCGCTGGTGTCGCGTTGTCAATACTCATAAACTTCATCCTCTAGTTCCTCTGTAAAGTCATCTAACTTTCGTATGAGTTTGTCCTCAAATCTATCTAGTATTTCCTCAGATGAAATTTGTAACGCCTCTAGTAAGTCGTCAGGGTCATACAAATGCAAAATCTTCTCCTTAATTTCTTCTAGTGTCAGTGACATAATCGACTAATTCCTTTAATGTGTCTATAGTATACCATAGAATCTCGTGTTTGTCACACCATTGAGCCATTGTATTCTTAGTACTTTTGCTTACTTTTTGGTTAGGCTTCATAAGTATGAAGATAAGTTCTTGATTGCTTCCAAGGCAGTTAGAGACTGAGCGATACTTCTGGGTGTCTCCTGATCTGAAGTATCCTTTGCATTCAATGAGGTACTGCTGGTCGTTTCTTTCGTACACAAAGTCCGGTGTGTACTTACGTTCAATCCTGTACGGGACTTGGAACGGCTCATAGCTGAAGCCGTAAGGTTGTAGCTGCTTCGATACGTCATATTCAAACCCTGATCTAAATTCATTAGGATACTTCTTGGACTTTCGGCTCATTAATCACCTCTGTTAAATACCTTGGACCACTTGAGTACAAGAAAGTACGCAGACCTGACCAACATACGTGCTTGTACTGGCAATAAGAGCAACCCACTGCTAACTTTTGGTTGCCACTTTTGCCGTCTGGAACGACCTCGTGACATACCTCTGGCCACACTGGTTGCTCCACTAGCTTTTTTACGCGTTCTATATGCTCCTCTATGTCGTAGCCAATCTTAGCGTGTACAGGAGCCTGTGTGTCATCAGAGTCGTACATCAGATAAGTTAGATGTCCGTTCTGTTTGTCCATAGCTAACCAGCCAAACTTGGTTTCTCCTTCTGAATGTGCATAGCCCTTAATTTGAGCAATGTATCCAAACGGATCATCAAAAGCGAGACTTCCGTCTTTGAATTTTTTAAACCCAAAAGTGGAAGTGCTTTTAACATCTGTGACAACACCGTCAATTTTGCAGTCCATAGAGCCTTTGATACCTGCGACTTCACATTGCTTTTGTTCATCTGTCACCTCGTGTCCTGATAGTCTAGTGAGAAACAGAAGCATCTCCTCAATCAGATGCCCGTACATAAACTTGACATGCGTGTTAGGCGTCATATCCTCTTGTACGTCAGAGTTATTCACGGCGTTCCAGAGGTAGCGATCATCTCGCCCAATGTTAGACATACGTAACTTACGACCGTCACGCTTCTCTGTAAACAAGTTTGACATAAGTTTCTTACAGTTCTCACCAAAGCGGTCTATCTCTTCGTATAGGTCCACGTCCTCTGGTACTTCTTTGGTAGCGACTACTTTGTATATGTCCTCTACCAGTGAGTATATTTTGTTCATTCACGGTTCTCCATCAGTTCAGCCACAGCTTCCTGTGCCTGCTCTGGTTTGCACTTGAACCACTCGCCTCTGCGGTCAAAAGATTTCTCCAGTAGAGAGTGGGCCTCTGACTCAGCAGATCGTCGGTCATCCACAGACCAGCTTGTGAACAAAGAGTAGTCTCTGAACGGTGAAGACGTTTGGTAACCGTTGAGTCTGTCTTCTGAGTCTATCGCCATGCCTACTTTAATCCACTCAGGGAAGTTAGGGTTAGTAATGATGTACACCTGTCCCTCTTTGCTCATTTCGTACTTCGCTAGACTGTCAAAAGCTGCATCTGTAAACGTCTTGTAGCGTCCGGGTTTGTGCAGGGGGTGCGCCTTAGAAATATATTTCCCGTTGACATACATAGTTTCGTCAAATCTTTTTCTCAACGTGGACGCTCTTTCTCTCGTATGGTTCCCACTAGATATACTAGTCCCAGTTTCTGGGTAGAAATACCACCACTCTCCATCAACAAACTTATATCTGTCTAAATTTTTTGCGTATTTAGCCATTGGGTTTTCCGGTGTTTGTTCCATATCAGTGTGTCTCCGTCCATGTGTCTCCAACTTTGTACTCTCCGTCGAGTGGGCACCTGAGGTCGAATGATAGACCCGACGCCTTGATGCACTCAACTGCGAGCCACCCAAACTTCTCTGCTTGTTCTGTGACAACCTCCGTTTGTATTTCATCGTGTACGTTCCCTACGAATCTGTAGTCAATCTTGTGCTGAGTTGCGTAGTCATCTAGGAGAACCAAAGCCCTCTTCATAATGATAGCACCAGCGGCCTGTAGCAGTGTGTTTAGTGCACTATGTTCTGATCTGACCCAGAGCTTACGTCCGTCGATTCCGACGAGGAAGCCTTTCCTAGACGCTTGTCCAACTCGTTCTCGTAGAGTTTCAAGAGCAGGTGTATTTCGTAGAAAGCGCTCCCTAAGCTCACTGCCATCTCTTGCAGTTCCTCCGACGATGCTTCCAATCTTTGCGTCCCCTGCTCCGTAGAGGAAAGCGTAGATGAAAGTCTTTGCCTGAGGTCTTGTTGCAAGTCCCGCAGCAACTTGATTTCTGGTGTGAATATCTTCTCTAAGTAAGACACTAGTAAAATCCTCATCGTCCATGTAGTGAGCTAACATACGTAACTCTAGTCCACTGGCATCAACACCTACCAGCTTTCGATCCTCAGGTACTATCCAGCAGTCTCTACACTCCTTACCGTACTGAGAGTTAACTGAAGGCACCTGTGCCATGTTAGGGGTCTGGTGCGTCATACGTCCTGTGACTGCTCCGTTTGTTGTGACCCTGCCGTGTACCCTACCATCGTCCTGTACGTGTTCTAACCAAGACGATACCTGTGCGTACCGCTTCTGAAGTAGTAAGTACTCAAGAACAAGAACAGCCTCCGGTACGTGTTTGTTCTCCTCAAGTGTTTTTTCGTCCACTTGCGGCCTACCGCTGGGAGTGAGTTCCGACCATACTGCACCCTTAGCCTCAAGTCTCTCTGCAACCTGTTGGCGTGAACCGGGATTGAAGATCGTAACCTTATCCTTAAGGCGCTTGCCTGTCTTGTCTGAGATCCTTTCCTCGACAATAGGCGGGAACACTGCCTGTAGTTCTTCTTCGATCTCATACATACGCTCCTTGAACCTAGCGCACAACGTGTGACACAGGCGCTGATCTAGTAGCCATCCGTTGCTCACCTGTTCCTGTATGATCCACTGTACCTCGTGTTCTAGATCAATACACTGTTGCGAGAAGTCTGAGAGTTCAACCATGAGTCGCTTGTACACTTCCTGTGTAACCTCAGTGTCCCTGATGCAGTAGTCAATCATCTCAGGTGTCAACTGTGACCAATCCTCGTGGTCGCCCTTAGCGTATCCTAGGATGTTTCCCCAGTTCCGCAACGAGTGACCACCAGACCTACTAGGCTCTGCTAGTCTAGACAGTACTAGAGTGTCAGTGACCATGCTCCTGTCAAAAGTAAAAGACCAAAGACGCTCGACCACAGGAACATCAAAGCCAATTCCGTTGTGGAATACGAACGTAACCGGCGCTTTACGCGATACATACTGTTTGAAATCTTGCTCATTACATATTACCTCGCTCTCTCCGTTGTGTAGACAGACAGCACACCAGATAACGCTAGGGTTTAGCCCGTCAGTTTCAATGTCACAGAAGACTAGGCTCAAAACTCTGTCTCCGGTGGTGTAGGGTTAGCGCACTCGTGGATGCGTCCTGTAATCTTGTCGTAACGTAACCAGCAAGCAGGACCAGTTTCACCAGAGTAACGATTCTTAAGGATACGTACACAAGTTGTGTTCCTTATGTCCTCATCTGGATTCTGTTGGTCACGCTCCATGCCTATGACCATATCAGACAACTGGGCTATACTCTGGCTACCCCGTAAGTCCTGTAGACTGATACGTCCACCGTCCTCGTGAGCAGTACCAGAGCTACGACGTAGGTGTGACACTAAGAACAAACTGATCCCTGTCTCAGCCACCAGTGTCCGCAGCTTGGTCATTATCTCATCAATGGCTTTCCGTTCATCTCCGTTTTCCTGAGAAGAAACGACGATTGATAAGTGGTCGAGGATGATGTACTGACAGTCGCAAGCCTTCGCCATGTGCCTGACTCTTGATAGTAGCTCGTCCGCTGATGCTGACCCCCAGTGGTCGAATAGATAGTAACGACCTGACCCCATTGTTGCTTCCCAGTGCGGTCTAAGGTCATCGACAGGTGAATCTTCTTCCAAGTGTAGTCGCCTAGAGGATGCCACCGACATGATTCCCAGTGCTGTTGTTGCAACGTCCTCCTCCAGTGCAAGTACACCGATGTTGGATTGAGTTCTTTGCAGTAGATCGTACTCAAGTTCTCGTATAAACTGGGACTTTCCCATACCACTTCCGCTGGTGATAGTGACGAGTTCATACGGCCTGTGCCCCCTTGTTATTTCGTTTAGTCCGTCCCAAGGGTACGGTATGCTCTTCACTTGGCGCTTGGCTACTAACTTATCCCAAGTCTCAGTTCCAGCTACAATACCGTCAGGTCTGTACACTGCTGAGTCCCAGAATGCCTGTGTAAACTCTTGCACCCTGTTAGCCATGAGCATTTCACTGGCGTCCTTCAGAGGGAGTTTACATATCTTAAGCTTGTTAGGGCTAAAGAGATCCTTGACCTGCTCTAACGCTAACTCTCCTGCCTTGTCTTGGTCAAAACAAATGACCACGTTCTCGTAACCCTCAAGCCACTCTAGATTCTGCTTGATCTCCTTAGATGCGCTAGACGCTCCTGTCCGTAGCGACACCACGTCGTACTTCTGTCCAAACATCTCGTAGATAGACATGGCGTCTAACTCGCCCTCAGTTATCACGAGGTACTTACCTGTGCCTCTGCAATGCTTCTGACCAAACAAGCCTACGTTACTGTGGTTGCCTGACGCACTAAATTGCTTTGTCTTTACTACACGCTTCTTAGCGCCTACTACCTCACCAGTATCCTTGTCAAAGTAGGGGTAGTAGTGTGCATCAATCGTACCGTCAGGAGCGTACTCTACTGTCACTTGGTAACGCTTACACGTACCTTCAGACAGCCTCCTGTCAGGTATGGCAGACACTACGCCGCCCATGTATAAGTTACTTGGTGTTGACACTTCCGTTTCTTCTCCTGTGTTACCGTTTACGTGGTACCCGCAGTCTGGTGTGAAACAGTGGCGGCCACCGTTAGAGTAGACCGCCATGTTATCCTTACTACCACACTTGGGACATTCCTCGTGGTATAAGAATTTATCACCCATTAGAAGTCAGCCATTCCTTCAGGGGCATCAGCCTCCTCTAGAACCTTGACCGCTTCCAGATACGTAGGCGTACCGTGTACTGGGTGTGCTGGACCTGTCTTGTACTTCAGACGCACACGGGAGTTATACGGAACCTCTCCGGTGTACTTGTTGCCGTCAGCGTCAAACAGTGCAATATCGTACTTTGACTTAAACTTGCGTTGCTTGCTGCCTTCGTAGTCCTTGATCTTTACACCGTTTGAAGACAAGGCACTAGCGTCATCCTCTGACATGGTAATGGTAATGCTGTACGCACCAGTAGACTGACCTTGATACACGTCGTGTTGCGTGACGTTGCTAAAGTTTACTGTTCCTTCGATAACTTGACTTGACATATGGAATAATCTCCGTTAGTTAATTAACTGTACTCGCAAGTACACCTATAGTATACCACACTCCTCCTCTGATTGCAACCCTCGACAACTTAAGTTTCTAATGTAGTACTAATGTAGTACTACCTTACTTTCTACTAAAGCTTACTCTTTAGTAATACTTAAGTATATATTATCATAGTCCTCCTGTAATTGCAAGACTTCATCTTGTAAAATAGTACCTTCATTATCTATTGACTCAGTATTCTCTAGTTCCCAGTGAGTAGCAATAGAGACTGACAGGCATTCGCTACAGAGGTCGTAGTGTAACCCCCTAATATCCTTCTTAACTGCCTCTAAATCGTCTAGGATCACATCGCAAGCCTTACACCTCATAGTCTTCCCCAAATATCTTGTCATAAGACCTCATAAGCTCATTATAGCTCATGTCCCTGTATTTCTTCAGTAATACAGTACGTGCCATAGACACCACCGTTGCAAAGTCTATAAAGTTTAGCTCAAACTCTGATAAATCCTGTATCATCTGCTCTTGTGTTAAGTCTGGTTCCATTATTCATCCTCCGACGGTACTGTATCAGTCCAGTGATACGTTAGTGCTATGTAAACTGCTAGTGGAATCCACAGTGGAGCAGTAACAAACGCAATAATTACTGATAATACTCTATACATATCAACCACCTAAAAACATATCTGCTAAAATAAAAACGACTAGTGTCACTATTACCAAGTATATCACACTGCCTCCTGTCCGTACCATTTCATGGGGATGCCTCTAGCGTCCCAATCGTCTGCCTTGAAGTTATAGTATACCTGATAGCCTAGTACAGGGTCAACCCTCTTGCACTCATCTGGCATACATTGGGGTGGCTCAGTGTACGGGCCTATATTTTGACACACTATGTTACTAAATAGTGGATCTAAGGCCACAGGAAGCGTTTCTAGGGCTTTCCCGTGTTCCCTAATGGTCTTGTGTACCTTCTGATAACGTCGCTCATACTCGCTCCCAAGAGCCATTAGGTGCTGGTGCGTCCAGCGGTAATGTCTAGGATTAGCCCTAACCCAGACTGCTGAAGGGTGGTTTTTGTGGGTGCTTTTGTATGCTATCTGCCCACCGTCTAGCTCGTTGTGAGCCGTAGACAGTAGCTGAGCAGTCTCTAGTATCATTTTTACCACGTGACGATCACATTGTAATCTAGCGGCCTCGTGTGGGTCACGGTCTAAGTAGAATATGTTCATTAGTCCTCCTCTAGTATGCGTTCGTAGCACCATACATGGTAACACATGTCGTATTCATCTACAATCATATCGTACTCATGGTGTACAGTCTCGTTACAATACTCGCACATGCTCATAACTAAGTATCCCCGTTATCAATCTCATCCTGAATGATACCCTCAAAGTAATCAATGTTCCAACCCTCGCGTAAGTCCTGCGAACCTATGCTAACCTTTAGGATTTCAAAGACATCCCTGAAGTCGTCGCAAGTCAACTCCCAGTGTATAACAGCGTCTAAGGTAGCCCATTCGCAATCAAGTTGCACTGGTGTCTCGTGTAGTCCGTATCTGTTCATGGCCTAGTAACCCCCCGTTAAAACTATGCTTAAGTCCTGAGCATCCGCTGCAAAGGATAACCTACGCTCCACCAGTGCCGCAACCCCATCGTAAAAGTCTGATTCTGTTTTGTAGCATATAATCATGGCCTCAGGCCTCCTCGTTAATCGTTATCCAAAATACCGCCACTAGTGATCCTATGATCCATAGCCACATGTAATCCTGTAGACTCATAACAAACACTCCCACAGTAACAGCGCACCAGTGAACGCTACAACAAAAACTAATCCTGCTACCATTTCATTATCACAATTCATGGCC